>CENZ01081239.1_pt1 | contig 17421 bp, 15 predicted proteins | sample 361341 | NCBI WGS metagenome assembly CENZ01 (sample SAMEA2619782, study PRJEB7988) | marine metagenome | biome: marine biome (ENVO:00000447); feature: deep chlorophyll maximum layer (ENVO:xxxxxxxx); material: "saline water (ENVO:00002010), including plankton (ENVO:xxxxxxxx)" | depth 50 m
TGGCTTTCGAGAATGCAACCTGTGAGGCAGAGATAAATGGTGTATCTCTTCTAGACGATGACAATTGCGATGATGGTGGTGGTGATTCAGACTATTCTGATTGTCCGCTTGGAACGGACGCTGCTAAGCCTATGACCGAAGACAAGAGTCTGGGCTGTCCAGCCCGTCAAGTAGATGGTTTCTGTATGAATGCTTGTAAATATGTATGCGAAGCATGTCCACGTGTTCCGGAAATAGTACCATTCTGTGGTCATAATCCTGACGGAACTCAGAAAGGATGGGAATGTCCAGAATTGGAACAGAATGCGGACCCTGTGACAGGCTTATGCGCAGATGATTGTCCTAGGGTTTGTATTAAATGTCCTTACGATGCTCCACCATTGGGAGAAGCGCAAAGCTGTGGTATTACTGGTTGGGACTCTACCGTTGGATACCATAGTCTAGACAACCATCCTTGTATGGAAGGTGACCCTTATAACACGGATATAGCTCTCAAAGATGTTGATTTCCAAAAAATGGTATGCGAAGATACATGTGCATCAGCTAACGATGGTGTGTGTGATGAAGACGAGAACAATTGCGACCCCGGAACTGACTGTACCGATTGTGGTGGAGAAGGTACCTTGGTTACTAGCGAATACTGTCCTTCTGGATGCTTACCAACGTGTGATGCTTGTCCTAGAATAATGCCAGTTCCTGTATGTGGCCAGAGGCAACGTCCATGTCCTGAAACTAGAACCATCGAATACAATTTTGAAAATAAATTAACTCCTCCTGAGTGTGCTGACAAGTGCTTTCCACATTGTTTCCAGTGTCCTCCGTATGTAGAGCAAGAAGATTACACGGTATGTCCAGCTGGAGTTGACCCATGTAGTTATTTTGACGAAGGTAAAAATGTATCTTGCCATGGTGAATGGTCAGACGAAGGGTACGAGTGTAGTGGTGAAAATTCAAGACCCGCTTGTCCTATTGGATGTCCTTCTCGATGTTATAATTGTCCAACTATACCAGCCGGTATTACACAGGCGCCTAAATGTAGACAAATGCCTGTCTCGATGGGGCAAACGGGTTGTGGTAGTTATGAACAAGTTTCTACGTTTAACCCCTTTACAAACCTGACCTGTGATGATGGTTCGGACTCACCGTGTTATGATATAGAAAATGTACCCGAAGGCGAAGCAGGAAAAGCGCTTCTCTTTGCTGCTTTCCAGCAGAGGAAATGTCCCGACGGTTGTCCAGTGGCTTGTGAATTGTGCGGCCCGCTACCAGACCCTTATCCTTCCTGTGGAGAAGATAGATTGGGGGCTATTGGGGTAACGAAGTGTTTCGATGGTAGTTTGTCAGAGGACCATAAATGTTACGAAGATAAAACCAAATCATCCGACTGTGCGTATGGTGTAGACCCTGTATGTGCTGATGGATGTGGTTTTCAGTGCAAAATGTGTGGCATACGCTACAACGGTGGATTATTTTCAAAATGTGAAAACGACGCGGTACCATGTCCAGACGGGGGAGACCCATACTCGTGGGACGGTGTAGCAGGTGAAGGTGTGCTTGACGACCTTAGTGCTCTGGTAGATACCTATTCACCTTTTTCCTACATGGACTTTCTGGAAAGTTCGTATGATATTTACTGTCCCAATGACTGTAAAGTAGAATGCTATACCTGTGAAAATCAAACGCTTACGAACGGAACACTCCCTCGTTGTGGTAAATCTGGTATTCCATGTCCTGAAGACCCTGATGATAAACCATTGTTGCTCAATATATCAGACCCGTTGAGTACCAATTGTACGGATTCTCTTTGTCCTATATTATGTGAACAGTGTCCACCGGAGCTAGACCCATTGCCTAAATGCGTGGGTGAAGCAATTCCTTGTAGAGATGGCGTGGTACCAACTTGTGAGGATGGTTCAAATGGTTATGACCACGCGTGCGATAACGGTGATAGACCTATCTGTACCGATTTGTGCGTAGGAGAGTGTGACCATTGTGAAGCAATTACTGACCCATTGCCAAAGTGTGGCCAGTACAACGACGGAAATCACTCACGTAAGCCTTGTAAGGATGATTCAGATGAGAATGGGGATGGAAGATGTGCGGACGCTTGCTTGCCTGGCTGTGAAAAATGTACAGATAGAGCAGCAATAGTTCCGACCTGTGGTAAAAACGAAGATAATACAGATATAGCACAGGTGTGTGAAGATGGTACTCTGGGCTCAGACCTAAACGCTGAGGGCCTATGCGCAGACGGATGTGCCACACAGTGTGAGAAATGTGGCGATGTTGCTTCTGTGTCCGGTAATAAGTGCGGACAAAATGTAGATGGAACAGACGCTAGAGTTCGATGCGATGATGGTTCCGATGAGACAGAGAACAATGGAATATGTGCGGATACATGCTTACCAACCTGTGAATATTGTACTCCAATCACGATTCCTCAACCAAAATGCGGGCGTAATCCAGACGGTTCTCAAAAAGATTTTGAATGTTCAGACAACTTACCAATTGGTGAGAATGGACTATGTTCTGATGGTTGCGCACCACAGTGTACGCCTTGTCCTGCCATTGTAGATGAATATATAATATGCGAACCGGGCCAGGCTGCTTGTGAAGATAATTCAGAGGCATCATGTACAACAGCAGACGGCACACCAGAACCAGTAATATGGGAGAGTAGTCAATTGGCTGGAACCACTGTATGTCCTGAAGCTGACAAACCACATCCTACATGCAATGATTTTTGTACACCGTTGTGTATTACAGCAACCTGTGACAAATGCGATGCCAGTAAATCATTCCTCAAAGTAGAAGATTTCGACCAACATGTGAATGGATATCCAACGCAACAAATTATTCAAACAAATGGAATTCCAATTCACCCGATGGAACCATATCCTGAAGGAGGTTGGCCAGCGGATACTTATATTGGTAATATTATCGATATCAACCAGTATACAGACCAAGACTTTGCGGCAGCACCTAGTGGAACATGTCCGTTCTGTACCAAGTTCCAGCTTCCAAAATACGCTGAAAAAGGTACACAGTTCTGGGAATTGGAACCGGACATTGATGTTGGTATCTCTACCTTTACAGGAGCGTATCTGTACAACCATTACCACGGTACAGACGAAGTATCGGTGGCGATGTATAGTTCACAATTAGACTTTTGTTCTGGCTATGCTACGAACGATTGTATCTATCACTACAGTGCTTATCCTTCATGTGTTCAAGGTTACGTTGGAAATTGTGGTCTCATTGGTTATCTGTACGACGGATTACCTGTACTGAGTCAATGTAAAATAAATGGCGTCGAGCTGACCTCTTGTTACAAATTAAAAGACGGTTCTGCTGGTACAAAAACCAGTCATTACGACTTCGACGACAGTAGTAATTGTAATTTGGACATGGCAAATGGATACGACTTTAATGAAGAAGACATAGAATGGCTTCAGAGCCGTGGTGTAGCACTATCAACGGTTAAGAACTTTAACGGTTATGCTTACGTAATGACTAAAAACTATCCATGGATGATGCCAGGGTTTTACGGGACGCAATGGGGAGGTAGAGGCTGTCCTAAAGCCTACACCAATGAATGGCAACCTCAGGGAGAGTGTGTGGAGATATCACCGCTATGCGTTGAGCTTATGACAAGAACTCCTCAAGAGTGTGACTGCTCAGACGACACTTGGTGCGTAGAAACGGGATACGATACGGCAGTTCAATATTATAATAGAAGACCACCTTTGGTATCCAAGGTTGAATTCACTTCTATTCAATCGATAGTAAACAGTGAATCTATCATTAGCGTCATGGTTCAAGTGTCTAAACCTATAGTCAAAGCGGAATCGAAACTGGTTCTTAACTGGGAAGGTTTGGATGCGGATGACCAGTTGATGGAATTCGAATACACGGAGGAGTCTACCATGAACGATGGTGTTACGAAACAATATTTCTGGAACATTCCAGCATCGGACTTGACAAACGCGCCTGTAGATGGGCCTGGAACTCTTATTATAAACCCTGGTTCGGGTGTAGAGGATGACCAAAACCAACGAACCTCATTCCAAGCAAACAACGATTTGATATATGAGAATGCTTGTATGCCGGATTACGAAGCTACAGGATACAATTTAGACGGTTGTGTTAGCCCCACTGGTGGAGCAATGCGTTCTGCGGAATGTGTGATTGATTGTAATCCTGGAGGTTATGCTTTCGCAAATGAAACGGTAAGAAAAGAATGTGCTAGCGAAGGTGGAACCTTTACATTTATTGGGTGTTCTGCTCGTTGTGTAGCACCACCAGTAGCACCGGCATACGACATTACCAATTGTGATACGTCCAGCGGGCCTATTGCCGAAGGTTTATGTCAGTTAACGTGTGCTAACGGTTTTACGGAGTCCACGGCTGGTACGTCTGTATCTTGTCCTGGAGACGGGCAGGTATTCCAATTTAGTGGTTGTAATGCCCAGTGTACAATAGACGCTACTTTAGACAACGCTGCGTATGACTTAACCAACTGTCCACATAATGGAGGTGCAATTGGTAATTGTGACGTGGCATGTTCTACCAATTATGATGGCAACCCTATCATAGCATGTGAAAATGGAGGAGAACCGTGGGCGATTATTACTGGTAATTGCGAAGCTATATGTATTGCTCCAACAGGTGTGGAATATGATTTGGCTGCGCCAGCAACTCAGAATAAAGCTGTCTTAAATTGTGCGGCTGGATATGGATTGAGTCAGGCTTCGAATGCTATCTTTCCAGTCTATAGTTGTCCGGGAGCCGGCTTACCGTTCGAGGCTTCTGGATGTGCTATCGCCTGCCAGCCAAATTTTGATGCGACTATGGATGTTTCTGGTTGTGTTAATAATGGAGGATTGGTTCGAAACGATGAATGTAACTTAAAATGTGTGGAAGGATATGGAGCTTGCTCAGGCACTGCTTGTAGTGACCCTCAATCTATCTGTAACACGGCTGGTGGAACATTTGGTCAAACATTAACTTGTGAACCTGCCTGTACGTTACCAAACGACCCAGACTTTTTAACCAAGTACAACTTGGCAAATTGTCCAGGACCAGTGTACACTGAAGAATCATGCTCTCTAAGCTGTGCTGGAGGTTTCAGTTCCAACGGACAAGTGTCCGTTACATGTGATAATCCCGGCGGAGCGATAGCTATTACCAACGAGTGCTCTAGTGCTTGTACAGTGACTGGTTCTCATCCTTCTTATGATTTGACCAACTGTGATACTTCTGGAGGCGCCTTGACGGAGTTCGATTGCCAACCAACCTGCGCAGCCGGATACGTTGCTGGAGCAGCTGGTATTAAGGCAAAATGTTCTCTCGATACTCTAACCTTTAGCTTTACTGGTTGTTCTACATCGAATTGTAAGAACACGGCGTCTATCACATGTGACGATGGAATACACTGTACGGATGATATATGCGACCCTGGTTCTATTATTTATGATAGTGTGTACGCTTCGACTACACAGTCAGGGTGTTATTATGTGCCATCTAATACGAACTGTGAAGATGAATACGGTTGTACAGACAATGTATGCGCTCCTTCTGCGGCGGGAGCAGATGTAAATGGCTGTACTATCTCTATGAACGATGCCAAATGTAACGATGGTGTAGACTGTACAACGGACACTTGTAGTCCATACGTAGCAGAAGCTACATCAGCAGGTTGTGTATTCGAAACAGATGATACACAATGTGACGATTCTAGCATCTGTACCTATGACGTATGTGTTATAGGCGAGGGTTGTACAAACGAGCCTGTCGGGTGTGATGATGGAATATTCTGTACGGTAGATAGTTGTGACCCTATTGATGGTTGTCAACACACGGCAGACAATACTCTGTGCACGGACGAATGGCCTTGTACACAAGATGTTTGCGACCTGGACGCTGGAACCTGTGTTCATACCAATGATGACTCAATGTGTACGGATGAATTTGACTGTACCATTGACAAGTGTGCCTTGGGTGCGAATGCTGGTTTGGATGGTTGTACACATGAAATGGATAACTCTATTTGTGACGACGGTGCTTCTTGTTCAACCAACTTATGCGCTCCATTGAGTTCAGAAGACTCTACAGGGTGTTATAATACATATGATAATTCGGTATGCGAGGATGGTGTAGCATGTACAAGAGATACCTGTACACCGGGTAATGTAAATGCATCAGCTGGAACAGGATGTCTAAATCAAAATATATGTGGCATTGATAATCCAGCCTGTACATTGGACTTGGAAGTAAACGAAGATGGGCTTGTTATCAAGCCATACATTCCGTGCGTTGAGGGTAAGACCTTTAGCACATGTGAAACCGTCCAAGTGACATTGATAGAACGTAAAGAAGAAATCAAAGTGAGAGAAAAGACTGAGATTGAACAATATCTAGCATCGATAGCGGACAATCCTCCATCCGTTTGTAACCCCAACCCGTGTCTTGGAACCAATTCAACCTGTGAAATATTAACCAACGAGACCAACAACGCAACTAGATTTAATTGTACATGTCCGGAAGGTCAGAAAGGCGACCGTTGTGAGTTCTTGGCAGTCTCAGAAGACACTGAAGCTCCAAAATACTGGGCGTTGAGAATACTTGTAGGTTTCGGTATAGCATTAGGAGCGGTATTAGTTATTAATCTGGCTTCTAGTATATCGGCCGACAAGCAAGACAAGAACGTGATAAAGCAGGCTGTAGAGTTACAAAAATCTTTATTGACTAGGGAAAGACCTAGCAAAAATAAAAAATTTATTAACAAGTATAATAATTGATATTCATTATAATTTTAGTGATTGTATCCGCATTACGTGTAGCGTTTTGACCTCTCAGGGATGAATATTTTTTACCCCAATAATATGCATAGTCCAAGGTCCCCAACGTTAGATGCGTACATTCGTGTATGATAAGCGATGCTTGGTCCTCTATCTCCAGTTTTTTCCAATAATCCCCATTCACCCACATCACATTCTTTCTGTAATTTGGAAGCACCCATCCTGCCGCAATGCCCTTCGCAACAGTATTGTTCCGGACGCGCGCATGGTTGACACAAGGTAACAATCGCGCAAACCAATTTCGCATGGTTAAAGGTGTAACGGCGTTGATACCCTCCATAGATGACCACAGAAGAAGCTCATAATGTGGTGCTTCGATAGCGTTGATGACCCAATCTGATGCACATCGTTTGGGTTCATTTATGCGAATATATCGACCTTGTGTTGCTTTCCAGAACTCAACTGTTAGGGCAAATGAACAGTAGCATCCTACTATTAATAATATAGGTTCCAAAATCTTCCATATTCTCATTTAAACGAAGTGAAGGGATATATATAGTGCGCGTGTTTGTTTTAAGAGGGTATATATGGAGGAGCTTCAATAGTCATAATGAGTCGTTTGAACCGTAGACCAACTAAAGTTATTGAAGAACCTGAACCAGTTGCTGTAACACGGGCAAAACGTTTTTACACCAAGCAGCAACCCAAAGCTCCCCAGGTCGTGTCTGCTTCTACTGCGCCTGAGGGTATATTTTACCAGCAGGAAGTTGCTGCCTACCGCTTGCCTCGAAGCCTGTGGGAACCTTCAGCTAGTAACGCAGCCGTAGCGGATGGCAGGGAGGCCACTTTAACTTTAGACTCTGCTTTACGCGGAGCGCAGAACATGATAGAGAAGGGCTTCACGCAATTAAAAATCGCTGTTAGTGAAATTGATAAATTACAAGAGCAAGACTCCGACCGTTACAAAGGTTTCGTGGAGGGTATAACGAAAAGTAAAGGTCGAATTGCCTATTCTCTATGGACGGAATTGGTTCTAGGCCGAAATGGTATCCTTGGGACGTTGGCAGGTATCAATAATATGATGGACCACGTAAATGGTTGGATGGCCGTCCACGCCGACGGAGAGGACAATTGGAGCACTCAACTGTCTAAGTTCATCAGCGGTGAAGAAGATTCTGTATCAGGGGAAACAGTAATGAGGACCCTCCAGGAATTGAAAAGAAAGGAAGGCAACGCTATGCTCTTAAAAACTAGAGTGCACGAATTGTCTAATAGGATAGCAGCCAGTAAAAAGGGAGAGGAAGAAGCGGAAGCGATGGAACATCAAAGAATGCAAGAATTAGAAACGTTGGTTAAAAAACAAAAAGAAGAATTAAGTGCATTATTAGATAAACATCACAACGATTTACGCTCAAAAACCGAAGAGGTTACGGCTAGACGTAACGAAATAGTCAACGACGCATTGGCTGTTGAAAAAGAAGCTACAAAAACCGTAAACGAAGCAGCAAAGGATGTTGCTACAGACGTCGCTGACTATGCAAAGTTTACATTGAAATCGTCTGCTGTAAAAAGTTCTGAACCAGCTGAGGACCCATCACCTGTGGACAATAACATTGACCCCACTTTATGAATGAGGTATCGTCGGTAATATTGAAGTGGTGTTGGCATACTTCCAAACACCCAGTGCAAATTGTGATATAAGTTCCCAAGTACCGTTGTTTATAACCTCTACTGCGTCTATTCTACATATTAGGAGAGTAAATAAAACAAATAATAATGTTAATCTCATCGATATAATTTTAATTACTACGTTTATATACGGTCACTATTCTTCTCGTACCCACCGCTGCCGCTGTATCCGCGCTCGCCTTCTCTATTTTGAGACGCATATTGTTCTGTGGAAAGTTAAATGTTATTTCCTTTACAAATGCTCGAAACTCATGCTTGAACAGAGCCATCTCCTCTATGTTTAGCTGGTCATTGGATGTGATGTCAATGTAATAATAGTTAGGTGGTTGTGCCTTCACTGATACGTGAAACTGACAAGGCAACGAAGGCAAGTTGGATAACCCATTCAATATACGTTCCAACATTGGTTTATCATTGGTATTGATACTCTTCAGGTTCCAACTACGCTTGGTAGCTGAAGCGTGCTTTCGTTTCATCTTTTTCTGCTTCGCACCATTCTTCCACATGTCCACTTTCAACCAATTGCCTTTGAGAGAAACCATTAGTTTTCTCAACCTTGGAGCAAGCGTTTTAATCGTTTCGAAATCTTTAAACGTTATAGCAGGTAAATTCTTAAGCATCAAAACGTACCGCGATGGGAAACCGGTGTTGGTTTGCACTTGAAGGTCTTCCCCCGTTGCTCCCGGCATGGATTGTACGTGGTTGATAACTTTTTGGATAAAATTTCTATCTTCTTGTTCAACGGTTGGTTGGGTTACCATTTCTAAAGAATCTGTAGTGCTGTCGCCAAGGCTGCTAGTATCAATGGATATTTCAGCCATTCGCAATAATTAGTAGGTAGAGAAGGCTTTTTATACTCTACGTCGAGAGTGATAGTGCCCGTGCCGAAGTCTGCTGTATAGTTAACATTGATTGCCCCGCTAGTCCTACAATGGTGTATCCATGTTTGTATGTCTTCGTCGTGCATCTCTTCTAAATTCGATATCAAAATTTTGGCTCCCTTACCATTACGTAGGTACCCAGCACAACCAACTTCGCCATCTACGTGGAAGGTCTTTACATGTTCAGTTATCAATTTCATGGCATCTGATAATTTATTCTGTATAAGAGCAGGCAATGTCGGGTGTGTATCGGTCATTGTTGTATCATAAGTGAAGTATTATATACTCAGACAGCGGATTTATTTTTTGGATTTACGATCATATATAGCGACTTGATTATTACTAAGCAATGGCAAAGGTTCAGGTGAACACAAGTAAAATCGCCAGAGATTTGGCCGACCTCTGGCGAAAGAACAACCCCGGGTTTATATCGGTTCCAGGACATGTATGTTCGAACGAAACGTGTACGATTGTACACATTGATGGTTGGGTTTCACAAAATCAAGATGGTTTAATGGTAACACTGTGTAAACCTTGTACTAAAAAGAGACGTAGAATACAGCAGCTTTACATCTGTAAAGAGACAGGGACACCACACTGGTGTCACTCACAATGCGGTGGACGTAAAGTGGTATCGGCGGACCAAGGCTGTGTATGTACTATATCAGGTATCCGTTACGAATCTGAATCAGCAGACACATGGATACCCCAATATAGAATCACCGCAACCGCTCAAGAACACCGGGACCCGCATGCCATTCGCGCTGGTAATGGGTACGAAAGTCATTCGACAAGCTATCGTACACAACAGCACGTGTCCTTTGCCAGGGACCAAATTCATTTGCTAATGTTTAGCGAGCGCAGGCTATACGCTGAGCAGCGTAAGTATTTAGAACAGAAGCAAGCGGCCGAAAAAATCGTGATGAAATATTACAAAGGATGTGAGAAATTGGGAAGGCCTATTATATTTACCAACATGGTAACGCTATACATCAATCAAATAAAACGTCGTAGAGTCTTTAAAGGATTGTTGCCACAGTATCACAAGACAGAAGATATTGTAAAAGCATACGCAGAACGCGTATGTACATTGTGGAATATTATTACAACGAAAACGCCCATGGGAAAGAATTGTTCCTCGTTGTTCTCGTTCAAAACGTTTGTAGCATCTGCTCTATACATTATGAAAAGGGGAATGTTCTGCTCTGGTGTGGAGATTATACCAAAGGATTTCTATCTGGAGAGCGTATTGCCTGAAGCAAATACACTAGACCATTATTCGGTAAATAAACCAACCTTTACACAGAGTAAGAACAATATGACAAGAGCGATACGAGAAGCGATAGAGGAACATAGATGCGATGTTAGAACATTGGTGATGCCACCGTTCAAATCGCCATTTTCTTAATATAAAAATATATAATTATAATATAATGAACACACGAAAACCTAGATTTTATATACCCGACGAACTCTACAAAACCTATTGCGAAGACCCTAAACCCATATGGAATAACATATTCACTACACTAGTCATGGTATTTACCGGCATATCTGCTACTACCTTTGAACCAGACGAGTACAACGGTTATCGCATACCAAAAATAATAACGTGGTTAATTATATGTGTATGTAGCATTGTGCACCAAGGATGCATATACCCTCAATATCTATGGGTATCCAGATTAGATAGTCTAGCTACAATAACCAACATGACCTTGTACGTATTGACCTTCTACGAGACTGCTCCTTGGTGGGTGTGGGTTATTGTTGCTTCCACCATATTGGTATTCATCTACTACTATTACAGATTCTATGCGGACCCACCCATTAGCATGATTCAATATTGTAGACTGGTCAACCTATGGCACGTTGGAACTACCGCAGTTGTTATTTCATGTTACGCGACAGCAGGGCTATCACAAGAGTCTCCTGGAAAATAGAACGAAGTGTTTTATTACAATAAAACCACCCCTCATAATGACCCATCAACGATAGGGCATCTACAGGGTCTAAATGTACCTGCTTTACTAATTGAGGTTTGACAATTTTCCAATCACCACCATAAGCACATACTGAACATAGCATGGAGCCATCGCACATCACAGCTGCGACTAGCATAGGGTCAGAACCAGGATAGAGAGTATATTGTACCCAATCTCCTTCATTAAATGACATATAATATATTATAATTCTTGTTTATAGGAAAAGTTTTTAACATAACTCATCTCTTCTCTTAGGGATTTGAACACACCAGTATGATACTGCTTCGTAGCTCTCCCCTCTTCTCTCAAAATCCTCATAAACCAGTAGTATTGCCTTCTTTGGGCTTCGTTCGGCTTCAACCATGGTATGGAGACCTTTGCTCGTTTCCAGAGGACCAACTCGCTTAGAACGTCTCCCCACCAGTACATATGGGTTCTATGTACAACGTGTATGTTACCGTAACGATTGATACAAAAAGATAATATATGTTCACTTATATCGTCAGGGAAATGGCGAAATAGTCACTCGTTGGCGAAGGCACGCTTCCAAGCCTCCTTGTTCCATCCTTGTAACTTGTGTGGTAGCGCCGCCAACATCCACGCCCAGAAAAAGTTGTCGGAATCCTTATCTGGGTGGTCTATCTGTGGTTGTACATGATTTTTGTAGTAGTGTACTAGGGCAGCTTTACACTGACGTACACTCAATGGTTGATAGGTCATGTCGCCTACATGGCCTTCTTCGTTACCGGTGAGACTACTACTAGTGCGTAGGTACGCGTTCTCGGGGTCCATTATATTACTGAATCTAATCTTCTGCCCTTGTAATTCTATTACAACACAGTCTAGATGGTCTGGTACCTTAAAGGTACATGAGATTGGTTCGGATTGATTTTGATGTGTAGCCATGGTGTAGTGTTTGATTTGTTAATATATCTATAGTGTTATTAAACATGTCGCATATTCTTAGAGTATTCCCCACGAAAGAGAGCAAGAATGATTCAAGCACTCGTAGTGTTTTGGTAACCGGAGAAACATCTCACGTTTCGTAGTCCCATCAGGCTGTTGTACGACTCTACGCCACTTCCTGTCCCTTTGTGGTATGGGTTGAATCTTATAGAAATTTTCCCAGAATACATTTTTAGAAGTCGCGCAGCGGTCTTCCGTGCAAGGACCCATTGTATCAACAAAGGATACGAAATGGTTCATGAATGTGTCTTTGTGTACCATATTATTACGTTTTTTAGGCCACCATGTCTTGTCTTGTAGGCATTGACGCCACCATAATCCGAGAGGGTTCATTGGTAATTGTATAAAAAACATAATACTATTATCATATTCTTAGATTAAGCTTTATGTCCCATTGGTCTTCCCCTTGGGTTGTCTCTGTACTTCTGTAAAGCGTGGTAGTGCTCCTCCGCTGACAGAGCCCACTCTTCCCACTTGATTAGTATTGGGTCTGCCCGTTCTGCGCCTTTTGTTTCGGTTTCTTCCTCGCTGCTCGTATTTGTGGGTTGGTTGTCTTGGCCTGTAGGGATGGTAGCCATTTGGATTTCTATCTTCATAATAGAGTCTTCTCTGATCGTTACGATCAGGAGAGCGAGACCTCCATCTTTTCCTACCATCCGCATGCTGTGACTTTTCCTCCCGTACAAAATAAGGAAATCCATCTTTGTCTATCAGAGTCTTATACCCGGGTGGCGGTGGACCAAGCTTACGACGCTTCGCCATACCACCACGGGGAGCATCCATCCTTAGGAGAATATCCGCACATACCGTTTCCGTCCTACCTTCACAAAGTCTCTTGATGCGTTTTTCAACACCTTTAGGATAAGAACAACCTAGTTGTAGAATGTTAATACAGCATTCAGCGAAGCATGAAGCAGCATTCCTGCTTGCTCCGTCCTCAAGAGCCAAAGCTCGTAGTAATTTTCTTGCCATTAAACACAAAATAGATACTTATATATTAAAATTTTAGCCATGGTTTAAAGCCTGCGAGTTTTGCTCTTGGCGCATCCGTAACAGATGATTCCGTCTCATCTTTGACGAATGTGGTGAAAAGAAACATATGTCGTATCTTTTCCGCATTCTTTGGATTATTAGCGGCTTTAATACTAGTTGAAAACGCAGGCACAGGCGTTTTACCCAGTTCCATGTTGCGGTATGTTCCACTCCAAGTATCGTAAATAGCCTGTCCCCATGCCTTTTTCCATAGTGATAGCATTTCACTTTTACGTTTAAACTCGCTCTTACCGTCTTTGGAACCCACCATAGGTGTAAGTATTATCCAGGATGGCATCAACTTGCTTGTATATGCAAAATTCCCCCACCATTCCCATGTCCTTGCTTGAGATGGACCTAACTCCTGTACGGGTCCTCCTTCCATGTAAAACCCGCTGTAGGAGTAGTCTACCTTCGTTAAGGCCACTCTACCTACGAGTGGTACTGTAACTTTATAATCGGGGAGAAGACCGTTCATCACTACACCAATGTCTGTATATTCATAATGTATCGTTATTTCGTTCCCCGCTTGAGGTATGTATATTTTGGTAATTCTAATTTCTATTTCCTTCTTACCAACGTTATTATCCTGGGTATTTAATAAGAATGGTATAGTCAATTTCTCTTTAGGATAGTAATATGTGTAGATTGCTCCCAATGGGTTTAGTAATAAGTTCATTGTACTATTAAATATACTCGCCTATATATGGTCATCTACGTACTTGTCGAAAATTTTCTCATCAACTATACCATTAACGGTCATTTGTTTCGGAGTGAGGGGGCCTAATTCCTCGTCAGATGCTACTGGTACAGGTGCTGTGCAACAGTTGCGACATATACAATCAAGTGCTATTAGACCAAAAATGCCCGCTAACACATAACCACATACAGTGATTCCAACGAATATAAGAATAGCTGCTACATATCCTTCCATTTGATATTAAAAATATATACTTATAGTTTATTTTTACGCCACTTCTTTTCATCCTCTATATCTTTAATTGTAAGTGGTTGATTTAGCCCCACCGACGGCGGGGCGGGGGCGGCGACTATAGGCTTTTGACAAGACACGAATATACAATAACTAACACCGGAAATAACAATAACTATAGCTGCCCATATTATCCAGGAGACCGCGACCCAATCCGTGTTGTCCACGGTGGCATCATCTACTGTGTATGAACCTCCCGTTGTGGTTCCGTTTTCATCGGTATAATTCCAATTTACTGTAGTTGACATTAGTATTGATAGTAAGGTGTTTATACTGTTAATCTCCAGCTATGCAATGGTCTTCGAGGGCTATAGCAGAGGTCATCATCCACGGGCGGAAACTATCTCCACGCACATTGCCTTCTTTGTCAACACACCAACAGTAGCCTATTGACCCGTGGCACTGAAGAGACAACCATGTGTTATTTTCTCCACACTGTGGGCGGTAAGCTCCTACCAGGCTGGTATTATTTACTATACATGGTTTTGATAGCGCGAAAGCAAACATAATAGCGATGATTAAAAAACGTATCATTATATTGGATGAGATGTCCTGTTTATAATCTTAAAAATTCAACAGTATATACGGTACCTTTCCCCTACCAAATGTCATTCCTAAAGAAAGATGATAGGGTAGGAGAACTAACCATTGAAGAGCGTGCTGTCTTATGGTTGCACAAACATTATCCAAATCTAGAAGTTGCCGACATCGAAGCCGCAACAAAGCCCCCAACCACTTACATTTTTCCAGATTACGTACTGGCACATATCAAAGAATCCTGGCATCAAGTGGACGGACATATATATTCCAAGAAAGCGGATGGCGCGGAGAACATTGATGAAGCCGTTCAGCAGGAAATAGAACGCGGTAGAGGAGCTAAAGCGTATAAATATTATTAGGATACTCTAAGAATATTCGTATAAACTAATATCATTTTATTAATATCTTAAATCTAACCATGAGTAAGTCCGTTGACGACTTTTTAAAAGACATAGACATCGCCGACTTATTGTCGGATGATGATGAACCACCAAAGAAGAAGCAAAAAACCTGGCGTCGAAGGCTATCCCCAACACCAGAAATCACCGTTCATGCACGTGACGACAATGCTGACGAACTACCCATACCAGAAAGACCCCACGAGTTAAACAAACACGTGGCAAGGATATTTAAACTGGAAGAACAAGGCATGGCAGTGCGCGACTGTCCACACTGGAAAATTGTTATGGTAGAATATAAATACAACCCAAACGTCACACATGGTTTTGTTGACAAAAACGGGTTCTACCAGGATAATGTACAGCCACAATGCTGGTGCACTACGAAGATAAGATACGTCTATACTTTATCACATAAATTGATACCAAACGTCTACATGGAAATTGGAAGTTCGTGCATGACACACTTTGACCATACGAAAATCAGAGAAAAAGCGCTGACATTAAGAAAACGCCACAACTTAAAAAAGGAACATACGTGGGTCGATTGTAGAAAATGCGGGAAAGAGTTAGACAATTTCCGGCTATCTGTACAGAAAGATGAAGGCTATTGTAACGACGTATGCGCTGGTAGAGTTTGTGAATATCGTGACTGTACACTCGGTATCAAAAGGAGCAAGTGGTTACCATTATTGCAACCACAACCACATCATCGCCATATACATGGGTGCGACCCAATAGAAATTGGCGAAAAAGATAGGGAATATGCACGGTGGCGCGGATACTTTTCACACTGCTTCTGTTGTGAGGCTCATTATCGTATGGAAGTTAAAAAAGTATTGGGTGAAAAATTGTGTCGAACATGTAACGAGTTATTCGTACCGAAGCAGGGCAAACGATGGGCAAAACAATGCACGCCCTGTTGGCAGAAAGCTCAACCAATGAAAAAATGCGCGTGCATGTGTGGTTGTAAAAAGGAAGTCAAGTACGGCAAATGCCGTTACTGTTACACGTCGCGAGGTCGGTGTTATGAAGATGGCAATGGTTCAACAGACTGCACTCGACGGGAATGGTCCCCAACACCAGACGATGTTTCATGGAAGGATTAGTATTCTCTAAGAATATTCTAATATAATTATGTTACTTATAAAAATATCAAATGTTTGATGAGATATCTACCGTACTTTATAATTCACTCGACCGACTCCCCACTCTCGACAATATTGAAACAGAAGCCCGTTTGGGACGATTTTTACCCAATGGTACGTTCTATCCAGGAGTATCAGAAAAATACTTCAATGATATGCTATCCGTACTCCGTAGGTTTGTCCAACCGCAACAACTTCAATCCATTGCAATCTACTTTACCGATGGGCTACGGTCCGAAGTTTTTGCTGGTTCTGGCCGCGTTGAATCGATGCAAAAAAGGAAAGTCATCGATGATATCGATATGAATCCAGACAACCACTACGCATTACGTATCTCTGGCTCACATGAGAAGCCTGTACACAGTACACTATTGGAATCACAAGTTAGGAAGTTCATCAAACCCAAGTCTATACCCAAACTGCTACGTGAAGGTACTGTGTTTGAACTTTACCCCAACGCTACGGTATATCATAAGAAAAAACCACACAAAGTTTCCCGCGGCTTTGGTAAGCTCATGTGGAAACCAGCACACCCCGACTATGTTATTACCCTGAGCAGGCGTAAGATTAAGTTCCGTGACACAGAGTACAAGAAAGACCAATGGGTAGAGATGCTCAACATGGCAGGCGTAATGGGTGATAAAGCCGTACCGATAGGCAGGTTCAGTATACTGGCACATATACAACAAATAAAACCGTTGTGTGTATTTAGTAATGTCTCCGCCACACCGCCTTATCTTCCTACGGCTTGGAGGTCGAAGAAGAGGCAGTCGTTTCAACTGTGGGAAGGACTCACCATTGATATGACAGAGACTGTGTACTCCAATCAGTCTATACAACAGTGTTATGACGGGCGGGGGACCAAGACATATGAGGTGGAAGCAGACTGGGATGGTATATCGAAGGGGGTCAAAGAATTTTCTGAGGTTATAAAGCATGTATTGTATTCTAAATAAATGCCTAAACATTCTCACCACGCTATATCTAAAGG
>CENZ01182664.1_pt1 | contig 17355 bp, 14 predicted proteins | sample 361341 | NCBI WGS metagenome assembly CENZ01 (sample SAMEA2619782, study PRJEB7988) | marine metagenome | biome: marine biome (ENVO:00000447); feature: deep chlorophyll maximum layer (ENVO:xxxxxxxx); material: "saline water (ENVO:00002010), including plankton (ENVO:xxxxxxxx)" | depth 50 m
CTGAGAGAATTGAACTCTCGACCTTCTCCTTACCATGGAGACGCTCTGCCGACTGAGCTAAGGGAGCTTAGACAAACTGTCAATGCTAATGGTCATGATGCCACGATGTCGGTTAGGTCCCAACCTCAAAGACATTAAATGTAAAGAGTCCATGTTATGCATTTAGAAGAAGCCTCAAACCGAGAACACTGTAAACGACCATGACTAGAAACATTAAATATTGACTTCGAAAAGCATCTTTCTTGGGAAATGAACTTACAGCTCTGTCATGAGCAACAATAGAAATAGAAATCGCCCTAATTTATTAGGGCTCTTATCTAGTTCCAAATTATGTGGGCCGGGGAGGATTTGAACCTCCGAAGGCTAACGCCGACGGGTTTACAGCCCGTTCCCTTTGGCCACTCGGGCACCGACCCTGAAGTGGAAATACTAGCGCTTGAGTTCCAAGTTCCCACCCATGAAGCAAGGAAAAGAATATTGTTATATTCTCATCTATCTAGTTCACAGATTATGTTTAGATCACCACCGAAGACTTGCACCTTAAGATACCGTTAAAACAGGAGGAATTTTTATGCCCACATTCGACGTAACTTCAACGTTTGATATGCAAGAAGTAAAGAACGCAACGGATCAAGCATCTAGAGAAGTAGGTCAGCGTTATGACTTCAAAGATACAAATAGCTCCATTGAACTTTCAGAAACAGCTATAGATCTCGAATCGTCCTCTGATGACAGACTGAATGCCCTACGGACGGTTCTTGAAGAAAAGCTGGTAAAGCGAAAGGTTTCTCTTAAAACATTAGACCATCTTCAGGTTCAAGATGCTGCAGGAGGGCGGAGACGCCAAACTATTGCTTTGGTTTCCGGTATCAATTCAGAGAAAGCTAAAGAAATTAATAAATTCATTAAAGGCTTGGGCACAAAGGGTATTCAGTCTCAGACACAGGGTGATCAGGTTCGTGTTCAAGGAAAAAAACGAGACGATTTACAACATATTATTAGCGCTCTCAAAGAGAATGAGTTTGGGATACCTTTGCAATACGGAAATTTTCGAGATTAATACAAGGTTGTAAGGGACAAAATGCCGGCGTGGACATGGAACATTAAATTACCTGAAGGAAGCGACGTAGTTATTTTTGATCTTGATGGTGTAATTAGCGATGCATCTCATCGACAGCACTTTCTAAAAAATTCAGAAAAGGATTGGGATGGATTCTTTTCTGCATGTACTGCGGACCCTCCAATTGCTTCGGGAGTTCAACTAATTAATCTGATTAGCGAATCTAAAGGAATCGTTATTCTCACGGCACGTCCAGTGACTATCCAATCAGAAACTCTTGATTGGTTGAATCATCATGACATCAGTTGGAATGCCTTGATCATGCGCTCTGAGCAAGACCATCAGGGGTCTGATGAAATGAAACGCTCAGCTATCGGTGAGATTTTAGCTGCCACTTTTAATCCAATTCTGGTGTTTGATGATGACCCAAAAAATATCGCTATGTTTGAGAAACATAATATTCCTTCAGTCTCTGTTCATAGCGGTTATTACGATTGACTTCATCGGTTTCTGTGTTTAACAGTCAAGTATCATTGACAAATACAAAATTTGTTTTTCATAACGTCGTTATTAGACTGCTAATGTTTGAAGGAGTTTGATGCCGTCGGTAACTAGAAAAATTGACATTGCATGCTCAATAACCGAAGTCTGGGAAGTTCTAGCAGCGTTCGAGAGTATCTCAGAATGGGCTGAGAATGTCTCACATTCCTGTTTGCTATCAAAGCAGTTAGAAGGAATAGGTACTTGTCGTAGAATACAGACTGGTAATTCTTCGGTAACCGAACATGTTACGAGATGGGAAGATTCAAGATCTTTGGCATATGAAATACGAGGATTACCTCCGTTATTCAAACATGTTCTAAATACTTGGTCACTGGAACCGAGCAAGATCGGCGTTCAGTTAACACTAACTATTGAGATAATTCCTGTTCGTAGACCAGTTACTCCTATCGCCGGTCTAGCCTGCCTAGCATTTGGAAGAATCAATACAGGCATGCTTAAAGATCTCAAAAAGTTTATGCAGAACGTACAGCCGTTAAAAAAACTTGAAGATGAGATATCGCTTTTAGAACAAAAGATTGTTGAATTGGAATCTCGAAATGAATAATTCAAACCGGCCTGATGTAATCATTTTCATGACGGATGAAGAGCGAGCAATCCCATCATATGAAACTCCAGAAGTTCTGGAATGGCGAAATAAGGTTCTTAAGGGCCGAAACTGGTTCAAAGAAAATGGTGTAAGTTTTAATCGACACTACACAGGGTCTCTGGCATGTGTACCGAGTCGCCCGACGCTTTTTACTGGTCAGTTTCCTGACGTTCACGGTGTTACACAAACTAACGGATTAGGAAAAGACGAATATGATTCGCGAATGCGATGGTTACTCCCACGAGAGGTTCCAACAATTGGTCATTGGTTTAGAGCAGCAGGATATGACACCCACTATGACGGTAAATGGCATATCAGCCATGCAGATCTAATAGATGAAGCGACAGGAAAACCCTTAGCGACTAACACGTCTGATGGTACTGTCCTACAGGACGCTGTTGATCATTACTTAGCAAAGAACCCACTCAACGAATATGGATTCTCAGGTTGGGTTGGTCCAGAACCTCATGGGGCGCCGATTGCGAATACAGGTTTTATTCGCGACCCGCTAATCGCTGACAGAACAGTTAAATGGCTCGAAGAGCGATATTTGAAACGAAGCTTGGGAGATAAAGACGCTCAAAAGCCGTTCCTTTTGGTTGTGAGCTTTGTTAACCCACACGACATTGTGCTTTTGCCTATTTTTATTCGCAGACCCGATATCAATCCAATCACACCTTCCGAACTTGACCCTCCAGATATCCCTATACCTCCCACCCGATATGAAGATTTATCAACGAAACCTGCTGCCCAGATCGCGTACAAGAATTCGTATTACTCCGGATATGGCCCCCAACGAGTTGTGCAGGGAGTCTACGAAAATAACGAACAGGAATATAGAAATCTTTATTACCGTTTACATTTAGAAGTGGATGGCCCTCTTGAGAGAGTCCGAAAAGCACTCACTGTTGATAATTCTCGGGAAAAGGTAATCTTTAGAACTTCAGATCATGGAGATCTATTAGGAGCTCACGGTGGCCTTCACCAGAAATGGTTTAACCTTTACGACGAGGCGACGAGAGTTCCCTTTGAAGTAGTTAAATGCGGAAACGAAATTAGTCATAAAGGAATCGTTGATTCAGTTCCGACTTCACATGTTGATTTAATCCCAACTGCCTTGGCCCTCGCAGGACTAGATCAACATGAATTAGGACAGCACTTAGCACCATTGTTTTCAGAATTTCATCCACTTCCAGGAAAGGATCTCAGCCCACTTTTGATAAATCCTGAAACTGAGGAATTCAAAAACAGGGCAATTTACTTTATGACACGAGATAATATGCTGGAAGGCGACACTCTTGCCTCTGGAATGGCTCGAGGACTAGGGAAAGCCGATAACCCTCCACGAACATTGAAAATACAGGTCCCTCCGCACGTGAGTACTAATTTTGAGGGCATCGTAGTTGGAATCACAGGTAGTGAAATTCCCAAAATTAATGATTCTTTATGGAAAATAACCCGTGCTCATGATGATCCGGAAACATGGACGATTCCGAACGAGGCTAACCTGTCGTCGTCTGGAGCAATGGGTGAAACCTACAGAACTGAAACGATACCTGACCAATATGAGTTATATGATTTGACGAATGACCCAATTGAATCAGTAAATCTATGTAACGAACCAAAGGTAGAGGAAGTATTCGACTACATGAAGCGACGACTTAATGAAGAAAGACTTCATTCACTTCCGAAGCGGAATAACCCTCGTCCCTATGCTAAGAGAAAGCCACCGGACGCACAGTTAGCGGGTCAGAGACCCCCAGCTCTAGTTATGGGTTTACGTGCCCTCTTACGGAAAGCAGGTATGCACCCCGAGGATACAGAAGAGTTTGAAAAAGATGTAAGTGGGAAAAAAGCGTTGATAGTGTGTACCAACACAGATCAAATGTCCAATGGTAAACCTACTGGCGTTTTTGCATCGGAAATGACTGTTCCATATTACATCTGGAATGATGCTGGAATGAGTGTTGACCTGGCAAGCCCTCTTGGTGGTGTAATACCTGTTGACCCTCAGTCGTACCGACCAGTAGTTAGAACCCACCATGATGACAGGTCTCTTAAAGACGGGCATCTCCAGAAAAAGATCTCTGAATCGTTGGCTATTGGGGATATAAATATTGATCAATATGATGTGGTTTATTTCGCTGGAGGTTGGGGAGCAGCATTTGACCTAGGATTTTCCGAAGCTGTCGGGGAGAAAGTCACAGAAGCGAATCAGAAAGGAAAGATTCTTGGTGGAGTGTGCCATGGTCCGCTTGGCTTCCTTAAAGCTAAAGGTTTAAATGGCGATCCCTTAGTTAAGGGGCGCCGTGTTACGGGTGTAACTGATAAGCAAGTTCGGGATTTACGTATAACCGCTACTCCTCATCATCCAGAAACAGAGTTAAGGAAACTTGAAGCTGATTTCCGTTGCACTCATCGATTCAGAGATCCATTTGCTAATTGGTGGGAAGTGGACGGAAATATTGTCACCGGGCAAAATCAAAACGCTGCCCCTATGGTTGCAAGGGAAATTATGGAGTTACTCGTTTAATCATAAAATTTTGATGAAAAAAGATTAAACCGAGCTTTAATTTTCGTCACTATTTTGAGCCCCATCCTGAATGGCCGTGACCACATTTGCATCAGCTAGCGTAGTTGTATCACCAAGGTCACGCCCTTCAGCTACATCGCGTAAGAGTCGCCTCATGATCTTACCGGATCTAGTTTTAGGTAAATCAGGTACAAGAAAAACTGCTTTTGGTCGAGCTATTGGGCCAAGTTTTTCAGCAACATGACTTCTAATTTCATCACGGAGTTCGTTAGAGGATTCATAGCTTCCTCGTAAGATAACGTAACCTATGATGGCCTGACCTGTTGTTTCGTCAGTAGCCCCCACCACAGCTGCTTCTGCAACACTTGGATGATCGACAAGTGCTGATTCAACTTCAGCGGTTGAAATTCTATGACCTGAAATGTTCATTACATCGTCAACTCTGCCGAGAAGCCATAGATACCCATCACTATCTATTTTGACTCCATCACCAGCAAAGTACTTTCCCTTGTAAGTACTCCAATATGTTTCAAGATATCTTTTGGGGTCGCCCCATATTCCCCTTAACATTGCAGGCCAAGGTTTCGTGATCGTGAGATATCCTCCTCCCTGAGTTACTTTCTTACCTTCATCATCAACTACTTCAGCAAAAACACCGGGAATTGTAAAGCAGGCAGACCCTGGCTTCGTTGTAGTAACTCCAGGAAGCGGTGTAATCATGTGTCCACCTGTTTCCGTCTGCCACCATGTGTCCACAATTGGGGTTGAAGCTCCGCCAATATTTTCGTGATACCACATCCATGCTTCAGGATTTATCGGCTCGCCAACTGTACCCAGAACCCTTAAAGAGCTGAGGTCATGATTTTGGGTTTCTTCATTTCCCCATTTCATAAACGTTCGGATTGCTGTAGGAGCGGTATAGAACTGGGTGACCTTATACCTTTCTATAATGTCCCAGAGTCGATCTTTTAGCCATAATTGTCTATCTTCTCCCTCTCGAAGATCTTCTCGCGGAGTATCCGGTGTTCCTTCGTACATGACAGAGGTGCACCCATTGGTTAATGGCCCATAGACAATATAACTATGCCCGGTTACCCAACCTATATCTGCTGCGCACCAATAGATATCAGTTTCTGGTTGAAGATCAAAGATATGTTTGTGCGTAAAGGCAACTTGCGTTAGATACCCCCCCGATGTATGCATTATGCCCTTCGGTTTTGCTGTTGTTCCCGATGTGTATAGAAGATAAAGAAGTTGTTCCGCAGGCATTGGCTCAGCAGGGCAATTTGTTGACACATTCATCATGAGATTATGCCACCAGTGATCTCGACCTTCTTGCATCTCAACAGGCGTATTACACCTGTCTACAACGACAACATTTTGAACTGTTGGTGCACCAGAAGCTAAAGCGGCATCAACATTGACTTTCAACGGTGAGGGGTCCCCACGCCTGTATCCAGCATCCGCTGTGATAATAAGTTTTGCTTCAGCATCTTCGCACCTATCTACAATTGCATCGGGGCTAAAACCGCCGAAGATTACGGAGTGAACGACTCCAACTCTCGCACAAGCGAGCATTGCTATTGGCAACTCTAAAATCATTGGCATATATATTGCGACGGTGTCTCCACGTTCTAGTCCGAAATTTTTTAAGACATTTGCAAACTTTGAAACTTCACTGAGTAGCTCACTGTAGGTAATTGCTTTAGTATCTCCGGGTTCTCCTTCCCAATGGAAAGCGATTTTGTCTCCTTTGCCATTCTCAACGTGTCGATCTAGGCAATTATACGAAATGTTTAATTCACCATCAGAAAACCACTTTGCATAGGGTAGATCCCATTCAAGTATTGTAGAGAAATCCTTTTCCCATGTAAGTAGTTCGCGTGATTGCCGTGCCCAGAAAGCTTCAAAATTTGCATTGGCTTCTTCATAAAGTGAATCATCATTTATCAATGCTGAATCAGCAAAATCTGTTAAAGGCGGGAAAGTTCTATTCTCGACGTAAAACTCTTCGATAGCTTGTTTATCAGCCATTCTTAACCCCTATTTTGTTAGTTCTTGTTAAGACATTAGTCCTATGGATTGTCTTGGGCGATCTGATCTGAAGATTTCACATCCCATTCAATAACTTTAAACCCACCTAACCCATTGTCATCTAGTAAAGCTTTACTTTCTGTTGCTCGGCTTCGTGCTTCAAGCGCTACAACATCAGGCTTATGGACGTTTTCTAACCAGTATCGCTTCCCTTCATTTACTAGTTCATCTATCCCTAGTTCTTTAAGCCATTGACTTTGTGTTCGAATTAAAGCTGGAGTTTGGATCTTTTGCAACTGGCTTATGTCTACATCGCTTGTGATGTCTTTTGTTCCTGGATTTGATAGAGGGTCATGAGATCGTTCATGTTTAGTGTAAGTTCGTAACCAATTGTGATCTGGAGAGACTGGAAAATTCTCTACTGCATAGTCAATGACTATTACTCGTCCTTTCCTTAGACTTTTCAATGCTTTCTCTAACCAATCTTGAGCTGCCTTCTGAGACGGGACTCTTATTCCAATTTCTTCTATTGCGTAATCTGGTTGTCCTATAGCCTCCTCAATAAGAATTTCTTTTAATCCTCCATTTTCTATCCCTATACAAACTTGTTTCCACTTCCCATCTTTAGTTGACTCAAAAATATCAAATGGAAGGTTATCCAGTAATTCGTTAGCGAAAATAATCCCATTCTCCACATCCGTTGGCATGGTTTCAAATGATTCAATCTCAGATGGGTGTTTGCTCCGCTGAAAACCACTTATCTCTATTCCGAAGTATTTCAATTTATCACGACACTTAAATTCAGAGCGCAGTATCGTACGGGCCAAAGTTCCTTTACCAGCTCCAACCTCTATAAATGTTAAATCAGCAGGGTTTCCAAGTTCCTGCCACCACTGATCAATTGCTGTAGCTACCAATTTCCCAAATAGGGGTCCTGACTCGGGGCTAGTAATAAAATCTCTTCGGCGTCCAGCTCCTCCGGTCGCATAAAAACCGTTTTCGGGGTCGTAAAGTGCCATAGTCATAAATTGACTAAACGGAATAGGGCCGTTTTCAGTTATCGCTTTATAAATCGTTTCTTCTATAGTCATGCTGAACCACAGTTAAGATTACTGCAACCGGCCTGTTTATTGGAAACTAGTTTCCAATAGCGATTAGTGAAACATCAGTGAAGTGAGTAACAATTCCTGGGACTATTCCAGATGCGAGAGTTAATATTACTGTTATTGCTAGGGCTGTTATCAAGGAAACTGGTACTTTCATTTGAGTAGTATGAGTTTCGTGGGGTTCTTCAACCCACATTTTCAATGCGATTCTTCCGTAATATCCAAATGCGATAACTGCGTTGATTGCTGCTATGACTGCTAAGCCATATCCCCAGTTCGTGTCTGCGCTTGCTAGCGATGTAAAGACGGAGAATTTCGCAAACCAACCGCCAAGTGGGGGTACCCCAGCTAGTGAGGCAAGAAATATTGTCATTATCACTGCAAGGCTTGGAGCGGTTTTGAATAAGCCATGATAACTATCAATTTCTGCTGTTTTTGTCGTCCTTGCAACTGAAAGAATGACCGCAAAAGCTCCGAGATTCATAGCAGCATATATTGCCAAATAAGTTACAACAGCTGACACTGATTTATCAGCTATGTCCAAGCCTTCTCCTGCAACAGCTAGTGGTGCAAGCATAAAACCTGCTTGAGCTATTCCTGAGTATGCCATTAATCGAACGATGTTTGTTTGACGTAGCGCCATAACATTTCCAGCGGTCATTGATAGAGCTGCAAGGATCCAGATCAACGGTTGAAACACATCTTCTCTTCCTAGGAAGCCTACGATAACTATATTCATCAAAGCTACGAATCCAGCTGCCTTCGATGCTACTGCAAGAAAGGCAGTCACTGGAGTGGGTGCACCTTCATAGGTATCCGGAGCCCATGTGTGGAATGGAAACGCTGAAACTTTAAAACCAAAACCAATAGTTATGAAGATGATTCCGAGGGTGATTATAGATGTACTAGTTTCACCGGTACTGATTGATGCATTAATTTCCTGAAGAATTGTACTTCCGCTAGCGCCGAAGATTAATGACATCCCATATAACATTATTGCGGATGCAAATACCCCCATGAGGTAATATTTAAGACCAGCTTCATTACTCTTAAGGTCCTTTTTACGCCATGTTGCAAGCATGTATGCCGGAATGGAAAGAAGTTCCAGTGCCACGAAAATAGTTATCAGATCGCGTGCGGAGGCCATTATCACCATTCCAAGAATTGACGAAAGGAGCATTCCGTAATACTCGTTTTCCCAGTATTCTCCTTCTGCTATGTAATTTGTTGACAGAAGGACGACTAGATAACCGCTCAAAAGGAATATTGCTTTAACGATCAAAGAGTACTTATCTATTATGAAAGCTCCATTGAACATGCTTCTATCTTCAGAGTCAATCGCTAATGTCAATATAGGAATAAGTGGGGCTAGTAAGAAAAGTCCTGCGAGTGCAGAAGTAATCGCGCGACCTTTTTCTCGCCAGATGACGTCAACTAGAGTGATGATTGCTCCCCCACCTAGGAGGCAGAGTTCTGGCGCTACTGCGTGCCAATCAATGGCTGGTCTATTGAATTCCGCTGTCGTGGCAAAAAACCCTAGAAGTGAAGACAAAACGTCAAGCATCTGCTATTGCCCTGCCTCTTCTAGAAGCTCTCGTATGCTAGCGAAACAAGCTTTACCTTCTTCTTCTCCTTCTATCTCAAGGCAATTTGGAGTTTCTTGTCCTTGCACATCTACCGTTAGAGACTTAACTACTGCATCGTCGGTTGTTGTAAAGATCGGTCTTGGGTACAGTCCAAAAAACAAGATTAAAGCAAGTATCGGGGCCCATGAGATCCATTCGTATGTTTTCACATCAGTTATTTCAGGGTTATTTTCAAATTCTTCCTTAGGTGTTCCCATCGCTGTTTTCTGAAGCATCCATAGAAGGTATCCTGCGGCTAAAACAGTACCTAGTGCTGCAACAACCATATATGCTCGGAAAGTTGTTTCTGATAAGATCGCTGCCGGATTGTAACTTGCCAGAATTGCTGGAAATTCACCCCAGAATCCTGCTAAACCAGGCAGCCCTAATGACGCCATTGCACAGAATCCAAGAATCCACCCCATTCGTGGAGCCGAAACTAATAGTCCCCCTAATCGATTCATGTCTAGCGTGTGATACCTGTCCTTCATTGATCCAGCAAGGAAGAAAAGCATTCCCGTAATTAAACCATGAGCAACCATACCGAAGATTGCTGCATTAATTCCGAAATCAGTTAGCGTAGCGATTCCTAACATAACGAACCCCATATGAGCAACCGAGGAGAAGGCTATAAGCCGCTTCATATCTCTTTGAGCCAGGCATCCTAGAGCTCCGTAGATAATGCCTATTACTGCAAGTAGGCCTATGAAAGGTGCCCAGGCAGCAGCTGCTTCTGGAAGCATTGGAATAGCGATTCTAATAAAGCCGTACGTTCCCAATTTTAGAAGAACAGCAGCAAGAATTACTGAACCTACGGTAGGTGCTTGGGTGTGCGCATCTGGTAACCACGTGTGGAAGGGGAACATGGGAACTTTAACTCCAAATCCGACGAACATACCTGCAAAGATCCAAAGCTGTGCGGAGCGACTGATCCCTAGTGTTGCTCCTTCAGAAAGGGCGACCATTGAGAAGGTTTGAGCTTCATCACCGACTATTGTTCCATCTGCTAGGAAATAGAGGGCGAGAAAGCTGACGAGCATTAGTGCTGACCCGAACATCGTATACAAGAAGAATTTTAGTGAAGCGTAACGTCTATCGTCGCCCCCCCATACAGCGATCATAAAGAACATTGGAAGTAGAACCACTTCGAAAAAGACGAAGAACAGAATAAGATCTTGAGCTACGAAGGTTCCTATCATTCCCGTTTCAAGTATGAGAATTAATGCGAGTATCGCTTTAGGATTTCTAGGTTCAGGGAAATGTCCGAATGTGTAGACAATGCATAAAGGGACAATGAAAACTGTGAGGGCGATAAGCGGCAGCGACATCCCATCGATACCCAAGATATAACGACTATTGATTACCCCAATCCAGTCTTTATCTACTGCAAATTGCAGATCGGCAGTTTTGCTATAATCAAAGCTAATCAACATGAATGCACCAAGCAGGGCTGTTATCACAGCTGTGATAAGAGCTATAGCTTTTATCATTTCCTCCTTCGCTTTCGGAACAGCCATCACTGCAGCTGCTCCGGCGAGTGGAAGGAATATCATCAGGCTTAGGAGCCAATTATTTTCAAAGTCCATATCAGTTTCTCCTAGACGAACACAATAAATAAGCCAGCCAAAATTGTGGTGGCTGCGAACATAATGGCGGCGTATTGGTGAACTTTACCGCGTTGGATAATTGTACGAGTGGTTTCACCAAGGCCTTCAGATGCTTTTCCTGAAAGGTTTACCGCTCCATCAACCAAGTTTTGGTCAATTTTCTCATAAACAAAAGTAGCTGATCTTGTTGCTTGTTTTCCTACTTGATTTACAACTTCATCAATGCCTTTTTGATTTGTCCAATAAGCCGCATCAGCTACGGGTCCTTTTGTTCCATTAGCGATGATGTCGGTATATAGGTGATCTAGATAATATTTCTCTTTAAGAACTGTATGGCCAGCTTTAGCTAGCTTATTTTTTGAGGTTAATCCATTTGCAAGTTCTGTGGCGGCTGGACTTTGTGCCTTAACTTTTACAAAGAAATAGTGTGCGGCCAGAGAAACTCCAGTCAAAGCAACAAGCGTAGAGAATATCGCAAGTGACCAACTTGGAGTTCCGTGAGCAATTGCTGGGAAATAAGTGGCTACTGGTTCCACGTAATGTCCGAAGCGCTCTTGCCATCCGGTTGTATTTCCAGTGAGAAACCCAACTGGAAGATTTAAAAATCCAGCACCGACAGCCATAACGGAAAGAATAATTAGCGGAACAGTAATTCTCTTTCCTGATTCGTGAGGGTCTCCATGTCCGTGAGTGTCACCTCGGAACTCTCCAAAGAATGTGAGGTATATAACTCTTGTCATATAAGCGCAAGTTAAAGCAGCACCGATAATTCCCATTACTAGAGCAAATACATATGTTCCGTTTCCACCTGTTCCACCGAAAAGTCCCCAACCACCAGTTCCAACTAAGATTTCATCTTTTGACCAGAATCCAGCAAGTGGAGGAATACCCATCAGAGCGATTGTGCAGATTAAAAATGTTTTGTATGTTGTGGGCATAAATTTACGCATACCACCCATTGATTTTTTCATATCAAAACTATGAACGGAGTGACTGACTGAACCTGCGCCAAGGAAGAGTCCCGCTTTGAAGAATGCGTGGGTAAAGAGATGAAAAACTGCTGCTGTCCATGCTCCTACGCCTAGTGCCATAACCATATAACCAAGCTGTGAAACAGTTGAGTAAGCCAGCACTTTCTTTATATCATCTTGGACGAAGGCTAGTAAACCTGCACCTACAAGAGTGACTGATCCAACTAATGCCAGTACGTTAAAGCTAGAACCGGCTATGTCGTATCCTTCAAAAAAGACACCATACAGTCGTGCAACCATATAAATTCCTGCAACAACCATTGTTGCCGCATGGATGAGAGCTGAAACGGGTGTCGGCCCCGCCATAGCATCTGGTAACCAGGTGTGAAGAATGAATTGGCCTGATTTTGACATTACAGCAGCCGTTAAACACAGAGAAGCTATAAGTAATGTGCTTTGCCCGATCTCATTGTTTAACGCAGCTACATTAATATCAACGATGCTCCAGCTCCCCGCCGACCAAAATAGAATTATCATTCCAACAAGTAGTCCCATATCTCCAACACGATTGGTTAGAAAGGCTTTGAGGGCGGCATCTGAGTTCGGTTTCTCTTCCCACCAATGCCCAATCAATGCAAAAGAGCAAACTCCTACAAGTTCCCAACCAACAATAGTTTGAAGAATATTTTCACTTAGTACAAAAAAGAGCATTGATGCCGAAAATAAACTTAGGAAAGCAAAATAGTGTGTGTACCTTCGATCTCCTGAGACATAGTCAGTTGAATAGATGTGGACAAGCAACGAGATCACTGTTACGACGAAAAGCATCATGACAGTTAAACCATCGACCATAATCCCGACTTGGAACTTCTTTCCTCCACTTTCCCACCAAGTAAATCTTTCTATCACTGCGTCAACTGCTACTGCCTCATATCCTTCATCATTCTCACCTGCTGCGTAGAGTGAAATATCTTCTGATGAAGCAACTTCAACTATTTCGGTTGTTGCTGTTGCTTCTGAGTCTAAGTTTTTTGCATCATCGTATTTTTCTTCAGTTTCATATTGAGCTTTGGAATAATTTTCACTGGCGTTATCAACTTGATTTATCCATTGACCTGCACAACAAATGGCGAGGATAAGAGAGAGGGCTATTGCAGTGATACCAAATTCGGCGCCCTTGTATTTCATTTTTTTCCCGAAGAATAGAATTAAGAAGAACGAGAGAGCTGGCAAAGCGGGTATAAGCCATGCTGTTTCTAGGAACCACCCAGTAGCTTGAACAGTCTTAGAGGGAACTGATTCTGCGAAGGCAAATAAGTTAGTCATCATCATCCCTTCATCTGATCAATCTCGGACAGGTCAACATTCTGCTTGTTGCGAAATATTAGAAGTACAATTGCAAGTCCGACCCCTACTTCAGCAGCAGCTATGGCGATAACGAATAGTGCAAATACTTCACCAGCTATATTATCCGTTAATGCTGAGAAGGCGACGAGATTTATATTAACGGCGTTAAGTATTAGTTCTATTGACATAAGGACCATTACGCCGTTCTTTCGGGAAAGAACTCCATATATCCCAATGCAAAATAGGACAGAGCTAAGAAGCAAATATTGAGCGATACTCATGCTGCTTCCTTTCTGGCTATTACAACTGCACCTATTAAGGCAGCTAGTAGTAGAACTGAAACTGCTTCAAAGGGAATTATAAAATCAGAAAATATTGAGTCAGAAACCATTGCTGCATTAGTGACTGTTTCTGTTGGAAGTTTCTCTCCTCTGAAAGTATCAATGATTGAATAAGACATAACTCCAAACATGAGCGTTGCTATAACTGCTGGTATGGCCTTATTTGGCATGTTTATGTTCTCTTCATCGCCAATGCTAGCTTTGGTTAACATAACCCCGAATAGAAGAAGAACAATTACTGCTCCTATGTATACAAGAATCTGTGTCACGCCTATGAACTCAGCGCCTAGTAACAGGAACTGACCAGCGACACCAGCGAGAACAAGAACAAGCCAGAGTGCTGCATGAACAATATTTTTAGTTGTTACAACTTTTAGTGCCGAAACAATCATCAAAATCGCAAGGATAGAGAAGAATACATTTTGTGCGATCATGAAGGAGGTACCTTCCTGACTTTCTGCTCAGATCCTTCTTCGTATTCCTCAAAGTCGGGCACTGTTTCCATCCATTCTCCAAGTCGTTCTTTATCATGAAGAAGATCAGCTAGTTTAAGTTCTGAGAACTCATACTCTGGTGTCCAAAAGAGTGCATCGAATGGGCAGACTTCAACGCAGATTCCACAAAACATACATAAAGAGAAATCAATGTCGAATCGGTCAAGTTTATTTACCTTTCTAGGTTTTCCGCCTTCTCGTCGAGGCGGAGCCAATTCTTTATGCCCCTCGATATATATGCACCAGTCTGGACACTCGCGTGCACAGAGCATACATGATGTGCAGTTCCCTTCATGAAGAGCTATTACTCCTCGGGCACGTGGTGGTGGCGCTTCTTTTACATGAGGGTACTGAACCGTTAGGGCACCTTCACTGGGTTTCGGTATTGGTTTTAATAGCCCTCCCGGAAAGAGAGTTTTTATCATGGTTTTAAAGGTAACTTTTAATCCTTTTAGAATTCCCGGTAATTGTGACATCAGATGCGCCCTCCGCTTACTTGGGGTTTCAGGTAAATTAAGTTCGTTTTTATCATAGTGCCACCTTTAGCGCACCAGTTAAGGCAATATTTGCAAGACTTAACGGGATGAGAAATTTCCAAGCAAGACGTTGCAATTGATCTTCTCGGAATCTAGGGAAAGTAAATCGAAACCAGAAGATTAGGAATGCAATGAGCATCATCTTTCCAGCAAGGATCAGAGGACCAATAACATTGAAGATGTCACTGGTTGGGTCAATTCCTGGAACGTACCAACCTCCAAAAAATAATACGGCAGCAATTGCTGAGAAGACTCCAGCTGATGCAAATTCACCTATGAAGAAAAGGAGAAACCGAATACCTGAATATTCAGTTAAATAACCGGTAACTAACTCTGACTCAGCAACAGGCATGTCAAATGGAGCTTGGGTAAGTTCTGCTTGAACTGCAATCATGAAAATCACGAATCCGATAAATTGTGTGAGAATAAATGGGTTACCTATTCCTCCCCAACCGAAGATCTCTCCCTCTGCTTGAGATAACACTATGCCTTGCATATTCATAGTTCCTGCTTGGATAACTACTCCAACTACTGCAAGTATCAAGGGAAGCTCATATGCGATTAATTGTCCTGCAGCTCGTATGCCACCTAGAAGTGAGTACTTATTAGCCGATGACCATCCCGCCATAAGGATCCCTATAACTGAAACAGATGAGACTGCCATTGCAAAATAAATTCCAGCATCAAGGTCTACAAATAAGGCATCAGGGCCAGCTGGGATGATCACTACCAACAGAAAAGTAGACATGAGTACAACAAATGGTGCAGCAGCGAAGACAAACTTATCTGCTTTTGAGGGGAAGATATCCTCTTTTTGGATCCATTTTCCTACTTCGGCAAGTAGTTGTAAGGAACCGTATGGCCCTGCTTCCATGGGCCCTAACCGGCTTTGCATAAATGAAATAGCCTTGAATAAGTAAAGATACACGATTGTTCCAGCCGGAAGAAGAACAGCTAGTAGACCAATTGGTACTTTGATCAGAAATGTTTCTTGCCACCATGCTGGGCTTAGAGCTAATAGATCGATCATCGGTCAATATCTCCAAGTATGAAGTAAAGGGAAGCAAGAATAGAAATTATGTCTGGTACAAAAACGTCTTTTAGGAGCCAAGGAGTTATTGACATATTAGAGAAACTTGCGGACCGGATTTTTACTCTGAAAGGGTAAAGGTCACCTTTACTTACAACATAGAATCCCATTTCACCAAGTGGATTTTCAGTAGCTACATACGCCTCACCAGGAGGTACTTTAATAATTCTTGGTACTTTTGCCATAATCGGACCTGCAGGTATCGTCCCGAGCAATTGATCAATAATTTTACAGGCTTCTCGTGTTTCTTGGAGCCGAACCCAAAATCGTGCGAAGGAGTCTCCATCTGGGTGAGTCCAGACCTTCCAATCAACTTGGTCGTAAACCAATCCAACATTTGCATCCCGGCGTATGTCCCAATCAACCCCTGAAGCTCGAAGGTTAGCTCCGGAAAGTCCGTATGCTAGAGCAACATCACCAGGAATTGTTCCTATCCCTCTAGTTCGCGCTTGGAAAATTTCATTACCAAGTACAAGCTCTTCCATCTCGTCACAGAAGGCTTCCATGCGTTTTAAAGCGCCGCGTGTTTCCTCTATCCAACCTTTAGGAAGATCATCTTTTAGTCCGCCGATTCGGTCAAAGTTTGGATGGAATCTACCACCAGTAACTCGTTCTATCTGGTTAAGCACAAATTCTCGGTCTCGGAAAGCATAGAATACTGGTGTTGTGGCCCCTACTTGGACTGCCATGTCCCCAAGGAAGAGACAGACATTCGCCACTCGGCTTAATTCGAACAGTATTGTTCTAATCCATTGTGCTCGAGGAGGTGCTTCTACTTCCATGAGTTGTTCGGCAGCTAGTATGAACGGAACTTCGTTTGCGAAACTTCCTAACCAATCGATTCTGTTAATTAGTGTTGTGACTTGAGGATATGTTCTTACTTCAGTTAATTTTTCATAGCCTCGGTGCATATACCCCATTATGGGTTCCGCAGCCATAACTTTTTCCCCGTCAAGTTTGGCAATAATCCTAAGCGTTCCATGTGTCGCAGGGTGCTGAGGACCTAGATTTAGTGTCATCCCTTCATCTGTTTCAACTTCAACATTTACTCTTGCATCGGCAGCTTGAGAAGCAATATAAGCGAGTTGGTCGCTTTCTGTCGTATTACTCATTTTCTTCTCCAGGCATGATTTCTACATCTACTATTCCAGGCCAAGGTTTCATTCTTCTTGAAAGAAGCGGGTAGTCTTTTCGAAGCGGATGACCTTCAAAATCACCGGGTAAATAAATATTTCTTAAATCTGGGTGTTCATCAAATGTCACCCCAAACATTTCTCGTGCTTCTCGCTCATGCCAATTAGCTCCTGGGTAAACAGGGATTAGTGATAGTGCTCGAGGATTTTGGTCATCTAAGTCTGCTTTCACAATGACTCCTACGTCTTGAGAGATCGAATAGACTCTGCATATCAACTGGAATCTTGTTTGGCCACCCGTGTAGCCCCACTCCATAGATTCTTCCTC
>CENZ01203766.1_pt1 | contig 17272 bp, 17 predicted proteins | sample 361341 | NCBI WGS metagenome assembly CENZ01 (sample SAMEA2619782, study PRJEB7988) | marine metagenome | biome: marine biome (ENVO:00000447); feature: deep chlorophyll maximum layer (ENVO:xxxxxxxx); material: "saline water (ENVO:00002010), including plankton (ENVO:xxxxxxxx)" | depth 50 m
TGATAAAGTGGTTTGTTCCGACTTATAACGATAACCAAGTCCATATAGTGTCTCAATCTCGTTAAAATTATTATCAAGTTGTTTAAATTTTTTACGTAGTCGTTTGACGTGACTATCAATTGTTCTATCGTCAACAAAAATATTTTCACCGTAAGCGGCATCAATCAATTGATCTCGTGTTTTAACTATGCCCGGTCGCATTGATAGGGCTCTCACTAACAAAAACTCAGTTACAGTTAAATTTAGAGGTAATTTTTTCCAGAAGCACTGATGACGCTCCGGATCTAATATTAAATCACCTCGTTTAATTTTTTCTTCTTTTATATTTTGAATGATATTTAAATCCAACTCGCGCCTTCGAAGAAGTGCCCGTATCCGCTCTAACAATAGATACTGTGAAAATGGTTTTTTTACATAGTCATCCGCTCCCATCTTCAGACCTAAGGCTTCATCAAATTCATCATCTTTAGATGTTAAAAAAATTATTGGTATTGAGCTTTTTGAGCGCAACTTATGTAATAATTCTAAACCATCCATTCGAGGCATTTTTATATCTAATATTGCAAGATCAGGGGGTCTCTGCCTAATTCCTTGAAGGGCTTCCAGTCCATCGTTATACGTGTCAACAAAATAACCCTCTGATTCTAAGGCAATAGAAACGGAAGTTAAGATATTTCGGTCATCATCTACCAAAGCGATTGAATGCTGCAAAAATAAAACCCATTAACTAAGATTATAATATTCCACAGATACTTTAGTATTATTTTTGATGAAAATAAATTAAAAATATGTTCGACTAGCGATGGTTATTAAATTAGTAAAATACAAGTTCAATGTTATAAAGTTTAGAGGTGAAAATGGCTTTCAAAAAAGATATTAGAACTTATTCTGACGACATATTATCTAGATTTTTAATACGTACCTCAAGGAAAGCATTTTTAAGTACTCTAACAAAATCAAAAGGACAGAAGGATGCAGATTGGCCATCAATTTCATTAGTCACGACTGTTGCAGCATGGGATAGTTCTCCTGTTATGTTGCTCTCAGATATTTCCAATCATACTCAGAATATTCATGGTAATCCTCGTTGCGCGCTTATGTTTGACGGAACTGCCGGCTATTCTAATCCTCAAGAAGGTCCTCGCATAAGCGTTGTGGGTAGAATAAAGAAAACGACTGATCAAAGATTACATAAACGATATCTAAAATATAATTGGTCGGCAGCTCGATATTCTTCATTTGGAGACTTTAATTTTTATAAAATGGAGATCGATCGAATACATTTGGTGGGTGGTTTTGCGCGATCGGTTTGGCTGCCAAAGGATAAAATTATTCTAAAAAAACAAGATTGGATGGATATTGCAGAGGCAGAAAGGGATATTCTGGCTCATATGAATGATGATCACAAAGAAACGCTTAAATTATATGGCAATAAGTTATTGGGAAAGAATGGTCTTAATTGGTTCTTAGTCGGGATTGATCCTGAGGGACTTGATCTAAGGTGTGGAAGCGGAATTCATCGGGTAAATTTTGATGAAATTAACGACACTGTAAAAATGTATAAAAATACATTAGTTGCATTGTCTAAATTAGTGCGAAAATATTAAAAAGTGTTTTTAAAAAAACTTAAGGTACTCGATAATACACAATAAAAATAAATTTTACCTAATAATAAGCAATAAAGATTAAATTTTTAAAAAAGAAAGTTTGATACAACCCAAAAATAGGTTTAGCTTTTACCAATTAGATTATATTTAAATTTTGATGTAAAAGTAATTTTAGAAAATTGCCATGGTACATGGTAGTCAAAGAGGGGGGCTTAATATTGTCAATAGAGGAGCGAATCGAAGTTACTGCGCCATATGATGGGACAGTTGTTGGACAAGTGAAAGTTTCGAGTGCTGAAGATGTGGAAACTGCTCTTTCCCGTGCCCACGCGCTATTCAGAGATCGCGATGCTTGGCTTCCTTTATATAAACGTTTGGATATACTGCGCCGTGCCGCAGAAATCATTAAAGAAAGAAGAGAAGATTTAGCGCTTCAATCTGCAAGGGAAGGTGGAAAACCTCTCGCTGACTCATTGGCTGAATTAGATAGGGCAGCAGACGGAGTTGAAAATTGCGTAGAAGTGATGAAAGCCGAGGGCGGTCAAGTAATTCCCATGGGTTTAAATGCCCCTTCATTGGGGAAAGTTGCGTTTACACAGCGTGAACCTATTGGAGTTGTAGTAGCGGTTAGCGCCTTTAATCACCCTTTCAATTTAATTGTTCATCAAGTTACGCCAGCTGTTGCAACGGGTTGTCCAGTAATTGTTAAACCCGCAGATATTACCCCAATGAGTTGTCTAGCATTTGTTGATATTCTGCATGAAGCTGGGTTGCCAGCTGAGTGGTGTCAGGTTGTTTTGCCGACTGACCTAAATATTGCTTCGAGTTTAGTTGCTGATCCACGTAATGCATTCTTTAGTTTTATTGGTAGTGCCAAAGTTGGTTGGATGTTGCGTTCAAAGCTCGCTCCAGGTACCCGCTGTGCTCTTGAACATGGGGGAGCAGCTCCAGTAATTTTTGCTGAGGATGCGGATATTGACACTGCTGTCCCTAAATTAGCAAAAGGTGGCTTTTATCATGCCGGGCAGGTTTGTGTTTCTGTTCAAAGGATTTTTGCTCACGAGAGTGTGGCAAAAGAATTAGCGGAGGCTATTGGTGCCGCTGGCAATGATATGACCGTTGGGGACCCGACTAAGATGGAAACAGAGGTTGGTCCTCTAATTCGATCTGCAGAAATTGATCGCGTGCATGACTGGGTATCTAAAGCGATTGATAAAGGGGCTGAGTTAATAAGTGGTGGTGAAAAATTACTGGGATCGTGTTATAAGCCGACGGTTCTGTATAATCCGCCAGTTGATTCTGAAGTCTCAACACAAGAAATATTTGGTCCAGTAATTTGTGTATATTCATATTCAGATATGGGCGAGGCAATTTCTCGTGCCAATAGTTTAGATGTGGCATTTCAGGCAGCTGTGTTCACCAAAGACATAGATACTGCGATGAGAGCATATAAAGGATTGGACGGTACGGCCGTTATGGTGAATGATCATACGGCCTTTAGGGTTGATTGGATGCCATTCGCTGGAGCTCGCCATTCTGGGCACGGTGTTGGAGGCATTCCCTATACCATTCACGAGATGCAAATTGAAAAAATGATGGTTATAAGTTCGGGTGAACTTTAATAACCAAATTATTAAATTAGGAAAGGGTTATTATGAAAGCTTCAGATTTATTTATTAAATGCCTAGAAACTGAGGGTGTGGAGAGAATATTTGGTGTACCTGGTGAGGAAAATGCGGATTTCATGATATCATTGATTGATAGTCCGATAGAATTCGTATTATGTCGGCACGAGCAAGCGGCAGCTTTTATGGCTGATACTTACGGTCGATTAACAGGTAAAGCGGGTGTCTGTTTGGGTACTTTGGGTCCAGGCGTAACTAACCTACTTACCGGATTGGCTGATGCGAATATGGATCGCGCCCCCGTCGTTGCAATTATTGGGCAAGGCTCAACAAAGCGTCTCCATAAAGAGAGCCATCAAATTATGGACTCAATTTCAATGGTTCGTCCGATAAGTAAATGGGCACAATCAATTTATGCGGCTGAAAATATAACGGAAGTTGTTCGCAAGGCATTCAAAATAGCTGAAATGGAGAAACCGGGAGTTACCGTTATAGAGTTGCCAGAGGATATTGCTAAGCATGAAATTGATGATGTTCCAATTGCACCTGTTACTGTGCGTAGACCAGCGGCAGATCACAAAGCAATTGTTGCAGCTGTCGAGACAATTATGGGAGCTAAAAATCCAATAATTCTTGCTGGTAATGGAGCAATTCGAAAGAGAGCAGCGACACAGCTTAAACGTCTAGCTCACAATACAGGAATTGGTGTGGTTAATACCTTTATGGGTAAAGGTGCTTTACCAATGACAGATGATCATTGTCTATATACTATGGGATTAGGTAGCGGAGACTATAATAATCTGGCGTTTGATGATGCAGATGTGGTTATTACTGTTGGGTATGATTTGGTTGAATATTCGCCTGAGGCTTGGAATCGTAAGCCTGGAAAAAAAATTGTTCATATAGATTTCCTAGCCGCTGAAGTTGATAAAGATTTTCAAGTGACTGTGGATATTGAATCAGATTTAGCTGATGCATTGTGGCAGATTAATGAAGAAATTGAGAAGCGAGCTGCAGATAAGATGCCTATTTTTGACATATCAAGCCGAGTAAAACTTAGAAATATCATGACTGAAGACTTCGAAGCAGAGAAGGATGATACTGGTTTTCCTGTAAAACCCCAAAAAATACTGTGGGATGTTCGTCAATTTATGGGGCCAAAAGATATTGTTTTATCGGACGTTGGTGCTCATAAAATGTGGATATCCCGTTATTACCAATGTATCGAACCAAACACATGCCTTATTTCTAATGGTTTTTGTACAATGGGCTTTGCTATGCCTGGTTCTATTGGCGCAAAATATGCTTGTCCAGACTCAAAGGTATTATCGATAAGTGGTGATGCCGGATTTATGATGAATGTTCAAGAATTAGAAGTTGCTGTTCGAAAAAACTTAAATGTTGTTGCAATGGTATGGGTCGATGGAGAGTATGGTCTTATCAAGTGGAAACAACAAAATGGTTTTGATGGCAAACACTCAGATTTAGCTTTTACTAATCCAGATTTTGCTATGTTGGCAAAGTCTTTTGGTATGTGGGGAAAAAATGTTGAGAGTGCTGATGGGGTTATGCCAGCGCTAGAAGAAGCTTTTGCTCAGGATGGACCTTCACTGATTGCAGTTCCAGTAGATTATGCTGAAAACATGAAACTTACGGACCGTCTTGGTAATGTATCCGTTCCAATTTAAGCGTATTATAAAAAAAACATTTAGTGGCAATATTTAACCAAGGAAAGGAAATTAAAAGTGTCAAAAATTGCATCGTCAGAAAAGGTAAACGAATACCTTGAGCGCTACATGGAGGGTGTTAACAAACGTAACCCCGGTCAGCCAGAGTTCACACAAGCGGTATTTGAGGTTGCTTCAACTATTTTCCCCTATATCGCTGATAAGCCTAAGTATCACGAAAATCAGATATTAGAAAGAATGGCCGAACCTGAACGTGCAATTTCCTTTCGTGTGCCATGGACAGACGATAAAGGTAATGTAAGAACAAATCGAGGTTATCGTATCCAATTTAACTCAGCGATAGGACCGTATAAGGGCGGAATTAGATTTCATCCATCGGTCAACGAATCGATTTTGAAATTTTTAGGTTATGAACAGACCTTTAAGAATAGTCTTACAGGACTTCCCATGGGAGGTGGTAAAGGTGGTGCTAACTTTAATCCAAAGGGTAAGTCAGATAATGAGGTCATGCGTTTTTGCCAGTCCTTTATAACTGAATTATACAGACACATTGGCGAAGATACAGATGTCCCAGCGGGGGATATTGGTGTTGGAGGACGTGAGATTGGTTATATGTTTGGTCAGTATAAGCGTATCACAAATCGCTTTGTAGGAGTTTTGACAGGAAAAGGACTTGAATTTGGTGGATCAAAAATGCGTACTGAGGCTACCGGTTACGGCGCAATTTTCTTTTTAAGGAATATGTTAGACCAACATAAAAATACAATTGAGGGAAAGCGTGTTTTGGTTTCGGGTTCAGGAAATGTAGCTACTCACGCATGTGAGAAGGTTCTTCAATTAGGTGGATCACCGCTTACTATGTCTGACTCAGGTGGTTTTGTGCATTGTGCTGATGGTTTTAGTCAAGAACAAATTGATTGGGTTAAAGAATTAAAAAATATTAGACGGGGACGTATTTCCGAGGCTGCTGATGAGTTTAATAATATTACCTTTCACGAGGGGAGACCTTGGGGCGTTGAGGCAGACTGTGCAGTTCCATCAGCCACACAAAATGAAATAAATGGTGATGAAGCAGCAACTATGATTAATAATGGTATTAAAGCGGTTGCTGAAGCAGCTAATATGCCGTGCGAGCAAGCAGCAGTTGACTCATTTGTTGATGCTGGAGTTATGTTTGGTCCAGCAAAAGCTGTTAATGCTGGTGGGGTCGGTGTGTCGGGCCTTGAAATGAGCCAAAACAGTGCTCGAATTGCTTGGAGTGAAGATGAATTACGCAAACTTTTAGAGGGTATGATGAGCGATATTCACAATTCATGTGTTGAGTTTGGCGAAACAAGTGATGGACCTGTGAACTATTTGGCTGGGGCAAATATTGCTGGCTTTGTAAAAGTTGCTGATGCAATGCTCAGTTATGGCCATGTCTAATTTTTAATATTTTATATGGCCCGCTCTAGTAATAATTTCTTGAGCGGGCCATTCTTTGGGTTACAGCTGATTGAATAGTTTTCCAATATTTATAACTACGTTTGGAAAAGTTGAGCCTATCCAAATACCAAAAATAATACCAATCATAAATTTAATCACAAGCTTTCAATTCCCAGGGTAATTAAAGAGAAACTAATTATCTATCAACCAAAACAAACTTCAAACAAAAACAAGTAATGTTATTAAAGTTATATCTTGGATAATTGAACCTCTATTGCTTTTATAATTTTTTCTGACGACGGGCTAGTAGTTGATGAAAACCAATCTGCAATACGTCCTTTTGAATCAATTAAGAATTTATGAAAATTCCAACGCGGCGTGCCAATCACTCCAACATTATCGGTTGCCCACTGAAAGAAGGGGTGGGCGTTATCCCCAACGACTTTTGATATATGGGTCATTGGAAAATTGATATTAAAATTTACCGAACAAAACTCCTTAACTTTCTTGTTTGAATTAAATTCCTGATTACCAAAATCTGCTGAGGGTACGCCTATAACAACTAAACCCCGATTTTTATACTTATTCCATAAAGCTTGGAGCTCTGAGTATTGTCCAGTAAAGCCACACTGCGATGCAGTATTGACGACTAATAAAACCTTATTTTTGTATTTAGCCAGTTCCATTGGCACACCATCGATCGAGACAAACCCAAAATCATATGCATTTTTTTCAGTAACTTTTGCCTCAGAACCTAATGGAACAAGGGTTAAAAGCAAAGACAGGCTAGTGACAAATATATTTAAGGCATATGAGAATATTTTTTTTTTATATAGCACTAAATTACCTCTCACACATCTGGCGACATACGATTTCTAGCTTCATCGGCTTGGAAATCAAGTTCAATCTTAACACCATTTGGATCAAAGAAAAAAACTTGGTAGCGACTATGGGTATCAACTCTTCGTTCAGTATATTCAATATCTAAGGTATTGAGTTTAGTCAGCATTTTTTCTAAACCAGTACAATTGAAAGCTATGTGATCAATACGGCCGCTTCCCAAGTCATTTTGGTAATCGACTTTGCCAATATAGGATTCAATTTGGTTTTCTTTTTTACGTTCCGTAACGTGCATTATTGGCTTGTCATCTAAGTATAACCAATATACGGGAACGTCAAAGTCTGGAAGAGGTCCGGGTCTCATGTTAAGGACATCTCCGTACCATTTTACCGTTTCATCCAAATTCTTTGCGAACAATAAATAATGATCAAATGAAATTTTTATTTCGTTTTCAGACATTTTCATAACTCACGTTTATTAAATCAGTGATGTCATCCCAGAACTCTATTCTCGCATTAATTGCCTCAATTGCAACGTTTTTTGCTTCCGATATCCAAAGTGGATCATTTTCACATAAATCTTCGACTAAAGCCAAGCTTGCGGGCCCATGTTCTTCAGCATCTACTTCAATATGTCTCTCTAAGTAATAAAATAACCGGGGACAACTAACTTTACTAATATTCAATTCTGATTGTAATTTTAAAAACATATCTGGAATAATTTTTTCTCTACCAAAAGCAAAGGCTGCTGCTAAGATATGAGGTTTATTTGTCGAAATAAATTCAAAAGTTTTTTTAACAAATTTTTGTGACGCTTTTGGCACTAAACTATTATCAAGCTGAGTACTTATTGGTTTATCTTGCAACTTACTTATCCAAGTTCTTATTGGTTGAACGTCCGCACCTATTTCTCCCATGGCTAAACAGTATAAATCAAAATGACTAACGACATTTATCTTATCCATATCAATATCTGTTTCTTCGCTTAAAATAATTTCATTGATCAAGCGGGCACTTTTGGATCTTTGGCTATTATAGTCTTGAGGTAGCCAACAATTACTGGTTCTACATAAAAAATGCTGGAGGCTTTTTACAAGACTCATAAAGTCCCAAACAGCAAAAACATGGTTTTCCATTAATATTTTTAAATCATTAATATTCTTAATAACCCGACCATTCAGCAAATCATTGTTGTTAAGTCGAACGGTGTGCCTTCTAATTTCTTTGATCGGAAAATTCATTTTATTTTACCTGCTTTAAAAATTATTTTGAGAAATGAGCCCAAATTCTTTTAAAGATCCTATAGTTTGTTACGATTATTTTTTAAAAACGATCAATAAAAATTAGTAAATACCAATGTTTATTTAAGGAATAAAATTTATCTTTAGACTAAATAATTAACTATTTATTGAGTTATGGACTTTCGAAATTAGTAAAAAATTCCAACAAAAGCTTGCATTTTCCGCGGAAATAAAGTCAAACGCTAATCGGAAATAAAAAATTAGGTGATTATAATGATTATGCGTTCGGTCATGGCTGTCAAGTTGCACGGACTGTGCGTGACTAGGTGTGAATTGTTATATTCGGGCTCAATTACTCTTCCTCCCCCAATTATGGAATCAGCTCAATTATCATATGGAGATATGGTATCCATCTATAATTTTAATAATGGTGCTCGTTATGATACATACGTGATAGAGGGGTCTGATGATAAGACTATTGGCATTAATGGGCCGAGTGCGAGATTGTGTTATAAAGGTGACCGGATTGTGGTGGCGCAATATGTTGTTACTGACGAGAAGATTAATCCTAGGGTATTGTTTTTTGACGATCAAAATCGCGAGGTTGAATTTGAATCAGTATTTTAGATAGTTTTAGTTTAATTATCATTTTAAAATCAGTTATATCGCTTCCTGAGAGAGTTTTAGAAAGAACTTTGAAAATATTTGTGCATATTTTAAAATATGACATTATGGTCAATAGCAAATTCCCGTAATTTTTCCCGAACATTGTGAGAGGGATGGTCCTGCAGGCTCATTAAATATTGTTCTAATTTGTTGACAGAGAGGCTTCTTGTCATAGCTTTGACTGGACCTATAGATGAAGCTTGCATAGAAAGATTTCTAAAGCCGATTCCAATCAAGGCCATAGCATCTAAAGGACGACCAGCTATTTCTCCACAAATGCTTAGAGGGGTATCTGAGAGTTTGCATTGTTTGACTATATGAGTAAGAAAATTAATTCCGGTCATTGATAGTGGGCCATAACGGTCTGCAATTCGTGGGTTGCTTCTGTCACTTGCAAATAAGAATTGGAAAAGGTCATTGCTTCCAACAGAAATGAAGTCTGAGTGTTCTAGTAAAGCTGTCATTTGATAGGCAAGTGCTGGTACTTCAAGCATAACCCCTACTTTAAGGTTTTTTAATGGTTTTCGGCCTTTAGCTTCTGCACGGTCTATTTCCAACTGTAAGATATTTTTGGCAGCATAAAACTCAGTTATTTCTGTTATCATCGGAAACATTACATTTAGATTCTGACCCTCAGTAGCCCTTACAAGAGCACGTAATTGGTGGCGTAATATTACAGGCTTATCAAGAGAAATACGGATAGCTCGCCACCCCATTGAGGGGTTTTCTTCTTTGTATGTATTCCAATATGGGAGGTTCTTGTCGCCACCTATATCTAAAGTCCTAAAAATAATCTCTTTGCCTTCTGAATGCTGGATTATTTGGCGATATAAATCTGTTTGCCGGTCCACGTTGGGAAATTGATTATTATCCATAAACGGAATTTCTGTGCGAAATAGACCTATCCCATCAGCACCGGTTTCTAATAAATTATCAATATCTGTTAATAAACCGGCATTTATATTTAACGATATCATAATGTTATCTTCAGTGATCGCGGGAATGTCCCGTAAAGATGCGAATATCGCTAATTGTTCATTTTTGGATTTTAATGCGTTAGTAAACGATTGGAGGGTAATCTGACTCGGCCGTATATGAATTTGTCCATTATCGCCATCAATGATTATGGTTTCAAGTGGTTCAATTTTATCCAATGCATCTTCTAATTTTCCAACTACTGGAATATCCAAAGCGCGAGCAACTATCGCTAAATGAGTTGTTGATGAACCACCTTCTAATACGAGCCCTTTAATATACTTTCTATCATAGTCGAGTAATTCTGCGGGTCCCATATTTCTGGCTAAAAGAATGGTATCGTTATTAAGGTTATTATGTATATTATTATCAATTTTTCCCACCAAGTGTTGCAGTAAGCGATGAGCTAAATCATCAAAATCATGCATTCTCTCTCTCAAATACCTATTTGTTTGCTTTCTAAATCGAGCTCGAGTGTCATTTCTAACTTTCTCAACCGCGGCTTCTGCTGTAAGGCCATTATCAATGGCTTCGGTAATTCGAGATAGCCACCCGACATCCTCAGCGAACATTCTATAGGCCTTTAAAATATCTTTGTGGTCTCCACCATCAGATATCTCGGAATCATCTATCATTTGGTCTATGGCACCATGCATTTCAATTACCGCTTTATCTAATCGCTGTTGTTCTTTTGCCGGATCATCAGATACTAATTTAATCATGGGTATTGCCCGTTCATGAAAAATCGCTTTGCCAATAGCTAGGCCGCCATTTAACCTAATTCCATCAAGGGTAATAGGCATTAAAGTGCTTCCATCGGTAGCCCGTAATTCATCTTTGCCGAGTAATTCATCACTGGCAATTAGCTCAGCGATGACCATTGCTGTAGTTTCTAGAATTTCAATTTCTTCCTCGGTATATGACCGACTAGTCTGATTTTGGACTGCTAATACACCGGTTACTCTCCCACCTCTTAAAATAGGTACGCCGACAAGCGATTGGAAAATTTCTTCGCCAGTTTCAGGTCGATAGGAGAAATATGGGTGACCTTGAGCATCTGATAAAGCTAAAGGTCTTGACTTTGAGGCTATTCGGCCAATTAATCCTTCCCCTATGGCGAGTCTCGTTGAATGAATCGCCTCTGGTGCTAGCCCCGTTGCAGCAAAGAGTTCTAAAACTTCACCCGCTCTTAACACATAAATCGAACAAACTTCTGCAACAAAATCGTTAGCAATTATGGACACTATTTTATCTAAACGAGCTTGTTGCGTGACGTCGTTACTCGCCATTATATCGCGAAGACGGGCCAGGAGCAGCCTTGATCCAGTTAAAGGTTTAATACGGGGCATATATCAAACCTCAATTTTAGTTAGAGTCTAGTCCGTATGCTGAATGCAAAGCCCGAACGGCGAGCTCTCCATATTCTTCTGCTACTAGCACACTTACTTTAATTTCAGATGTTGATATAACCTTTATGTTAATTCCCTTATCTGCCAATGTAACAAACATCTTTTGTGCGATCCCAGCATGAGATTTCATTCCTACTCCAACTACCGAGATTTTTGCAACATTTGAGTCTGCAATAATTTGTCCAACCCCAATATTTTTCGCGCTGGTTTCCAACACTTCGAGTGCATTTTTTAGATCAGTTGTGCTTACAGTAAATGTTAAATCCGTTGTATTTCCATTCTCCGATATATTTTGAACAATCATATCTACATTTATAGAGGCATCTGCCAAAGGTCCAAAAATAGCTGCTGCTATTCCTGGTTTGTCGGCGACCTTAAGTAAAGTAATTTTTGATTCCTCTTTACTCTGGGATATTCCACTTACTACTTGCTGTTCCACAATTTCTTCCTCACTAACTACTATTGTTCCTGGTTTATCATCAAAACTTGAGCGTACTTGCAAATTAACTCCATGATTCATGGCTAATTCAACAGATCTAGTTTGAAGAACTTTTGAACCAAGGGATGCCATTTCAAGCATCTCTTCATATGTTACTTTACTTAATTTTTGCGCCTTGCTAACAACCCTTGGATCAGCTGTATAAATTCCATCAACGTCGGTAAAAATATCACAACGATGTGCATTTAAAGCTCCGGCTAGCGCAACAGCAGATAGGTCAGAGCCCCCGCGTCCGAGTGTCGTGATTCTATTATTTGCAACCCCCTGAAACCCTGGAACAACAACAATCTCATTGTTAAAGAGAGCAGTCTCGATGGCATCTGTTTCTACCCCTAAAATACGAGCTTTTGTATGAACTTGATCAGTTTGGATTGCTATCTGCCATCCTAACCAAGACCGGGCATTTAAATTTAAATTTTGTAACGCTAAAGCCATTAATCCGGCGTTCCATTGTTCTCCAGCAGATAAAACTACATCATATTCTTTTGGGTCATATAGGTCTGTAATTTGCTCAATATAGTCAATGAGCTGATTTGTTATGCCAGCCATTGCAGATACAACCACAATAACTTGGTTTCCCCTATCATGTTCTATTAAAACCTTATTGGCAGCATTTTTAATACACTCAATATCTGCTACTGAAGTTCCCCCAAATTTTTGAACAATTCGTTCCATATTCAACTCTTCTTTAAAATGAATAATCTCTAAAGCGCTAAAATTTGTTATTAATAAAATAAAACTAGTTTACTTACTGGTTGTTATTGTTTACGCGATAAATATTGCCGTATATACTCTTTATCACACTGGTTTAGCAAGTGATCTCATAATCTAAGTTAATCTAGGTAAAATAAATGTCATCAATTGTTCAAAATAAACGATACAAAAAAAATAAAAAAAGTACGGCATCAGAGAAAGAAATTCGTCATTTTGCTAGCCTGTCCTCTGATTGGTGGAATGAAGATGGAAGTTTTTCATCACTACATAACATCAATCCAATTCGTTTGAAATATTTAAAAAATCAGATATGTGATTATTTTCGATTAGATGTGACTAGTATGCGCCCCTTTAAAGGAGTATCCATACTTGATGTTGGCTGCGGGGGGGGGTTGATTTGCGAACCCTTAGCACGGCTCGGCGCTACTATCACAGGAATTGATGCAACTTATGAGAATATAATTGTAGCTAAAAAACATTCAGCTCAAATGGAACTTGATATAGAATATTATAATACTGTACCCGAAGACTTTGATCAGGGATTTAAAAGTTTTGATGTATTGATAAATTTTGAAGTAATCGAACATGTTCAAGACGTCAGTGCTTTTATGTTCGCCTGCAATAAGATGCTTAAGTCAAATGGATTAATGGTTAGCTCAACTTTAAATCGAACCATAAAATCTTTTGTACAGGCTAAGCTAATGGCTGAAGTTATTTTGTCTTGGATACCATTTGGAACACACCAATGGGAAAAATTTCTGAAGCCATCCGAATTTGGACAATATATTCGAGCATGTGGCATGATACCAATTGATGTCACTGGGCTAAGTTACAAACCAGCGAGAAATAATTGGACGTTATCTAAAAAACTTGATGTTAATTATTTTATAACCTCAGCAAAAAATACAACATCATAACAACTATTATGACAGTTTATTTTTTTTCCAAGGAATACTGCTGATGGGAATGTCTTCCTCAATTAAATCTGAAACTTCAGACTGTGTTGCCTCACCATAAATACTTCGTTTCTCAGATTCTCCATAATGAATTGCTCTTGCTTCTTCAGCAAAATTCTGGCCCACATTTTCGCAATTTTCTTCGATATATTTTTGAATCTTCTCGTTTGACTTTCTAATTCTCTCGGCAATTTTTTTATTGCTATCTTTGTTAAAAAGCATATTAGTTTTATTTTCAGACTGCTCATATTCAATACCCTTTTTTCGGGTTGCAGAAGAAATACTAGGTGACATTATAGCTTTTTGAATTGATGTATCAGAACATATTGGACACGAAACATTGCCACATTTAATTTGCTCTTCATAACTTGAACTATCTTTAAACCACGCCTCAAATGTGTGATTTTTAGAACATTTCAATTCATATAAAATCATTTATATATTACTTTCTCTATCCATTTTAACTATGCCACCATTATATCAGTTTAACATGAATGCCAAGTCTGGTATTTATTATTAATTTAAGAATATGTTCTTTTTTAATTATTTATTTTTGGGAGTTTTTAAATTATTAAAAAAATCCTATTACCTCCAGAAGACTGGGTAGTAAAACATTTTAATAAAATAAAGAAGGACGGTATTGTGATGGATATGGCCGCCGGTAATGGCCGCCATACCCAGTTTTTGCTTGATAAAGGTTATAATGTCATTGCGGTAGATCAAAATATTACAAATCTTATTAATCTCGAGGATCATCCTAAACTTACAATTATTAAAGCTAATCTAGAGACTAATTCGTGTGCGCCATTTAATCGGAGAGTGTTTCAGGGTATTGTTGTTGTCAATTATCTCTATCGACCCATTTTCCAGCAGATTATAGATATGCTAGATATTGGTGGAATATTAATTTTTCAAACTTTCATGGTTGGAAATGAATTATATGGAAGACCTAGAAACCCTGATTATTTGCTATTAAAAAATGAATTAAAAAAATTTTTTAGCAAAAAACTTTTTATATTGGATTTTGAACAGGGTTATTCTGATTGTCGATCAAAAGCTGTTACCCAAAAGATTTGTGCAATAAAAAAATAAATTTTTATTGATTTTGTTATACTGTCTCTACATTAAAAATTTTGTCATGCTGCAGTGAAGGAATCTTTGCTCTTACTTCGTTTACTTTGTTCATATCAATTTTTGCACTAATTACTCCGGGGCCTTCACCACCATCTGCTAGGACTCTACCCCAAGGGTCGATAATTAAGGAATGCCCATAGGTTTCTTTGCCTTCAGAGTGGCTTCCGCAAAGCGCGGGAGAAATAATAAAGCTTCCTGTCTCAATTGCTCTAGCTCTTTGCAATATATGCCAATGGGCTTCACCTGTAACTTTTGTAAACGCCGCTGGTGCGCATAGAATATTGGCACCTGCATGCGCTAAATTGCGATATAAGTTTGGGAATCTGATATCATAGCATATTGATAAACCTAATTTCCCCCACGGGATATTTGCTATAACCGCACGATTGCCAGCTTCGTACGTTTCTGACTCATTATAAACTAATCCATTACCTAGATTTACATCGAACATATGTATTTTATCATATTTGGCTGCTATTTTTCCTAAGGGATTAAACAAATATAGGCGATTAAAGATTTTATTATGACCCTGATTATTTTTTAATTTGATAGCAAGTGTTCCGCCCAATAACCAGATTTTAGACTTTTTAGCTTCATTTTCATATAACTCGAGAAATGGATGTTCTCTCTCTTCGGGTGCTTTTTGTATCAGAGAGTCTTGATTAGGCTCCATTAAGCTGACGCACTCTGGTAGAGTGATAAAATCAGCTTTATGGTCAAGTGCTTGGTGTATTAGGTCTTTAACGATCGGTAAATTAGTCTCAATATTTTCTGTGGCATTATGTTGAATGCAAGCTGCTATAAAATTTGTCATGCGATACCTATAAGTTTATTGGTTTCATAATTATTTATTTTTTTAGCAAGTCATTAAGTTTGCCACTATTTTCAAGTGCATATAGCTCGTCGCAACCACCAATATGTGTTTTATCGATGAAGATTTGGGGAACCGAAGTTCTTCCACCCGACCGTTCTAGCATTTTATTAAATTGAACTGGATTGTTAAGAATATCAATCTCATTATACGACTGTTTTTTTTCATTCATTAGTGTTTTGGCTCGATGGCAAAATCCACAATAAGGAGAAGTATAGATGTCAATATCAACCATAATTAATCCTTTATTAACAACCAAATTAGGAACATCGTATCTCTAAATTATAATTTAACTTATCCAACTTCTAGACCAAAACTTTCTATAATGCTACTAAAGACTTCAAAATATTTTTGATATATATAAATTCAAAAGGGTGGATCAACCTTGAAGAAATCTGAAATCGGTGATCAGGTCTTTAATAGAGGAGTTCTTAAGCTTCATAGGGATAGGGCAGCAAAAAAGTTTGAGGAATATGATTTTTTATTTAAAGAAGTTGCTGGCAGATTAATTGATAACCTAAATGATGTAAGAGGCAATTTTAAAGTTGGTTTGGATATTGGATGCCACACTGGGCAGATATTATCTTGTTTACAAGGTACTGACAAAATTGAGACCTTGTTTCAATTTGATTTATCAGAAAAATTTATAGCATTTTCAAAAAAAAATGCCTTTATTGGAGATGAAGAATTTTTACCGATTAAAAATAATTCCATAGATGTAGTCCTTTCCAACCTGTCGCTTCATTGGGTAAATGATTTGCCTGGAACACTAATTCAAATAAAAAGAGTACTAAAAAAAGATCAATTGTTTTTAGCGAGTCTTTTTGGAGGCAACACTTTATTTGAACTAAGAGATGCGCTGATTACCGCTGAAATTGATATTCTTGGTGGCGCTAGTCCGCGAGTATCTCCTTTTATTGATATGGAAAATGCCGGAACTTTGTTGCAACGCGCAGGTTTTTCCTTACCCGTTGTAGATATAGATTCACTTACTATTGAATATGAGAGCCCTTTAAAGCTGATGCTCGATTTAAGAGGAATGGGAGAACAAAGGGCAACACATAATTGTTCGAAGAAGTTTAGCAATAGAAATATTTTTTCTCGTGCAGCCGAAATTTACAAAGCGCGATATGGTAACCATGATGGAACAGTAAATGCAACATTTGAAATATTTTTTCTGACCGCATGGACGCCGTCTGATAACCAACAAAAGCCGCTTAAACGAGGAACTGGAAAGATTAGTTTAGCAGAAGTTTTTAAGTAAATATTTAAAGGAAGAGCATAATTTGAAATTTGAAAGTCAACTAATCAAGGGGAATCTCATTAAGCGGTATAAGAGATTTATGGCTGATATTAGAATAATGGATAATAAAATTGTAACCGCGCACTGCGCTAATCCTGGTTCTATGATTAATTTACTCCGGAATGATGCTGATGTGTGGATTTCTTATATTGATAACCCTAAACGGAAATTGATGTACACATTAGAAATTATACGTTCGAGCAAGACGCTTGTTGGTGTAAATACCAATATTCCTAATAAGTTAATCTACGAGTGTTTAAAAATTGGAGAGATACCTGAATTACTCGGCTACGAAAGTATAAAGCGCGAGGTGATTTAC
>CENZ01196469.1_pt1 | contig 17229 bp, 14 predicted proteins | sample 361341 | NCBI WGS metagenome assembly CENZ01 (sample SAMEA2619782, study PRJEB7988) | marine metagenome | biome: marine biome (ENVO:00000447); feature: deep chlorophyll maximum layer (ENVO:xxxxxxxx); material: "saline water (ENVO:00002010), including plankton (ENVO:xxxxxxxx)" | depth 50 m
CAGAATCAATACCTGACACTAAACCAGTAGCGGCCAAAGCCAAAGTTATTGAAATAATTACTGCAGCGTATCTTCTCATGTTTACATGTTAGCTCAATGTTTCCATTAGGACTATTTCTCGTCGACAAATAAACGTGATAGTTGTCACCAAGTACTCATTGGGTCAAGTTGAAATTATGAAGAACAGGTCCAAAATTGCCTACTTGTATAGCCATAGAGGACCCAGGGGAAACATGACACTTCCAAGCAACTCCAGCATCGAGACCCAACACCCAGGCTAAAACTGCTTTAATTGGGGAAACATGGGTAACTACCACTACCTCTCTGTCTTGGGAAATTTTGGCAACATCTTTACAGGCCTCTGTTACTCTGACACCTAAAGCTGCTAAAGATTCACCTTCATCTGGGGCCCAGTGAATATCCGATCGCCATTTCTTCCAAACTTCACTGTCGATACTTTCTATTGAATATCCCTCTAGTTTCCCATAATCAAGCTCTAACCACCTTGGGTCGGTTTCCACTGTGTCGCTTATATAACTTGCAGTTTCCATGGTTCGTTTAAGGGGGCTGGAGATAACCAAATCAACTTTCCCTAAGCGATTCGCTAAATCTAGTGCTTGAGTCCTACCGGTTTCATCAAGTTCCGGATCACCTCGCCCCAATAATTTACCTGCTGCATTAACCTCAGTTCTTCCGTGGCGTACTACATACAACATCAATTACCCTCCAAAGCAAGTAAGTGCCCCTTCTTAATGAAAGCCGACCTATTTGCCTGTTCTCTCAGTCTGAATTTTTTGAACCCGTAAACAGCGAAAGCGACTCCTAGTATTTCAAGGATTATTCCTGTAGGTAGAAGAGAAAATTCTAAGCGATCAACTTCACCTCCCACTAAATCTCTCCCAGTAATAGGCCACCAAAAAATCTCTTTTTGAGTCCAAGTCCCATCTAATATCAAGTGTGTCAACAGGCCGATGGGAATCGGTAACAACTTCTTCTGAATGTTGCGTTTACCTTTTCCTAACAACATTACTAACATCAATACAAACACTCCAAAAAATAAGCTGTGAAATATCCACTGGAAGCCAGCAAGCGTTTCGAGCAAAGGCAGCGCTGATCCAACCGCTAGTAACCTGTAATCAAGAAAAGGGCTTCGAAAAATTAGAGCGATGCCTACTATCGAAGATATGCAGAACCATAAGAACATTTAACGAACTACTAATCGTCCGCATTCTGAACATTCAGTTAGAGCCCCAACTTCAAGTCCTTTAATGCGATCGGTCTCCATAGCTGACATTGTTAAATAGCAACCATTGCAATTCGGTCCATCAAAGCGGACAACAGCATTTGAAGGGAACTGTTCGCGGTGAGTTTCATAACATGTCAGAATCTCTTCTTTTAAAATTTTCACAATCCCCTCGCGTCGACTTTTTGCTTCCGCTACTTTCTGAGTCAGTTCATTTTCAACAACATTTAAAGCACTTTCAACAGTTTGAATTTCATCATTTTGGATTTCAAGCTCTGAATTACACTTATCAATATTGGAATTTATTTCTTCAAGAAGACTCAAGGTTTCAAGTAAATCAGACTCCAGTACGTCCTGCCTCTCTTTTAAGTGCAATATTTCCCCTTGAAGACTTTTTACTTCTTTTTCGGTTGTTATTACCCCGCTGTACAACTTCTCATCTGCTTCTGTCAAACTAGTTTCGATAGAAGAGAGTTCTAGTTCCAGTCTTTTTTCTTTTTTTACTTGCTCTAGACCTTCATTTTTACGAACGTCAATAAGACCTTCTACTTCGTTCCTGATTTGATTCAGCGACATGAGTTTTTCACGTTCTGGCAAGGTTTTAATTTGGTGTTGAAGTTGACCTAAAAGAGCGTCTTCACCTTGGAGATCAAAGAGTTGTCCCACGGCTTCCTTCGGGAGAAAAATATTTTCCACAAAGCCATGTTAGGGTAAGTTTCAAGATCCGCAAATTTCAGTAACCACCAGCTAGTTTCGTGTGATCCCAAGAAATCATTTCGTGAGGTTCAATAATCACTGCAGTCCGTTTGAGTGACATCTGTTTAGCTGCTTCTGAAAGAATCTCTTCCCCAAGTTCTGGTTGATTTCTAAGCATCACAGCTTTCGCATACTTTTCAACATTTTCTGGCTTACTCTCAAGTCTTGCCATTCCCTTTATCATCACTCCGCGTAATTTTTCATAAACAATACCATCCTCTAAAAGAAGCGTGATATTTGGATTTCTCCGTAAATTTAATATTTTCTGAGAGCGCGTATAGGTTTCAAAAACAATCTTTTGATCAACTACCGCGAACCACAGCGTGGTCAGATGCGGCCAGCCATCCGCACCAATACAAGACACTTGAAGGCTCTTTTGTTCTTCAATGAAAGCATGCATTTCATCGTCTGTCATTTGAATTAACTCTCGACGGTTGACACTCATTTCATCCTCACTTTTTATACCTTAGATGATCCTAATAAGAAAAAAAATCACCGTAAATAGCGTACGCCCCACATCGTGGGGCGTACGTTCTTTCGGCTTAGATAAGGGGGGCAAATCTAACCGAGTATTAAGTTGTCACTGGTATTTACATTACTGTTTTATTTAATTTTTTTTCTCTTTCATGCCGTCTATTTTCGTGACTTCTGACACGTTCTAATTCGATTGAGACCGGCAATGGCAAAAACAGCACATGCGGGTAATGTTCAGTTGTAAATACTTTTGGAGGATCATGCCTAAACCCAATGACAAGCAATTGCAGATGATTCTCGAAGACATGGTTGTAGCAAGGACTCAAGCGGGAAGACTTTGGAACTTGCAACGACAGGGGCAAGTGGGAACAATTGCTCCGATCGACGGACATGAAGGAGCCGTCGTTGGAGCAGTTCATGCACTTGAAACTGAAAGTGACTGGGTCTTACCGCAGTATCGTGAACCACTGGGGTTAAGAAAGTATGGTCCTGAAGTCTTGGATACTTTTATGCTCTACAACCTCGGGCACCCCGCTGGTGGACACATTCCTGACCCAATAAAAGTTACACCTTCGCAAATTTCACTCGGCGCCTCAATACCGCACGCCGTCGGACTTGCATGGGGTATGCGCCTGAAGGATGAGGACGGAGTAGTATTAGTTTTTTTTGGTGACGGAGCAAGCTCAGAAGGTGATTTTTACGAGGCAGGAAACCTTGCAGGAGTGTTGAAAGTGCCAGTAATTTTTCTCTGCATTAATAACCAATGGGCCATTTCTACACCTACACACATGCAAACAGCAGCTGATAGCTTTGCATCAAAAGCTGAAGCTTTTGGCATTCCTGGAATAACAGTTGATGGTAATGATCCATCAAGTGTCTACGAGGCTGTATCTGATGCTCGCATTAGAGCAACAAGTGGAAAAGGTCCAACTCTGATAGAGGCTACTGTCTACAGATTAGGTGCACACACGACAGCCGATGATCCGACTAGGTATGTTCCTTCAGATGACTTGTCAGCTGCCCAGAAGAACGACCCTGTTCATACACTTACCAAAGAAATGAAAGACAGGGGCCTTTGGAGCGATTCTAAGCAAGAAGAAGTAGAGACTGTCGCACTCGAGCGAATAGATGATGCTTTTGAAAAAGCTAAAAATACTCCTCTTTCGGTAAATTCTTTAATGGACCACTGTTTTACTTCAGACACTTCACGACAATCTCGCCAAAGATCCTTCCTTACAAATTCAGCAGGGGAACTAAATGAGTAACAAAGAATCTGAACTGTCCATGTTGGAAGCTATTAATGAGACATTGCATAGCGAAATGGAACGTGATCAACGAATTGTTCTTTTAGGGGAAGATGTTGGCAGAAACGGAGGTGTCTTCAGAGCTACCGAAGGACTGATTGAAAAATTCGGTGAAAATAGAGTTGTTGACACGCCAATCTCTGAGGCAGCTATTGCCGGTTCTGCTGTAGGTTTAGCAATGGCTGGATTAGTTCCAATCGCAGAAATACAATTTCTAGGTTTTTCATATCAGGCCATGCATCAAATTGCAGGACAAATAGCAAGACTTCGCTACAGAACCCAAAGCCGTTTCGAACCCCAAATAACAATACGAGCGCCTTTTGGAGGTGGAGTTAGAACTCCTGAATTGCACTCTGATTCGCTAGAAGCTCAGTTTGCTAATATTCCAGGACTAAAAATTGTCTTGCCTGCTACAGCATCAGATGCGAAAGGGTTACTCACTTCGGCGATACGAGACCCTGATCCTGTGCTTTTTCTTGAGCCACTACGTGGATATCGCGGCATTCGTGGTTTAGTTCCGGATGAAGAACACATTGTTCCTATTGGTCAAGCCAATTTGGTAAAAAAAGGTAATGATGTAGTAATAATTTCTTGGAGTTATCAGGTTGAACTATCGCGACGTGTAGCTGAATCTCTCGAAGAAGAAGGGATCTCTGCTGCCGTCTTGGATCTTAGAAGCATAGTTCCGCTAGATGTTGAAGCGTTAACTCAAATCGTTACCCACTGTGGTCGTGCAGTTGTAGTTCAGGAGGCACCAGAAACTGGAGGTTTTGCATCTGAAATTATCGCCACAATCAACGACGAATGCTTTTGGTCTTTAGAAGCACCCGTAGCAAGAGTTTCCGGTTTCGATGTCCCCTACCCGGTAGGGATGCTAGAAAATTTATATGTTCCAGATGAAGTGCGAATACGGTCCGCTGTTTTAAAGACAATGGAAATAAACTAAACATGGCTTTTGAATTTCGGTTGCCTGATATAGGCGAAGGCCTAGAAGATGCTGAAATAGTCTCATGGTATGTATCACCTGGGGATGTGGTAGAGCGAGATCAGGCTCTTCTGGAAGTCTTAACAGATAAAGCGAGCTCTGAGCTGCCTTCTCCGGTTGCCGGTACAGTCGTGAAACTAAGCGGACAGGAAGGTGAAAGAATAAAAGTTGGAGATGTTCTAATCCGAATCGAAGAAGAAGGTACTACTTCCGATCAACTGCCCTCTACCGAGGAGAAAAATGTCGAAATTAAAGAAATTGAAATAGAAAAACCAAATGTCTCCTTTGAAGAGAAAAGTAACTCTATTTCAGTTGTTCCAAAGGTAAAGGCATCTCCCGCAACAAGAAAACTAGCTCGAGAGCTATCGGTAGACATCTCATCAATTTCTGGAACAGGGCCATCTGGGCGAATAACCAATGAGGATGTCACCTCAGCGGCAAAAGAGGACAACGAGGCAACTCATAGCCCATACATAAAAACCGAGGAAGAAAACTTGTTACATGGACAGGAACATTCCCACCTTGGTTACATGGAACCTGGCGAACACAAAATTAAAGGCGTTCGGGGCGTAATAGCTAAAAACATGTCTGCTGCTTGGTCTGAAATACCACATATCCACTCATTAGATGAAGTTGATGCGTCTTTGCTAATTGATTTTAGAAATCGTTTAAAGAAAGTCACCCACAAAGGTGCATCAAAAATTACGCCTCTATCAGTCGTTGCAGCGGCAACTGTAAGAGCTCTGAAAAAATATCCGATGCTGAACGGTCATGTGCTCGGCAATCCAGCCGAGAAGGTAGTAATCCCTTCTTTTGTCAATTTAGGTATAGCGGTCGCTTCAGATTCCGGACTTTTAGTCCCAGTAATCAACGAAGCCGAGGATCTCGATATTTTTGAACTTGCTGAGAAAATATCTGAACTTGTGGAACGCGCACGTGACCAGAAAATCACAGCTAAACAAATGCAGGGCGCAACTTTCACAATAACCAACTACGGCTCCTTAGGGGGGCGCTGGGCGCTTCCTATAATCTCTTTAGGTCAGGCAGGAATTCTTGGTGTCGGTAAAATAGAAGAACGCCCTATTGTCGTAGAGGGACAAGTGGAAGCAAGGCCGACACTCCCAATAGTTCTTGGGGCTGACCACCGTTTAATAGACGGTGATGTTGCTGAAGCTTTTAAGAGTTCAATAATGGAAGATCTTCTAGAACCACTAAATCTATTGGTCTCAGAGTGAGCCCCTCTTGGTAGTAGGAGAGGTTGCTTCAACAGTTGATTTACTCGTCATAGGGGGAGGACCTGGGGGCTATGCTGCTGCATTAAATGCAAGTCGCTTAGGTAGAAAAGTGTCATTAATTGAAAATAAATTCTTAGGAGGAACTTGTCTCAATGTCGGCTGCATTCCCTCCAAAGCTCTTATTGAGATTGCAGATCTAGCTCATCTTGGTAATAACACCGAAGATTTCGGAGTGAAAACCTCCACAACAGTGGACATGGAAAAAGTTAACGGGCATATAAAGAAACTCGTAAATGAGCTGAGTGATGGTGTTTCATTTCTATTAAAGAAAGCAGAAGTTGACGTAATCAATGGAACAGCAAGATTTACTAGGCCAAACAGAGTTGCAGTGGAAAGCCAGGAAGGGAATTTAGAGCATTTCGAATTTCGTGATGCAATTGTAGCAACTGGTTCATCTCCCATAAATCTTTCGAACCTACCTACAGATGGTGAACTAATTGTTGATTCAGAAGCATTACTCTTCCAAAATTCAATACCTGAACAGTTAACTCTCGTGGGAGGAGGTTATATCGGAGTTGAGTTAGCTACCGTTTATGCGAAGTTAGGTTCACGAGTAGTCATTGTGGAATCAGAAGAACAACTGCTTCCTGGGTTCAATAAAAACCTTAGTAAAAAGTTAGAAAACGGGCTTCGTTCACTAGGAATTGGAATTTGTCTGGGATATAAAGCTGTTTCACTCAATAAGAACGAACTTGTCATTGAAAACAGCAAAGAAACTTCTTCAATACCTAGTGATCTTGTGGCAGTTGTAGCAGGAAGAAAACCAAACAGCGATACCGCCAACATCATAGAAAGTGGCGCTTCCCTGCTGCATTCAGGTCATGTAAAAGTAGATGCACAACGACGCGCAACAAAAAATGTTTTCGCTATTGGCGACCTGACGTTAGGGCCTGCTTTAGCGCACAAAGCAACCGCTGAAGCTAAAGTCGCCGCTGATGTAGCTTGTGGACTTCCTAATGCTTTTGAACCTAATTGCATACCTATGGTTGTGTTCAGTGATCCTCAGATAGTAACTGTTGGAATTGATCCAGATGCAGATGAATATTCACAGATGAATCTAAATTCTTTTCGTTTTCCCTTTTCAGCATCCTCAAGGGCAAAAACACTCGGAGATACTTCAGGTTTTGTAAATCTTGTATCGGATGAGGAAGGTACTGTTGTTGGCTTTCAAGCTATAGGAAAACATGTAGCTGAATTAGCCGGTGAAGCTGCTCTAGCTATCGAAACTGCCGCAAATGTTGACGATCTTGCTGGTACCATTCACGCCCATCCAACAATGGGCGAAACAATTGCTGAAGCCGCTCTTGGTCTAATAGGAGAGCCCCTTCACCTATCAGGCAAATAGCTTTTCTTCGTTTATTTATGATAATAATAATTTCTACTTTAAGTATTCTGCATTAATTCCCCAGAAAGCCTACGATCTCTCTGATGGATTCTAATTTTGACTTGAAAAGTAAATACGAAGCGGGTCTAAGAAAGTGGGACAAGTACGGTCCCGAATTCATACCTGCTTGGATAGCCGAACATGACTTTGGATCTCCACCCGCTGTCTACGAACGAATCAGCCGTGTGCTCTCTTCAGGTTCATTCGGCTATCACGATGAAGATGCAAAGCTCGGCAACTCTTTTGCTTTCTGGGCTGATTCCAGACATTCTTTGAAAATTAATCCGGAGTTAGTAATACCAACTGTGACAGTGCTTCAAGGGCTTGCAGCGTGTGTGGAGGCTTTCAGCTCAATCGGAGACGGAATTTTGTATAACACCCCTTCTTATCCTCCTTTTCTTGATTTGCCATCACATGCAAAAAGACGTTCTGTCGAATGGCCGCTAATCAAATCTGAGGCAGGCTGGCAGTACGATATGGATTCGCTTGAAAAGATATTGAAAAATGACCCTGGTATACAAATTTTAATCCTCTGCAACCCTCATAATCCAACAGGCCTTGTACTCAAAAAACATGAGCTTGATCAAATCATAAATCTGTGCCGTGAATACAATCTCATATTACTTTCAGATGAAATTCATTCAGATTTCATTTACAAAGAATCAACTCATATTCCAACTTTGTCTATAGAAGGTGCTGATTCGGTGACAGTCACTCTGACTTCAGGAGCAAAAAGTTTTGCTCTAGCCGGTATGCGCTGCGCTGTAGCAATCACCGGTAATTACCTACTTAAAGAAAAACTTTTAAACGTACCAAAATTCCTTTTAGGAGGAGCTAACCGAATGGGTTGCGAAGCGACGATAGCGGCTTGGGAAACAGGTTCCAGATGGATGGATGACTTAATTCACATTCTCGATGATCAAAGATTGAGGTTAAAATCTAGACTTGACGAAGAAATCCCAAAAGCAAAAATGTTCATGCCTGATTCAACTTTTTTAGCATGGATAGACCTTTCAGAATTCAATCCAGGAGAAAACCCAGCTAAATGGTTGCGAGAAAAAACCGGCATAGCTTGCGGTAATGGACCTGATTTCGGTTCTGGCGGGGAAAACCACATTCGATTGACTTTTGGCACCTCAGTGAATCTTCTCGATGAAATGATAGGAAAAATTGTTAAGGGTCTAGCTTGATGATAAACGGCCTTGGTTTTAAAGGAACTTCACGCTATCAAGCGGCTTTATCAGGAATGGTTAGCGCTGCTTTAGCGTTGGCTCTTGGAGAGCTAGTTGCTTCAGTAACCAACAAGACAACTTCCTTAGTTTTAGCTGTAGGTGAATTCATCGTTGAGGTCACTCCTGGGGATGTGGTCCGTACAAGTATCGAAACGTTGGGTAACTCCCAAAAAGTTGTACTGCTATCTTCTATAACTGTTATTTCGATTCTTTTTGGAGCTTTTCTAGGTTTACTTTCTCGCAAGCAACCTGATCTCAGTTATTCACTTTTCATCCTTTTCGGAATTTTTGGTGGTTGGACATTGAACCGTGACCCTCTTACTTCCACAGCAGCCGCTCTCTCACTTTCTGCAATAGCTACTCTTATTGGAGTCTCAACTTTTTTTTCCCTTAACAGTCTTTTGGATCATCCAGCAAGTGCTGACTTCGAAGACCCGAAATACAGATATGCGGACAGACGTCAATTCCTTAATTGGGCTACAGGGATTTCTGTAGCTGCAGGCACTATGACCGGCGTCGGAAGACTTTTACTTAAGGATGACACAGTTCAAAATATTCGTGAGAAGATAGTTATACCAAACATCGAAGAAAAAAATGAACTGCAGACGAGTAATGATGTGACTTCCGATTTGTCCTCCACTGCTACGACAATCCCATCAACTGAGACAGACTTTCTTACCTTTTCTGAGATGAATGCCATTGAAGGCATCTCGCCATATATCACCTCAAATGATGACTTTTATCGTATCGATACCGCTTTGAGAGTTCCGACAATCGAACCAGCCGACTGGAGTCTCACTGTAGACGGTCTTGTTGAAAACCCATATGAACTTTCTTATGAAGAGATCCTCGAAATGGAACTCGTTAAAAAAGACGTTACTTTAACTTGTGTTTCCAATGAGATAGGAGGACCTCTGGTAGGAAACGCTGTTTGGGCTGGTGTCCCATTGAGTGAAATTATTTCCAAATCTGAACCATTGTCAAATGCCGAACAAGTGATGTGTCACTCAGTCGACGGTTTTACTGCTGGTTTCCCTATTGAAAATATTTTCGATGGGCGAACAGCTCTTTTAGCAGTCGGAATGAATGGCAGACCTTTGCCAGTTATTCATGGATTTCCCGCCCGTTTAGTAGTAGCTGGTTTATACGGCTACGTCTCCGCCGTTAAATGGATCAAGAGGATCGAGATTTGCACTTGGGATGGAAATAACGGGTATTGGATACCGCGCGGATGGTCCAAAAAGGCTCCTATAAAAATTTCATCAAGGATAGACGTTCCAAGAGAACGAAAAATAAACTCTGGTGTGAATGCAGTCGCAGGAGTTGCATGGGCTCCACTTTCGGGAGTTAGGACTGTTGAAATTTCTTTTGATTCTGGGCCTTGGCAAGAATGTAATTTAGGTGTTTCGCTAAGTGGTGAGACTTGGACTCAGTGGGCCTACAAATGGGATGCAATACCAGGAAAATACAAGATTAAAGTAAGAGCGATCGACAACAACGGAGTTATTCAGTCCTCAAGTGTTGTGAGTCCCGCACCTGATGGTGCAGAGGGCTTCGATCAGATTTCAGTACGGGTCGTTTGATTTAACCTGCGGCAACTGTTGTCGTTGTTTCAGCAACTGTTGTTGTTTCAGCAACTGTTGTTGTTGTTTCAGCAACTGTTTCACTTGAAGTTTCCGTCTCACTTGAAGCTTCTGTTTCGCTTGAAGCTTCATCTGTTACTACCGTTGTAGTAGTTGTAGTTGGGACACTAGGAACTCCATCAGTAGCTAAGCCTCTTTCTTCAAGTGCTGCTACGTGCGCTGCTCGTGTACCGTTTCCATACCATCCGTCTGCTTCTATTTCGAGAACCGTTTGAAGTGCCTCTGTAATAGAACTTGGCCCCCACTGATACGAGGCAGTCAGTATTGCTTCCACTTCACTGTCATTAACTACAGTGTCAACAATCGATGGCAGTGTTGGAAGCTGAACTGTGGTTGTTGTCGCTTGGACATCTTCTACTTCAGCCATCGTGGTTGTGGTAACAACCAGTGGCTCCGGCTGAGGTGGGGCAACAGCTAAAAGCTCAATTTCAGTCTCTAAATCAAGTACGTCTTCTCTGAGCTGGACAAGTTCAGCTCGAAGGGTTTGAATTTCATCGTCACTACTCTCAAAAAGGCCACATCCAGTAGCAATGATAGAAAGGCTTATAAGCACGGCAGTTGAAATTAGTGAATTCTTCATCACGACATTATTCCAGAGATAGGAGACAATAACGAGTCAGACCTTGATTTTTCTTAATCTTTAATCGTAACTTTTACTGCTACAGACTCAGATCGTCTTCCTAGTTCGTCATTAGCAGTAACGTAAAAAATGTACTCGTGCCCCACTTGTAAATTTTTTATTGCGTGATTAAACCAAGTTATTCCTTCGGCTTTTTTCCATGAGCTTCCTACTCTTTGCGTTAGCCAATCATCATAAGTACTTACCCTTACCGCTACATTCGGAAGTCGTGTACTAGCGCAATCACCATCTGGCCCCCAGGCTATAACTCCTTGCAAAACTGGCAGCACAGATCCTGTGGTGACAGGTCCTCCTCCGTCTCCAAGACATGACCCGATTTTCTCTTCCCCACCAACACAAAGCCATTGTGACGCATCAAATGTTGACCAGAGACCACAACGATTCGTACCTGGGTTAAAAAGAATTGAACCTTGTGCCTCTCGTAAGATTGTTTCTTTTGTTGCTTCACCTGCAACTGTTGAACCCCAACCAGCAGTTTTTATTTCAGTTCCGTCTAAAGGGAGTTTTGTATTTGTTTGCCATGGGATCCAATTAGCTTTACTTGAAGCAACAGGAGTTGAAAGTTCAAGAAGAGCCAAATCATGTGTCAATGGAGACGACAAGTACCCCTCGTGTAAATGTATTTTTTTCACTTTTAAACGGTCCTCCTGCTTTACTGCTGACAAATCTGCTATTCCAGTTGCTATTTCTATACTGGACGAGCTTTTTCCACCATCGACACAGTGAGCCGCTGTTACCACCCACGTCGGAGCAATTAAACTTCCCGCACAAAATCTTGCTTGAGTTGCATCCGCTTGCCCAGGCGTTAAGAGAGCAACTATGTGGGAATTATCTTCAATTTCAGCTTTTTCTCCACCTATAATCAGTCTCTCGTAATTAGATTCCCCACCCCTAAGGCCACCTTCACGAGTTGCGTCTGATCGATTATTGAGAGAAGTGTTTTTTAAGCTATCTGGTTCGTAATACTGAATCGAAAAACTTGCTCCATTCAGGTCTTCAGGATATTCCCAACTAATAAGAGCTTCTCCAGAATTGCTTTCCGCCTTAACATCAAAAGGTGTTGGTGGAGTATCAGAAAAAGTCGTTCTTGGAGTATGGACTTTACTAACAAGCGGTTCGGAGTAAGGAGTTTTATTTGATCCGTTTTGGGCCAGAATTTGAAAAATATAACTTAAGCCAGCTTGAAGATTTTCAATTTCATATTCATTTCCTTTTATTCCAGAGAGCCATGTCCATTGCCAACCAACATGCGAAGTTATCCATTCTGAGTAATAACTGACGCGCGTCATTATTTCTACATCCTCTGCACACCTATTGGTGTCATCCGTCATTCCATATGAAGTAATTCCAGCCAAAAACCAATACCCGTTGACGTCTACCACATTTGGCCCACCGCTATCTCCTGAGCAGGCTCCTTTTCTGGCAGGCGAATCAGAACAAACCCTACTTGCAGCTTTAAAATCAGTATCCGAACCGCAGAAGTCGTAATCATAATTTCCAATAGTGTTTGCGGTGGTTGATTTAAGGTCGTCTGGATAAGGCCCCTTATTAACCACATCCGTGCTACCCCATCCAGTTTTAAGAATTGGAGTTCCATCAGTTGGGAGCGTCAGATCTTCCAGCCATGGTATTGGTGTAGCCATTTGGGAAGGCACAGCCTTCTTTAAACGAATTAAACCTATGTCATTATTAACATTTCTGTCGTATGACGGATGTGGATAAATAGCTTGAACCTCAAAAATGTCCTCGTTGCCAAAAGTTGAAAGTCTGGTTCTTCCAACCGCAACTTTTATTTGAGAGTTCTGCACGTACCCGCTTGCATCATCAACTAGACAATGGGCTGCGGTCAAAACCCATTCAGGTTTTATCAAAGTCCCCCCACAGTATTGATTCCGTAAAGGATTGTCGCCGTCCATTATTGCAACTTGAAAAGATGTGTCCCCAGATTTCTCTTCTTCGGCCCCAACTATGAGAGAAGTGATTTTCGCAGTATCCGAACCAACTATCTGTTTGTTTCTGACAGAGGATTTAGTCGCAATAGTTGAAGCTGATGGTTTCCAATTCGCCTGTTCTCCGACAGTTATGGGACCAAATGTTTCCGTACCATCTACTGTGACTAAAAATATTTCACTCTGACTTCTGCCTGCACTGCTTGTTCCACCAGTTCTTGTATATGCAATATATTTACCGTCAGCTGACCACGAAGGTTCAGCATTAAGAAAATCATCTTCGGTTATTTGGCGTCGATCACTACCATCGGGATTTATAGTGTAAATATTCTGAGATCCATCGCTATTGCTTAAAAACGCAATCTTTTCCCCATCGGGTGCCCACGTAGGCCAAGCGTCTCCAAAACCTTCATTATCGGTTACCTGAGACAAAGAATCGTCTTCGATGTTGAGAATGTAAATTTCGGTATCACCATCCATCCGCCCAGAAAACGCTATTTTGCTTCCAACAGGCGACCACGCCGGTATAGACCATCCCCCCGTATTGACTTCACTCAGCAGGCGTGTTTTGGTTCCATCAGAATTCATTATGTGTAGACGGTAAGTGTCGTTTATTTTTCTTTCAAAAACTATTTGCTTTCCATCAGGTGACCATGTTGCGAATGCATCTTCTGAAAAGCTACTAGTTAAATTTTTCTGGTTTGCTCCATCTGCATCAACAACAAAAATGTCCCCCGGTGCTGTTCCATGCTTGGCGTCGAAAGCTATTTTCGTTCCGTCAGGTGAATAAACACCTGACCAGTCGTCGACATCATTGTCGGTTATTTGATTAAGACCGGTTCCATCGCCGTTGACCGTGTAAAGGTCCCAATCTCCATCTCTGTCGCTCATGAAAAGTATCTCACCTGAAATGCTCGGTTCTGCTACAAGTTCATATGGAGCTGGATAAGTCTGACGATAACGAACTGTGAATTCGGTTTCTTCATTTTGAAACTCATTAGTGGTGTCCCAATTCAACTTTGCTGAATCTATTCCTGTTGTAACATTAAGTTTGATCGGGTCAGCACTTGAAACCTGGCTGTTGAGAGTTCCGGTATTGCTACTTTCAACACTTTCTGGTGGTGTATCTTCATTCTCTTTTTCTCCATTTATTGAGGCGTCAAGCCCAGCTAAAAATGTAAGCACGTTTCCACCTAGCATCTGGGCCTGAGGTTCACTTAGGCAGTAATACTCTGCCAACCACTTAAGGGCTTCTATTTCCTCTTCATTCCAAACTGTTTTATAGCGATTTGAACCTGTCGGGTCGAGAGAATCACCCAGATTACTTTCACAGTCATCTCCAACCGCTTGAGTGATAGCCACGAGCAAGAAACGGAGGACTTCAACACCTGCCTTTTGTAGTTCTCCAGGGTTCTCATACCCTAGGTATTGAGAAGCCCAAACAAGATCTTCAAGTCCTTCTGTTGGGTATCCAGTTTCTACAGTTACCGAATCCGCTTCGACTGATTTCACTTGTGTAAACAAAAGAGAAGAGCAAATTGCCAATGATATTAGCAATTTTAGAGGTTTGGATTCTTTCACACTTGAAGGCTAGATGAATCTGAATGGTTTACCTTTCAATTAGCCCGCTTTTGCATTTTCTCTTCCGTGCGTGTCTACTTTAGTTTCTGTCTTATCAACTTGCCGCTCTACTGGCTGCTGCCTCATGGGCTTTAAGCAGCCTGATCGCTGCGGAACCTTCGCGCCGTCTCGGGGGTGCAAGATTTTGTCGTATACGAATGCTTTACGTGAGTGTCATGTTGGTAATCGCTGCAACAATTTCAGGTGGTTGGAGTACTTTAAATTTTAATGACACGGCACTCATAGCGTTATCGGGTCTGATAGGAATCTTTGTAGGCGATGTGGCTCTATTTACTGCAATGGCCAGAATAGGGCCGCGGAGAACTGGGATGCTCTTCACTTTAAATGCGCCAATGGCGGCAATCGGTGGAGCAATTTTTTTTGAAGAAAGACTATCCACTTCTTCTTTCAGTGGTTCCGCTCTAATTCTCCTCGGTATAACTCTCGCTGTTGTATACGGAAATCCTTCTGACGGCACAGGGGTGTTTGAGCGCATTCAAGGTTCACTTTTCGTAGGAATTTTCTGGGCAAGTATTGGAGCATTAGGACAAGCCGGTGGGGCATTAGCGGCAAAGCCAATTTTAGATGACGGAGCAGACACACTTGCTGTCGCAGCTTTAAGAGCACTAATTGCCACAGGAGCCATGTGGACACTTCCCAATCAAACTGACAAGTTGACTCGCTCTGTAGATAAGACTCCCCTCTTAAAATACGACCATCTAAAACTGGCAACAAGTGCTCTAATAGCGATGGTGTGTGGAATGACTCTTCTCCTTTACGCTCTTGCTAATGGCGACACTGGAATTGTCTCTATACTTTCAGCTACCACTCCTGTTTTACTATTACCGCTCCAGTCGCTGGTAACGAAGAAAATGCCAGTCCCCTTTGCATGGTTTGGTGCGGCTCTCACTGTCATCGGAACTTCTTTGCTCATTTAACGAATCTAAAAGGTAATTAAGATGAATTTTGTCGCCTTTTCTCCGTAAAAAAGAATAACAGAACGGTGATTGTCGGATATAAACCCAAAATTCCGCTGTAGTGACTCAGCGTTTGATAATCAGTTACCGTCACAACTAATCCTGATCCAAGCCCTGCTAGCCCACCAGACGCTGTCATTGAAAGATCTGCTAAACCTTGAATTCTAACTTTTTCCGGACCATCAAACTCACCTGCAATCAGTGCCGAACTTGCTACCAATCCAAAACTCCACCCGAGTCCTATTAGGAAAAGCCCCATAAAAACACCCAGTGAATCTTCAGGCTCAGCATGGGACGCTAGTTCAGATCCGACAACTAAAAGCAGCCCTCCAAAACCAATAACAGCTTTTGCTCCGATCTTTCCTGTTAGGACACCGACAAGCGGTGAGAACGCATACATGCCGATTATGTGGAGCGATATCACAAAGCCGACTATCTCAAGTTGATGACCGCCGTCTTTAAGATGCAAAGGGGTCATTGTCATAACTCCGACCATGACCACATGTCCTGCGACCATGGAACCAACAGATAGGCGTCCCACTTTTGAGGTGAAAAGAATCTTGAAAGCTTTTCTAATGGAAGTTTGTTTCTCTTCCCCGGACCCTATGCCTCCTGCTACAACTAGTGGATCTGGTCGAAGCCATTTTCGAATAGTTAAAGCCGCAAACAAGAAAAGTAAACCTGAAATAATGTAAGGTCCCGCTAGTTCCGGGGTCCCAAGAAAGTTTCCTAATTTTTTTGCGGGACCGAGTCCAATAGAAGGTCCCAACACTGAACCGATAGTAGATGCCCAAACCAAGTTGCCAATCGCTGAAGCTTTGTTTTCCTCCGGTGCCAAATCTGCTGCTGCAAAACGCGCCGCCAAGTTAGCCCCGTTCCCTACTCCCACTCCAAGAATGCCAAGTGGTAAAAATATGTAGACCTCTGTAATAGCTGCTGTCATTGCTAAAAGAGCGCCTAATGCAGCAGTTGTGTAACCAGCAACTATTCCGGGCCTTCTTCCTCTGGCTGTCATTATTTTTGCCAAAGGTAAGGTAGATATTGCTGCTCCTATAGTCAGACATGCGGCAGCTAGTGCACCAAGTGTTTCGTTTCCTGTTATTTCTTCTCCTAGAACCGCAGCAGCCGAGTAGGCACTCGTTATAGCCGCACCTGCTGGCACCAATCCGGACATGAGAGTTCTAAGAGTTCGTTTCTGAAGATCGGCATACTCCAGTGAGTCAACCAATTCATTCTCTTTCGACATTCACGAAGCGTACGATAGATATCCCTATTTAGTTGTCATTTCTTGGGATCTGGTTAAATGTTTTCGTATCTATGAAAAATAAAACTTGTTTAGAGATTGATGCTGTTTCAGCAAAGCGCATTGCTATTGCTGCACAAGGTTTTCATCGCCCGAGGCCTATGGGGAAAGTTGATATACGACATTTCCGCCGCGTATTTGGAGATATAGGTCTTGTGCAACTCGATTCAGTTCAAGCAATCTGCAGATCCCATTACTTAGTTTTTTTTAGTCGTTTAGGGAAATATGACCAATTGAAACTTGATAACTGGATTTGGCATTCAGGAGAAATTTTTGAATCGTGGGCGCACGAAGCATCTATTTTGCCCGTTGGATTGGAGCCTTTCGTTCGCTGGAAGAAAAATAGAGCCCGCAAAGGTGAAACATGGAAAGGTCTTTACGAATTAGCAAACTCACAGGAAAAATATGTTGATGATGTGATGCG
>CENZ01100633.1_pt1 | contig 17218 bp, 8 predicted proteins | sample 361341 | NCBI WGS metagenome assembly CENZ01 (sample SAMEA2619782, study PRJEB7988) | marine metagenome | biome: marine biome (ENVO:00000447); feature: deep chlorophyll maximum layer (ENVO:xxxxxxxx); material: "saline water (ENVO:00002010), including plankton (ENVO:xxxxxxxx)" | depth 50 m
CATGCTGCAAATTTATTTGCTTTATCTGAACCTGGTTACATATATACAAGATTAAATAACCCAACAAATGATGTATTAGAACAACGATTAGCCGCAATGGATGGTGGTATTGGAGCTGTAGCAACTGCAGGAGGGACAGCCGCAATATCAACAGCAATATTAACGTTATTAAAAAGTGGAGATCATATTGTTGCATCTAATAGCTTATATGGTGGAACTTATAACATGTTTAAGGTAATGCTGCCTAGATTAGATATACATACAACTTTTGTAGATCCAAGTAAACCAGAAAGTTTTACTAAGGCAGTTCAAGAAAATACTAAATTATTTTTTATTGAATCAATGGGTAATCCAAAGTTAGATGTTTTGGATATTGAAAAAATATCTGACGAATCAAAAAAAAATCATGTTCCATTAATGGTGGATAATACAGTTGCAACACCTGCACTTTTAAATCCAATAAAATATGGAGCTAATATAGTTATATACTCTTTGACTAAATATATAAACGGGAACGGAACTGCTTTGGGTGGAGCTATTGTTGATGCTGGTAATTTTGACTGGTCTAGCGGTAAATTTCCAGAATTTACAACTCCATCTGCTGGATATCATGGTCTAATCTATCATGATGCATTAGGTCCTGCTGCATTTATTGCAAAAGTAAGAGTTGAAGGGTTGAGAGATATAGGAGCTGCAATAAGTCCATTTAACTCATTTCAAATTATTCAAGGACTTGAAACATTAGAAGTTAGGATGAAAAAACATAGTGAAAATGCACTTGAACTTGCTACTTGGCTTGAATCAAGAGAGGAGATTTCGTGGGTTAATTATCCTGGTTTAAAATCAAGTCCATATAACTCACTATCAAAAAAATATCTTCCAAATGGACAAAGCGGGTTAATCACATTTGGATCAAAAGGGGGATTTAATAGTGCAAAAAAAATTGCTGATAATACAACTATTTTTTCATTGCTAGCAAATATTGGTGATTCCAAATCTTTAATTATTCATCCTGCAAGTACAACACATTCTCAGCTTTCTGAAATTGAGCAATTAAATACAGGGGTTAGTCAAGATTTAGTTAGACTTTCAGTTGGGCTAGAAAACATTGAGGATTTAAAACAAGATCTGATTAACGCTTTCGAAAAAATATAAACTAGAATGTTATATTTTAATGAATAAATTAAAAAATATTGTTCATAAAAATTTTCAGCTTCTGTCAGGTGAAATCATTTCAGTCAATATATCATTTCAAACATTTGGATTAGATATCAATGAAGGTCCAACAGTTGTTATTAATCACTCACTTACAGGAAACTCAAATGTAGCAGGTAATAACGGTTGGTGGAAAAATTTAATTGGTCCTAATAAAATGATATGTACAAATAAATTTTGCATAATCTGTATAAACATTCCTGGAAATGGTATAGAAGACTTTGATTTTAATAAAAATTGGGTTTTAAATGATGTTGCAAGAATATTTATTAAGACCTTAAAAAAACTTAATATTAAAAAAGTTCATTCTTTAATTGGTGGGTCTATTGGAGGAGGTTTAGTATGGGAAATGGGAATACTAGAGCCAAATTATTTTAAGAATTTGGTTCCTTTAGCTTCTGATTATAAATCGTCTGATTGGTTAATATCTAATACCTACCTTCAAAATTTAATTCTTGTTAATTCAAAAAATCCCATCAATGATGCCAGGGTTCATGCAATGTTAACGTACAGAAACCCTAAATCATTAAATAAAAGATTTAATTTTAAAATTAATGCAGAAAATAATACAATGGAAGTCATTAATTGGCTGGAATTTCACGGAAGTAAACTAAAAAAGAACTTTTCACTGAATTCATATATTCATATGAATAATCTTTTATCAACTATTGGATTAATACATAAAAATCGAAATGATTTTAAAAGTTTAATAAATAAAATTACTAGTAAAATTCATCTTGTCGGAATTGACTCTGATTTACTATTTCCAAACTTTGTAATCAGAAAAACTTATGATTACTTTTCAAAAATTAAAAAAGATATTTATTATCATAAAATAAAATCAGATCATGGACATGATGCTTTTCTAATAGAGTTTAATAAAATAGAAGAAAAAATTTCAAAAATATTTAAATAATTATCATTATGAATGTTGTAAAATTTGGAGGTTCATCAATATCAAATTCAAAGAATATTAAAAAAGTTTTAAAGCTAATTAAAACTTTTGATGATAAAACAATAATTATAGTTTCAGCTATTGGAAAAACTACCGATTTGATTTCGCAATCTGGAATACTTGCATCAAACAAAAATATTAAATACAAAGAAATATTTAAAAAAATAAAATCTAATCACTTTACTATTATTAGAAATTTATCAGATATTAATTTTCAAGTAAAAATATTAACAAACGTTCAAAAACTATTTATTGACCTTGAAAACATTTTGGATGGTATCTATAATTTAGGTGAATTTAATAAAAACATTAGTGATAAAATTTTAGGATTTGGAGAAAAATTATCGTCTTACATTATTTATGAAATATCAAAAAATTATAAACTAAATTTTAATTACTTAGATTCCTCAAAAATAATTAGTATTAAAAAAAATAGCTTTATTAAAGTTTTAATAGATTATAAAAAAACTTATAAGAACTGGGCAAAATTTAGAAATAAAAATAACTTTTCAAAACTAATTATGCCAGGCTTTATTGCGTCAGATCAGAACAATAAAATAACAAATCTTGGCAGGGGGGGATCAGACTTTACCGCTAGTATTATAGCAAACATTACTAATTCTAAAAAAATTACTCTTTGGTCTGATGTGAATGGCTTATACACAGCAAATCCAAAAATTGTTAAACAAGCTATTCCGATTGATAATTTAAGCTATGAAGAAGCAATGGAATTATCTCATTTTGGAGCAAAAGTTATTTACCCTCCGACTATACAACCTGCAATGGACAAAAAAATTCCAATTTTTATAAAAAATACTTTTAATACTAAATATAAAGGTACACAGATTGGATTGGCAAATAATTCGTCCAATTCAATTGTAAAAGGCATAAGTCATATTGAAGATATTGCAATTTTAAATATTGAAGGAAGTGGAATGATTGGTGAACCAGGATACTTAAAAAGATTATATGAAATATTATATCATAATCGAATAAATATTGTGATGGCTACTCAAGCTTCGTCAGAGCACTCAATTTGTTTAGGAATTAATATGTATGATTATTCTAAAGCAGAGAAGTTAATAAATGAAGAATTTGAAAATGAAATTAGAAATAATATTTTAAAAGAAATTAGCGTTGAAAAAAACCAATGTATTATAACACTTGTCGGCGATAAAATGAAAAAACATCAAGGTATTAGTGGTAAAATGTTTAGTGAATTAGGTAGTAATAATATAAATGTTAAAGCAATACTACAAGGCTCTTCAGAAAGAAATATTACAGCTGTTATCGAAAAGAAAGATATTAAAAAAGCTATAAATACACTTCATGAAAGGTTTTTTGAAAAAAATATAAAAGAGTTAAATTTATTTATAGTTGGAGTTGGAAATGTTGGAAGTTCATTAATTGAGCAAATCAGAAAACAGAAATCTTATTTAGAAAATAATTTAAGTCTTAGAATTAGAGTTAGAGCTCTTTCGAATTCAAAAAAAATGGTTTTTAATCCTAATGGAATAGACTTGGGTAAATGGAAAAGTGCATTAAAAAAAGGAGAAAATGCTGATAGTGATAAATTTTATAAAAAAGTTTTAAAATTAAATTTTAGAAACAGCATTTTTGTTGATAACACTGCATCCATATCAATTTCTAAAGAATATGATAAATACCTGATTGAAAGTATTGGAGTTGTTACTTGTAATAAAATCGCATGTTCTGGTTCATTAAAAGAATATTTAAATCTTAAAAATTTGTCAAAAAAATATGATGCTCCATTTTTATTTGAGACAAATGTCGGAGCTGGTTTACCAATAATCGATACACTAAAAAATCTTAGGGCCTCTGGTGATAAGATTTTATCAATCCAAGCAGTTTTATCAGGAAGTTTAAATTTTATTTTTAATAATTTTGAAAGCAAAAATACATTTTGTGATGTGGTAAAAGAAGCATATAAATTAGGCTATACAGAGCCTGATCCAAAAATTGACTTAAGTGGGGTTGATGTTGCAAGAAAAATTTTAATTTTATGTAGAGAAAGTGGATTAAAATTTGAATTAAGTGACATAAAAAATAAACAATTTCTTCCAAAAGAATGTTTTATTACAAATAATAATTTAGAACTATTTAATTCAATTAAAAAAAATAATAGTTTTTTTAACAGGATTCTTGAAAGTGCAAAATCAAAAGGAAAAAGATTAAAATATATTGCTGAATACAAAAACGGTAAAGCAAAAGTATATTTGAGGGAAGTTGATAAAAATCATAGTTTTTACAATTTAGAGGGGAGTGATAATATTGTGCTATTTTATACTGACCGTTATTTTGATCATCCGTTAATCGTAAAAGGAGCTGGTGCAGGCGCTGAAGTAACAGCCTCTGGAATTTTTGGTGATATAATTAGAATATCAAACTATAGGTATCATCATTAAAATAAATGAATTCAATAAAAATTTTCTGTCCAGCAAGCGTAGCAAATTTATCCTGTGGATTTGACATACTAGGTCTTTGTTTAGAGAGTGTTGGAGATGAAATGATAATAACAAAAATTGAAGAAAAGAAAATTATCATTAAAATAAATTCTGAATATGATTTAACTGAGGATCCTCTAAAAAATGCTGCTGGTATTTCAGTAATTAAAATGCTTGAATTTTTAAATTTTGATGAATGTGGATTTAGAATTCAAATTGATAAAAAAATAAAACCTGGTAGTGGAATTGGAAGTAGTGCTGCAAGCTCAGCTGGTAGTGTCTATGGAGTGAATAAACTATTAGGAAATCCACTTACTAAAAAACAGCTGATTACGTTTGCATTAGAAGGAGAAAAAATTTGTAGTAATACGGCTCATGCTGATAATATCTCTCCGCTAATATATGGTGGCATAACAATTGTCAGGAATAATAAAACACTAGATATAATTAAAATTAATACATCCAATAGTTTATTTATTTCAATTATGCATCCACAAATTGAAATTAAAACAAAAGATTCTAGAAAATTAATTAAGCGCAAAGTTGATTTTTCTGAATCCGTTCAACAATCAGCAAACTTAGCTGGTTTCATAACTGGTCTTTTCCATGAAGATTATGATTTAATCAAAAGGTCTTGTAATGATTTATTAATTGAACCATACAGATCTATTTTAATTCCTGAATTCGATAAATTAAAAAAGATTGCGTACTCAAATAATTCTATTGGGTTTGGAATATCTGGCTCAGGACCATCTATGTTTTCATTAACTAAGAACTTTGAAGATGCAATTTCTGTTGAAAAAGAAGTACAAAAACACTACATAAGAAAAAAAATATCATTTAAATATTATATTTCAAAAATAAATAATGAAGGTATCAAAGTAATAAATTAGTATGTATTACAGTTTAAAAAATAATTTAAAATTAAATTTTCGTAATGCTGTAACTCAAGGTATTTCAAAAGATGGTTCATTATTTTTTCCTAAAAAAATTACTAAACTTGATAAAAGAGCTTTAGAAAGTGTAAAAAGTTTAAGTAATATTGAAATAGGATTATTGGTAATGAAAGATTTCGTAGGAGATGAAATTAAAAATTCAGACTTAATAAAAATATTAGAAAAATCCATTTCATTTAATTTCAATTTAGTTCCAGTAGGTAATTTTTATTCTTTTGAACTATTTCATGGACCAACCTTAGCTTTTAAGGATGTAGGTGCAAATTTTCTTGCAAATTCATTAAATCTTTTTAATTCACATGATAAGAAAAAATCTACAATTATTGTTGCAACCTCGGGAGATACAGGTGCAGCTGTAGCCAAAAGTTTTTTTCGGATGCATAAATTTAATGTTGTGATATTATATCCTAAAAATAAAATCACAAAATTTCAAGAAGAACAAATCACAAGTTTAGGTGAAAATATATATCCAATTGAAATTGATGGAAGTTTTGATGATTGTCAGAGTTTAGTCAAAAAATTACTGATTGATTATGATGTTATTAAAAAATTGAATATTAATTCTGCTAATTCAATCAATATTGGAAGATGGCTTCCACAAATTATTTATTACTTTATTATGTATAGAGAACTATTAAATAATAAACTAAATAAAAAATTAGCTATTTCTGTTCCCAGTGGAAATTTTGGTAATATTTGTGCAGGAATAGTGGCAAATAAAATGGGGTTACCAGTAGAAAAATATATAGCCTCAACTAATATTAATGATACAATACCTAGGTATTTGGTTAATCAAGTTTACAAGCCTTATAAAACTAAAAGAACAATTTCAAATGCAATGGATGTAAATGATCCTAGTAATTTTCCTAGAATTTTAAAATTATTTGAAAATAATTTTAAAGATTTAAAAAATAAGTTTGTTTCATACTCCTTTAATGATAAAGAAACAAAAGACGAAATACTACTAAATTATAAGTCATTTAATTATATATTAGATCCACATGGATCAGTTGGTTTGTTAGGATTAAAAAAGTTTTTTGATTCAGAGAAAAAAAAATATACTGGGGTTTTTCTTGAAACTGCACATCCTATAAAATTTGAGGAAAATATAAAGTCTATTATTAATAATCCCTTTGGAAAATCTTTAAAAACCAATAAAAGAAAATTAAATACGATCAGCATAATAAATAATTTTAAAATATTAAAAGAGATTATTCTTGAGATCTGAAACAACAAAAAAGGAGCCAGTTACAATAATTGTATCAAGTTGACTTGAATCTTTTAAAGCTTTATTAAATGCTTGTTTTACAGTCTTGAAACTTTGATTATTTAGACCTAATTTATCTGCATGATTTTTTAAAATATCTAAATTCAATGCCCTTTTTACATTTGGGGAACATAAATAATATTTATATGATTTAGGAAATATTTCAAGACATTTGAGCTGGTCCTTCTTATTTAAAGTTCCAAAAACAACTCTTATTTCACCATCAATATTTTTTAATTGTTGAAAAATTAATTCTAAAGAATTTAAATTATGTGCAACATCAAAAATTATATTAGGTTTCTTTTTAATAATTTGCCATCTTCCAATTAATTTGGTATTCTTAATGACATTTTGTATTCCTCTTAAAAGTATAACTTCTTTAATTTCTAAAGAGCTTATTTTTTGTAAAGCGGTAATAGCTGTATTTATATTTTTGCTTTGATATAATCCTTTTAAATCAGTTTTATATCTCTTTTTTTTTTGATTAGCATAGTATAATTTAGAGTTTAATTTTGATGCTAAATCTTCAAAAACTTTATTTAATTGGTTGTTAGATTCCCCAATTACAATCGGAGTTTCTATTTTAATAATTCCTGCTTTTTCTTTTGCAATATCAACTAAATTATCCCCAAGAAATTTTTTATGATCAAATCCAATATTTGTAATAATAGAAATTAAAGGTTTTATAATATTAGTTGCATCAAGTCTTCCTCCAAGGCCTACTTCAATAATTGAATATTCTGGTTTTTTTAGCCGAAAATAACAAAGAGAAATTGCAAAACTAATTTCAAAAAAAGACAAGTCACTTTTTAATATATATTCATAGTTGTCATTTACAAAATCAACAATAAAATTTTCATCTATATAATTTGAATTTATTTTTATTCTTTCTTTAAAATCATATAAATGAGGTGATGAAAAAATTCCAGTTGAAAATCCATGTTCTTGTAAAATAGAAGAAATTATATGACAGGTAGAACCTTTACCATTAGTGCCTCCAACATGAATAAACTTTAAATTATCCTGAGGATTTTCTAAAAAATCCAGAAAAGATTTGATCGAATTTAATTTTAATTCGTAGTTATTATAATTTGAATCAAACGAAGTTGGTATTTTTTCAAGCCAATCAATCGTCTCTTTGTAATTCATTAAATAAGAACAAAGTCACGAAGTAAAATGAAGGTTATAAAACCTGCTATGTAGCCAATAAAAGCTAAGAATGCAATTTTCTTTAGATACCACAAGAAATCAATTTTTTCCATACCCATTGCTACAACTCCAGCAGCTGAACCAATAATTATCATACTTCCACCTGTTCCTGCAGCATAAGCAATTCCATGCCATAGGGGATCATCTATTGCTTCACCAAACATTCCCATTGATGCTGCAACTAATGGAACATTATCAATAGCAGCTGACAAGAAACCAAGTATAAATACAACTATATCTAATCCTCCAAAAATTACCCAGTCAACATTTTCAAAAGTTGAAACCATCCACTGTCCCACACCAAAAACAATTCCTAAAGCTTCAAGCGCTCCAACTGCCATTAAGATTCCTAAGAAAAATAAAATACTGGGCATCTCGATTTTAGTTAGCGCGTGGTGGACAGGACTATGGTGAACAATATTTGAATTGGATCCAGCAGAGATTAGTTTGTAATTAAAGAATTCTGCAATTGTAGCAACAACAGCTAACGACAACATCATACCAACATAGGGTGGTAACCCAGTAAAAATTTTAAATACAGGAACAAATACTATTGAAGTAAGTCCAATTTTTAAAATTAATGAGCCATAAGGATTTTCCTTTTCCGAACTCTTAGGTGGAACTATCTCACCTTGAAAAATTTTATACTTAGAAGCTACATATGTAGGGATAATCATACAAACCAATGAAGGGATAATTAAATATTTTATTAAAGCCACAATAGAAACCTTTTCTCCAATCCAAAGCATGGTAGTGGTTATATCTCCAATGGGTGACCATGCACCACCCGCATTGGCTGCTACTATAATCATACCCGCATACCAAAGCTTAAGTGTTCTATCTTGAACAAGTTTTTGAAGTATAGTAATTAAGACTATGGTTGCAGTTAGATTATCAATAATTGCTGAAAGAATGAATGCTAAAAAACATATTATCCACAGAATTCTAACTTTACTTTTTGTTTTAATTAATCTTTTTATTGTAGAAAAACCATTGAAAAAGTCTACGGTTTCAACTATTGTCATAGCTCCAATTAGAAAAATTAAAATCTCAGCTGTATGACCTAAAAAGTAGTTCATAACTGATTTTAACTTATAAGGAATTAAATCTTTGTTCTTTGTGTCAATTTCAAAAACTGTCATATCAAAGTATGAGATAATTCCCCACATGACAGCCATCATGATTAATGCTGGTATAAGCTTATCAATTTTTAAACTATGTTCAAAGGCAATTCCTAAATAACCTAAAACAAAAACTATAATTATAATTATCTCTAGACTCATTTTTAGTTTTTTAAATTCTCAATTATCAAGCCAAATTATATAAAAAAATCAAAAAATAGTATTAAATCATGAAAACTTGATATAAATGGGTAAATAATTTATGGTAGGCATGATAATTGAATAATGTTTGATTAATTTGGTAAGTTCCACGAACTATTAAAATGAAAAAACAAGGTCTATATGATCCTATTTTTGAACACGAAAACTGCGGAGCTGGATTTATATGCAGTCTAGAAGGAAAGAAAACTAATGGAATTATTCATAGAGCATTAAATATCCTTACGTGTTTAGAACATAGAGGAGCTGTCAGTTCTGATGGAAGGACAGGTGATGGAGCTGGTATTTTAATTCAAATTCCTCATGAATTTTTTGTAAAAGAATGTGATTTTGAAATCCCTGACCCAACAGAATATGCAGTTGGAATGCTTTTTCTGCCTCAAAAAGTAAATCAATCTAATTTTTGTATTAAAATTTTTGAAGATGAAATCAATAAGCAAAATTTAAAAATTATTGGATGGAGAGATGTTCCTGTTAACTCAAAAGTTGTTGGATCAATAGCTGCAAAATCCCAACCAATTATTAAACAAGTTTTTATTGGTAAAGAAACATCAGACCAATCAGAGGAAGATTTTAATTTGAAATTATATTTAGCAAGAAAAATTTCAGAAAATAATATATATACCTCACCGCTTACACAATCAGACTTTTTTTATTTCTCAAGTCTTCACAATCGAACAATAATATACAAAGGATTATTAATTCCTGAAGATATTGAAAGATTTTATATTGACTTATCTAATCCATTATTAGTTACAAGCTTAGCACTAGTTCACCAAAGATTTTCTACCAATACATTTCCTACATGGGATCTTGCTCAACCATTTAGGTATATGTGTCATAATGGAGAAATAAATACTTTACGTGGAAACGTTAGCAGAATGATTTCTAGGGAAGAATTAATTAATTCAAAATTAATTAGTAAAGATTTTATAGATAAGATTTTTCCAATTATAATTCCTGGTAAATCTGATTCTGCCTCAATGGATATGGTGCTTGAGTTACTTTTAATGACTGGTAGATCTTTACCTGAAATTATGATGATTTTAGTACCAGAAGCTTGGGAGAAACACAAATCAATGGATGATTCTAAGAAAGCTTTCTATGAGTTTAACAGTTGCTTAATGGAGCCCTGGGATGGTCCTGCATCAATACCATTCACAGATGGCAAATACATTGGTGCTCTTTTGGATCGTAATGGCTTAAGACCTTCAAGATACACAGTAACTAAAGATGGATATGTTGTAATGTCATCTGAAACTGGAGTAATTGAAATTAAGCCTGAAAATATTGAAAAACATGGTAGGCTTGAGCCGGGAAAAATGTTTTTAGTTGATATGAATGCTGGTAGAATTCTTGAAGATGAAGAAATTAAAAAAGAGATAGTCAGCAAACATCCATATAGAAAGTGGGTAAAGGACAATGTCCTTCCTTTAAGTAAGATTCCATATACTGGCAATAGAACTCCAGAAGAAAAAATCAATTTTGAAACTCGACTTAAAATTTTTGGATATACAAAAGAGGATTTCAATACCATAATTATACCAATGTGTAAAAAAGGTAAAGAATCTATTGGATCTATGGGTTCAGACACTCCACTTGCAATTTTATCTAAACGCCCACAACTCTTGTACAATTATTTTAAACAATTATTTGCTCAAGTTACAAACCCTCCATTGGATGGTATCAGAGAAGAAATTGTAACAGATACAAGTCTTTCGGTTGGAAGTGATTATAATATATTTAGTTTAATACCAGATCATGCAAAAAAATTAAAAATTCAAAACCCAATTATATCTAATGAGGATTTAGACAAAATTAAATATATAGATCACGATGACTTTAAATCTTCATCTGTAAAAGCTTTTTATAAATTATCTAAAGGTCATAATGGTTTAGAGGAAGCTTTAGAAAATTTAGTAAATGATGTAGAAAAGAAAGTTGATAAAGGAAGTAATATAATCATAATTAGTGATAGAAATGTAAATAAAAAATTAGCTCCAATTCCAATTCTTCTTGCATGTTCTTTCGTCCATCATTCAATGATCAAAAGAAAAAAAAGATCAAAATTTGGAATTATTATTGAATCTGCTGAACCAAGGGAACCACATCATTTTTCTATGCTTTTTGGATATGGTGCTAGTGCTATTAACCCATATTTGGTTAATGAAATAATTAATTATCATCATGAAATTGGGCTTATAAATGATGTTAGTTTAGACCAAGCAATAACAAATTATAATAATGCTACAGCAAAAGGTATTTTAAAGGTTATGAATAAAATTGGAATTTCAACACTTCATTCATACCGCGGTGCACAAATTTTTGAAGCTTTAGGCTTGCGCTCAAAATTTGTAAAAAAATATTTTAATAATACTCCCTCAAGAATTGAAGGAGTAGGGTTGTATGTTTTAGAAAAAGAAATTTCCACAAGATTAAAAAAGGCATTTAGATCTGAAGATGAATTTATAAATATTGAATTAGGAGGAGAATATAAATGGAGAAGAAATGGAGAAGCACATATGCTAAATCCTTTTACAATTTCTAAGCTTCAACAATCTGTTAGAGATGAAAGTTATGAAACATATAAAATTTATTCTGATAGTATTAATAAGCAAAATGAACAATTCATGACTTTAAGAGGAATGTTTAAGTTTTCCAAATTTGATCCTATTCCAATTGAAGAGGTAGAGCCTTGGACAGAAATTGTTAAAAGATTTAAGACTGGAGCAATGTCATATGGCTCACTTAGTAAAGAAGCTCATGAAAATCTTGCTATTGCTATGAACAGAATTGGTGGAAAGAGTAATTCTGGTGAAGGAGGAGAAGATCCAAATAGATTTAAAGCTGATAATAATGGTGATTCAAGAAATAGTTCTATCAAACAAGTAGCATCAGGTAGATTTGGTGTTAGTTCTCACTATCTCACTAATGCTACTGAAATACAAATAAAAATGGCACAAGGAGCTAAACCAGGTGAGGGAGGTCAGTTACCAGGGCCAAAAGTTAACCCAATGATTGCAAAGGTTCGTAATTCAACTCCATATGTTGGTTTAATCTCACCTCCTCCACATCATGACATATATTCAATTGAAGATTTAGCTCAATTAATATATGATTTAAAAAATGCTAACAGAAAGGCACGTATAAATGTAAAATTAGTTTCTGAAGTTGGTGTTGGTACAATTGCGGCTGGAGTTGCCAAGGCTAAAGCGGATGTAATTTTAATTTCTGGTTTTGATGGAGGAACTGGTGCATCTCCTCTAACATCATTAAAACATGCTGGACTCCCTTGGGAATTAGGAATAGCAGAGGCTCAGCAAACACTAGTTTTAAATAATCTCAGAAGTCGAGTTGTGGTTGAATGTGATGGACAACTCAAAACTGGCAGAGATGTTGCGGTTGCTTGTTTACTTGGTGCAGAAGAATTTGGGTTTTCAACAGCCCCATTAGTTGCTTCTGGTTGCATAATGATGAGAGCATGTCATTTAAATACTTGCCCTGTTGGAATTGCAACTCAGGATCCTGAATTGAGAAAAAATTTCAAAGGTAAGCCAGAACATGTAATTAATTACATGTACTTTGTTGCTCAAGAGTTAAGAGAAATAATGGCAAACTTAGGTTTTAGAACAATTGATGAAATGATTGGAAAAAGTGAAAAACTAGATACCAAAGATGCATTGAATTATTATAAAATTAAAGGAATAGACCTTTCTAAAATATTATATAAGCCTAACACTGATAAAAACTCTGTATTAAGAAATACTGAAAAACAAGATCATAATCTTAAAAATGTCCTCGACTTTAAAATATTAAAGGAGTCTCAGTTTTCAATAGATAAAAAAGTTAAGATGTCACTTGATTTTAATATTAAAAATACAGACCGTACTGTTGGTGCAATTATTAGCAATGAAATATCAAAAAAATATGGTTCTAAGGCTCTGCCGAAAGATACATTAACTCTTAATTTTAATGGATCAGCTGGTCAAAGTTTTGGTGCATTCTCAGTTAAAGGTTTAAAAATGATAGTTGATGGAAATACAAATGATTACTTTGGCAAAGGTCTTTCTGGAGCAACTATTATAGTCAGAAAACCAAAAAAAGCAACATTTGAATCTCATAAAAACATAATTACAGGAAATGTTGCATTATATGGTGCCACTTCTGGTGAAGCATATATTGGTGGTATTGCAGGTGAAAGATTTTGCGTTAGGAATTCTGGAGCTTCTGCAGTAGTTGAAGGAATAGGAGATCATGGATGTGAATATATGACTGGCGGAATTGCTTTAATTTTAGGTGCTATTGGTAGAAATTTTGCAGCTGGAATGAGTGGTGGCATTGCATACATATTTAAAGATCCAGAGCTATATGATTCGAGAAATTTTAATATGGAATCAATTGAAATTGAAAAAACAGAGAAACAGGACTTAGATATAATAAAGGATTTAATTGAAAAACATTACGCAAATACATTTAGCAACATTGCTAAACAAATTATTACTAATTGGGAATTATCAAAAAAAATGTTTGTTAAAATTATGCCAACTGAGTATAAACTTGCCTTAGAGAAATTAGCTAAGGAAAATATTAATCAGATAATTAATTAAATTTTGGGAAAACTTAGAGGTTTTATTGAATATGATAGAAAAACTGAGAAAAATATTCCAGTTTATAAAAGATTAAAAAATTTTAAAGAATTTACGATAAAACCAGATGATAAAGAGCTTGAAAAACAAGGTTCAAGATGTATGGATTGTGGAGTTCCTTTCTGCCATAGTGGTTGTCCTTTAGGAAATCTAATTCCAGATTTTAATGATGCGGTTCACAGAAGAAGTTGGAAAGAAGCACTAAATATTTTACATTCAACAAATAACTTTCCAGAATTTACAGGAAGATTATGCCCAGCACCATGCGAGTCGGCATGTGTTCTTGGTTTAGTAAGCCCTCCTGTTTCGATTGAAATGATTGAAAAATATATTGTCGAAAGAGGATTTAGTGAAGGATGGATTAAAGCAAATAAGCCAAAGAAAAAAACTGGAAAAAAAATTGCTGTTGTTGGTTCAGGGCCAGCTGGTTTAGCTGCTGCACAACAGTTAAATTTTGCTGGACATAAAGTAATTGTATATGAACGTGATGAAAAAATTGGAGGTTTATTAAGATATGGAATACCAGATTTTAAGTTAGAAAAATCTATAATTGACAGACGAGTCAATATATTAATTGAAGAAGGAATAACTTTTATTACATCCACGGAAATAGGTAAAGATATTTCAATAAATGAGCTTTATAAAAATAATGACGTGGTTTTATTATGCGGAGGTGCTACAATTAAAAGAGACCTTCCAATTCCTGGTTTTGATGCAGTAGGAATTGTCCAAGCAATGGATTTTCTCAAAAACCAAAATGAAATTATTGATAACAAAAAAACTATGATCCCAGATTTAAATGCAAATAACAAAAATGTTATTGTTATCGGAGGTGGAGATACTGGATCAGATTGCATTGGCACCTCCAATAGACAAGGTGCAAAATCAGTAGTAAATTTTGAAATTTTACCAAAACCACCAAAAGAAAGATCATTAGAGAATCCATGGCCATATTGGCCATTTACTCTAAAAAGCAGTTCATCTCATGAGGAAGGAAGCAATAGGAATTGGTCTATATTAACAAAAGAATTTATTAAAGATGATAGTGGTAAATTAACTGGTTTGAAGACTGTCAAAGTTGAATGGGAAAAATCAATAAATGAAAGACCAAAACTTATTGAAATTGAAGGTTCTGAAAAAGTATGGCCTTGTGATTTGGTTTTACTTGCTTTAGGTTTTACTGGACCAGAAAAAAATATTCTTCAAAAATTAAAGTTGAAAATGGACTCTTCTAATAAACCCAAAACAAATGAGTATAAGACTAATGACAGTAAGGTCTTTGCAGCTGGTGACTTAAGAAGAGGTCAATCACTTATTGTTTGGGCAATTTCAGAAGGAAGAGAAGCAGCATATAAAATTGATGAATATTTGATGGGAAGCTCTAACCTTCCAACAAAAACTAAAGGAGATCTTCCATTAGTTAAATAAATTCCAACTCAAACCAAATCTTATATTACTATCTCTATATGGTGTATTTGGTGAAGAAAAAAACTTTCCTGACGAAAAAGATGAATTAAAGTGTTCTGCAATCAAAAAGATACGTGTTTGTCTAATTTTAGCATTAACAAAAAAATCTAAAATTGGAAATCCTCCAATTTTCTTTAATGTTTGTACATTAAAAGTAGAAAGTAATGGGTTATATTCATCAGCATAAAACTTAGAAAAAATCTTTAAACTTATTCCAGTTTGAATATCTAAAACATTATTAAATATTTTTTCAGAAAGATATAAGGTATTTCTTATCAGTAATTTAGGGAGATTTATTACTTCTTGACTTTGAGTAACATTTTGAAATAAAATTGAGTTATCTAATGAGAAGCTTCCAAACTTAAGTTCTTTATTATACTTTAATTTTATGTAATTAATATCATCACTAAACTGATTCACTCGAGGTATTAATTTACTTTGTTGATCATTGTTTATTGTTAAATAAAAATGATTAATAATATTTGAAAAACTTATATCTAAAGTCCCTAAGTTTTCTTTTTTTAATTTTAAATTAAGTGATTTGGTCTCAGATAATTTATTTCTGGTAGTAAAATTAATTTCAGAATAGTCACTGTCATAAATATCATATATCAAACCTGGATGCGATTGCTTCAGTTTAAAATTTATTTCATAATTAAATTTTTCTTTCGCGTATGATGATAGATTAAAATTATATTTATTTCCAATTCTTTCTCCTGAAATTTTTTGATTAATGTTAAAATGTATTTTAAAATTGCCAAATATTTTAGATAAATTTCCTGAAAAAAGATTATTATTTTCCCCATCTAATTTTTCTAATACGTCATTTACACTAAAAAAATTATAATTGTAGTTTATAAAACTAAAACTTAAATCATTAAAAAATTTAGTATTTGTATTTAAAGACAAGGTGTTTTTTAATGAACGAAATTTGTAATGATCATTAATTTCATTTTTTCCAGAATCTATTGGACCATAAAGAAAACTTGCTTGATCCTGCTGAAATTTATTATTAGTAGTTTCATAATTTAAATTGTATCCAATAAAAACTAAATTATCATTTTTATTGATTAAGGTAAACTTGTTGTCAAAGTAAAAGTTTCTAGTTTGATAAATATTTATGGCATCTTCAAAATTAACATTCAACTTTGACCTCTCTTTAAACTCATCATCTCCAGATTCAAAATCAATTAATGATGTGCTATTTAATCCTCCATTTTCATGTTTTTCTAGTTTTTGACTTACAAAAAAAATCTTTGAATCAAACTTTTCATTTGAAAATGAAAATGAAAATCTAAATTGTTTTGAGCCAGATAAACTATTCTGATATTTTCCTAAACTTCTTAAAGCTTTAAAAGCTAATGATAAATTTATTTTTTCATTAATATTAGTTGTAAATAAAGCATCCGTAAGTTGACCTTGAGAAAAAACAGATTTAAAAAAAAGTTCGGTTACAGGGTATGCTACATTATAAAACTTATAATCATTTTGATTTATCAAAATTGAACTGTTTGCATTATATCCAATTCTTGTAAATATAGTTTCATATTCATTTAGAGATAATTTATTATAAACTTGACCAACATTATTGGGCTTTAATAATTCAAAATTGTCTTTTTTTCTGTAATTAAATTTATAGAATTTTTTTACAGTTAATGATGTGTCAATTAGAACAGTATCATTATTAATCCCATAGTA
>CENZ01031136.1_pt1 | contig 17213 bp, 22 predicted proteins | sample 361341 | NCBI WGS metagenome assembly CENZ01 (sample SAMEA2619782, study PRJEB7988) | marine metagenome | biome: marine biome (ENVO:00000447); feature: deep chlorophyll maximum layer (ENVO:xxxxxxxx); material: "saline water (ENVO:00002010), including plankton (ENVO:xxxxxxxx)" | depth 50 m
CATCAGCTTGGAAGGCTGAGGTTCTACCATTGAACTACACCCGCCCATAGTTTTTCATTCCCGAACTGATCACTTGTCATCCTGGTTTTACTGAACTGCCATCCCGTACTCACCTGCCGCGCCCGCCATGTAAATGGTGGAGGGGGGAGGATTCGAACCTCCGAAGGCTGAGCCAACAGATTTACAGTCTGCCCCCTTTGACCGCTCGGGAACCCCTCCGAAAGGCGCAAAACCGAACTTCGCGAAGTCTCGGAATCTGGTCAATCAATTCTGGATTGTCGAACGGCGGGCCCGATCCCCGGCGCATTCGTATTCCGCTACAGGCAGCTAAACCTCGTGCGGGTGCGCGATTCTAACTGAATCTGTAGCCAGACGATAGCCCCTGATGGATCAGTTTGGCAAAAGCGGGTCCAGTGGATCTCTATGATCGAAATGAGGCGATGGACCCTAATTACTCCCAGAATACTTGGGTTTTTTGAACTTCAGGGCTACTATCCCCGGCCCCACGGACGCTGGCCCTGCCTTATGACCCCCACTTCCCGGAACTGCAGCCGAATCTTCTGGCTTTTTGCGCTCACCCACCTGCTTCTGTGGACGCTTTTGCCGACCCTCGGCAGACACGAGCTAGATACCGACAGCATGATGCATTTTGCCTGGGGGCAGGAATGGATGGGGTCCTATCATCTCCATCCGCCTGTGCTGCCGTGGGTGGTTGCTGGGTTCCTAAAGACGTTTGGCATCAGCAATTGGACCTACAACCTGCTCACGCAGTTGAATTTTCTTCTTGCGCTCTATTGTGTCTGGCGGCTCGCTCGAGAGGTTTTACTGCCTGTTCAGGCGCTGACAGCAGTTTGCCTGCTCGAGTTCATACCTTTTTTCAGTTTTTTCAGTATGCGGCTTAATCACAGTTCAATGCTGATCCCGATCTGGGCATTGACGATCCTGATTGCCTACTTTGCTATTCAAAGAGGTCAATATCGCTACTGGATCGCACTTGGATTGATTTCCGGCGTGGCGATGCTGACCAAATACTACTCGGCCGCCATGCTTCCGGGGATCGCGCTTTATCTGCTGCTCTTCGCGGAGGGTCGAAAAACCCTAAAGACTCCCGGGCCGTATCTGTCCCTCACTCTCTTCCTGATCATCATGGGTTGGCATCTGTGGTACGTGGATAGTCACCATATGGGGACGGTGACCCATATCGGGGATTATGTTGCTTCGGACTTTTCGTCTCGGATCAAGGCTGTCCGTTTTCTGGTTGCACAATTTTTATACCTTACCCCCCTCCTGCTCGTCTTTTTTACGGTATTCCTTTATCAAAGGAGAAAGACTCCGGTAGAAACATCTGACGAGATCCCGCAGAACCAAGGTCTTTCCTCTTTTATATCCTGGATGTTTCTTTTTCCCCTGATTGGGACTGCGGTCGTGGGTTTTCTTGCCGGCATCGGCGCTTCCAGCCGCTGGGGTGGGCCCACGCTGAATTTGGCGGGCATTGCACTACTGCTGTATTGGCCAATGGCAGCGAACTCCCTGGCACTAAAGCACCTGGTCCGCGCTGCGTTCGGATGGCTTTTGTTACTGCCTCCTCTGCTGCTCTTCACCGGCCTCGTGACATCCGGTCATGCGATGTACCACTTTCCGGGCAAAGAACTTGGGCGCGACATTACTACTCTTTGGCGAAGCGCTCACCAGACACCGCTTCGCATCGTCGGCGGAGGTCACGATGCGCCCGACAGTATCGCCTTTCACTCACCGGATCATCCGTCAGTTCTTCAGCATCTTAGCCATCAATGGAGCCCCTGGATTACCCGCGAAGACATTGCACGTCACGGCATGGCTGTTATCTGCCTGAAATCAGACACCCGGTGCCTGCAAAATGCCAATACACTCTTTCCGGAGTATCGCCTGGCCCCACTCAGGGTGACGGCGAAGCCAGGGCTTTTCTTTCCGGGAAGCGAGCGTGAGTTTCTCTATTTCTTTGTGCCGCCGGGGGCCTCGGCAGCCAATCTAAAAACGATCACACCGCTGCCGATGCGTGCTGATCAGCAGACCAACTAACTCTCAGCGAAGATGCTCAATCGGCGGCGTCTTCCTGATATAGACGCAACAAGCCACGAATATCTCCCAAACTGAGCGGGTTGGCGAGCGCCGTGTCAGACGTGCCTCTGACTCCACTCAACAGGCGTGCCAAGAACTCGTCTGACGGCATATTTGCCGCCATTTCTTTTAGAGGATAGGCAGGCAGGATTTTTTCTGTGCCAATTTTGTCGATATGGCACCCCTGACAGAGTTGTAAATCCAACCCCCGAACTCTTTCAATATCCTCCGCCCCCGCGCGGTCTGCTGAAAATATTGCGGAGTTGAGGGGATGCCGCCTGGATAACTCGTCAGCCAGCGCCTGTGCCGAAACGAGATCTCTTTTTGCCCACGATCGATCCAGATCCTGAAGGAGTTTTCTGTCTATCTCTGACCTTGTCAGCGCGCCATACTCCAGCGCAAGCCACGAAAGGCCTGTCAATGCGGACTTGATTCGACCTTCCAGCCCCACCACTTCAGCCGAACTCAGAGCCGTGGGCGAGATCAGTCTTTGCAGGTCTCCCCGAACGATCAGAACTTCCGCGGGGAAACGCGCCCGATCGAGAGTTGTACCCAGTCCGGCACAAAAAACAGCGGCCGGACAAAGCCCGGCCGCTGCGATACATCCTGCAATAACGAATGACTTGAACAATTAATTCAGATCAACCGCTACCTCCATCGGCAATGATTTATCGTTAGTCCACTCGATCATGGAGCCATCATACATCTTCGCATCTTTATTGCCGAGGATCTCGCTACTGGCGAACCAGCCAAGGGTCGCCCAGTGACCTGAATTACAGAAGAAATATTCTTCCCCGCTTTCCGGCACTCCCGCAGCCGCAAAGAGTTGCTCCAGTTCGCTCTCGCTTCTCCATTTGCTTCCGCCATTAACAGTTAACCAGCTCTCGGGAAGATTGACCGAACCTGGAATGGTTCCATAGCGCGAAGCCTTGGGATGCTTGTTGATGCCGAGGTATTGGTGGGCGGGTCGCAGGTCAACGGTGACCCCTCCTGAACTCGAGGCTGCAGCGATATCGTCCTTCGACGGGATCATGTCTTCCTGCAGATCGGCGGTAAATTTGGCCGGCATGGCTTTATGGGTGCCCTTTTCAACCGGGTTTTTCTCATCGGCAATATAGCCAAAGTAACCGCCATTCAGAATGGAGACTTCATCGTGACCAAGCGCTTTGAACGTCCAGTACACCCGAGTCGCGCTGCCCATATCCAGAGCGTTCGTGCCCCGGCTGTAGATGACCACATGATTGTCATTGGAGACACCCAGACCGCCAATAAGCTCTTCAAGTTTTGCAACTGGAGACATCTGGCCGGGCGTGTTGTCTACTTTGGCACGCCAACCAGCGGATGAATAATCCGAGTAGATCGCACAGGGAATATGTCCTTTCTGATAGTCCCCTTTTCGAGAACCATCCCACTTGTTCCGGATATCCAAGACCCGGACATTCGGATCGCAGGAATGCTCCTTGATCCACGCGACATCTACCAGAGGTTGTGCCGCCATTGCTGAGGCCGCGAAGGCACAGGTGACCGCGCCACTTAACCACGTCACTATACTCATCATTTTTCGCTTCATTTCAGTTTTCTCCCCCTTTGGAAGACTAGATACACACACACTGCTCCGACTCAAGAATCTGAGCCAAAGCCCCATCCCATGCCTCGGCATCATCGCCAAGACTGTCAAACTCAATCTCCACCACGTCCTCGGTTCGCCTCAAAGCGTCGACCACGCTACCGAGCGTATTGCTCGTGCGATGCTGACCACGTACCAGCAATACGACCTTCTTCATCCGCCTGTTCCTGTAAATATGCTCATCGATCTACAGCACCAACGTTACATCGGCTTCCGCCAGAAACATCGCTGCTTGATCCGCAGAGACTTGCTCGCACTCAGCGAAAGGCACCAAAGTCGTGATCTCATCCACGTCTGCCAGTTCCAGCAGTTCCGCGTTCTCTTCAAAACGGGGTGTCACTTCAAACTCATCGGCAAAGAGAAAACGCACCTCATGTCCGAAGATGGTCAGCCCGGCCGCAACCCGCATTGCTTCCTCGGCATCATCGCGCGCCATCACCAGAATTTTCTTTGTGGCCGTCATCGTCAACTACAGACTCACTACCTGTGCCGCCTCACCGATCAGGCGACTGTGATCAGTCTGACTGCCCGAAGTGACGGGACAATCATGTTCAAAAAATTCTTTCCAGGATTCGGCGCAAGCCACTGCTTCAGACGTTTCGGCCAGAGCAGTCAGAACATCCTGATTCGCAAGCGAATGCACCCCCTGGCCGGTGAAGAACACGGAAACCGCGCATGCTTTGCGAGAGCAAGCGTGCAGCATGTTTCTGAGAATTTTTTCGCTATCCGGCCGTGTGACTGTGATGAGCAGCATCAGAGATACCCCACCGGCCACATAAAGAGCGCACCCGGATCCCGATTGAGGTGGCTTACAAACTCGGCCAGTTGTGCCGATGAAACTCGCCCAAAGGGTGCTGGCTGCAGGTTTTCCAGCCGAACGTTCCCAACGAAAAGCACCCGCCGACTGAGAGCGCCCGCTACCCCTTTTCCGGTCAAATCGACCTGAGCACTATTTATTAATCGACCGACCCGATCCTGGCCAGCAAGATAAAAGACCGCCGCCATGGCATCCCGGGTTTTTTCGTCATCTGCGTAGATGACGACCTGCTCATCGCCTGTTAAACCATAACTTCCTAGCAACCAACGGACATCCCTCATATTGGCAAGGCGGCCTGATGGGTTCAAAACGCGATCGAGCGAAAGACATAATGCGCCAGCGCGCGCAGCCTTAAGGCACGCCGCGACAGCACCCGCATCTACGAACACGACCTCTGCGGTAGCATTGAGAGACGAGACTGTGGGAATCAAATCATTGGCCAGGATGGTGTGCGACTTTACAAACGCTAGGCCCGCGATAAGCGTGATAACAACAGTCGCGAGGAGATGGCACGATCCTGTTTTCATGCTCGACTCAACTCCTCACCGACTCAACAACCGCCGAACTGTCGCACCCTCGCCGCTGCACCTGCCTGCAGGGTAGGAGGATTCTCAAGATAATGACTCAACAGGTCATACATGCTGACGCCTTCCAGCACACCCGAGAGTTCAACTTCAATGTCATCCTCAAGCGTCTTGCACGTTGCCGCATCCGCCGCCACTGATGCAGGCACCATGGCTGAGGGCATTAAGGCCATCACCAGTGCGAGCGACAGCGCAATAGAGGCGACGCAGAAAATGACTCCGGCTCTATTCACTTAAACGTGCGTCCGATGATGGACAGAGCGAAGAAATAGAACGCAGCGACAAACGCACAAAGGTGAATAATAAGAAGAATATCCATGGCTAATTGAGAAAATGCTGGACAAGTTCCCGGGTGGAGAGACACTTGCCGGATTCGGGATGTTGGACACTGTGTGCGTAAAACGGCGCGCCGTTCTGGCTGAACCGCAGACTCGCAGGCGCAGCGCTCGCAAGATGGAAAAAGGCTGCCGCCCCGCCGAGAACAATCAGCAGCACCAGCACGGCAAACTGACGCCCGGCGGTCACCCCAAGAACTTCCTGCAACACTCGAGGCCTTGCATCTTTGCGTTTTGTGTTCTCGGTTGAATCATGAACATGAGTGATTAATCCTTGCGAACCAGGACCTGCCATCCCCGGTCCTGGCGCAGAGTCTCGACATGCGTTGCACCGATTTCGGGACACATGGGCGGAATCGCTTCCATGGAGGTCGGGTTATCAATAAGCACCGCAACCACATCTCCGGCGCCGGCTGAGCCGACGGCTTTTCGTGTCATTAGCTGTGGTCTTGGGCACGAATCCCCGATGCAGTCAACAGTTGCCGTGACGGTGACGGATGAGCCATCCCTCAGCGCGACCGATACACTGCCGTTATCCTGTCCTGCTGCTGAGTCTTTTTTCTTTCCAAATAAACCCATCGTCAATCCTCAATCGTTGACCTGACCAAATTAAAGAGGCTACCCGTTGATTTCGGCGGCCCCAATGCGTCGTGGCTGCGCTTGTTTTCCGAGCTCCATACTGTTTGCCATCTGCCGAATACCTGGCGACCTCAGCTAGTCGCGGCCGAAGCCGCTTCCCGACGCTTGATCGCCCGGTACAGCCCATACAGCACCGCGGCCTGAATAATGCCGAAGAAAATCGCCGGGATGCCGGTCTTCTCCTGCAAAGTCTCTGCGTTGGAGAAGCCAAACTGCAGTCGCTCTACCGACAACTCACCGGTCATCGCCGATGGCGCCGGAGGCCAATAGATGTAGGACCAAATCAGAGAGAACAGGAACATGCCCACGAAAGTGAAGATCAACGCCCATATGGCGCCGAAATTCCCCTCCCCGGCCTTGACCCACGTCGACACCGTGCAGGCTCCTGCCAGCACCATGCCTGTTCCAAACAGAAACAACCCGAGAATCTGATTGACCCCGACATCAAAGCGCATCGGATTGCCTGCGCCAATGGAGATGAACGCGGTAAACCCGATCGTCAGGATCATCATCGCAACCAGCAGCGCTTTGGTATTGCGGAATGTCTTGAAAAGCATGGCATCGCGAAGCGCTGCCGTATTACAGAACCGGGAGCGCTGTACCAGTAGCCCCACCACTGAGCCGAAAACAAAAGCCACAAGACACTCAGCAAGCGCAGACATCAACCGCCCTCCAGCACACGTTTATAGATGAGCGAGCCAAACCAGGCGCCAGCCAGAATTCCGCTGATAGCCAGGTATCCCCCCAAATTTAGCTCCGGCGTCAACCCAAAAAAGGTGCTTACGTTGCAGACAAATGCAAGGCGGATACCGATGCCCATCAATAATCCACCGACCGTGATCATGACCCACTCAGAAAGGCGCTTGGGAAAGCGCCAGAAGAATTCTTTGCTGGCAACAGCTCCGACGATGGCGCCAAACAACATCCCCAGGGAGATGTAGATCTTCCAGTAGCCCGCGTCCGGTTTAAAGACCTCATGCCAAAAAGGGATACGGTCGATCGTATCGCCCAAAATGAATTGGGCGATGAGGCCCGTCATCATTGTCTCGCCGCCGCCCACTGTCCAGGCACCGACAATCAGAAAAAGAAAAATATCCAGCACAGCAATCGCGGATAAGGCGATCACGGGATCAAGTGTCTTTCTGAACAGTTCCATTAACGGTGAATATTTATCTCAGATTCACAAACTGCTTCTTATGATGGTTGAATGATGGCTGAATGATGGCTGAAAGTTTTTATGATGGCTATAATCAGCCGAAGCAGGTGGTATTTATTGCTTACACCGTACGGGGGATTCGTTGTGTCCATCTTTATCGAATCAGACAGCGCACTGGCACATATGTTCAATGCGTGCACAACGGAGCAGATTAACGAATTCATTCCCGAGAAACGCAGCCTGCGCATCCATGGTCAGTCCACAACCTTGCGCCTTGAACGCGCGTTCTGGAACGTGCTCGACGAGATCGCTCACGACCAAAAAATGAGCGTTAACGGTATCATTCAGGAAATTGCGGATCAGTGTCTTGTCGCCAACGACAAGAATCTCGCTTCCTGCTTGAGAGTGATCTGCCTTAAATACCTGAACATCTACTCAAAGACTCCCGCCTGAATTACGGGGACCGCGTCACTGCCCCACTGACCCTGGGTAATACTAAAAAAGTGCCCGCAATTCAGGGTGCTGATCCAGACAGGATCTAAAGACCTCAAAAGCCTCCACCTGTATGCGCCCGTTTTCATAAAGGTTGCGACCGTCCAGCTCTACGGTCGGCGACTCAACCATCCAGCAGATCTCACCGGGCGGATATTCTCCGCAGGTATGAAAGTGAAGGTATTGAGGGCTGGTGAACAGAGTTTCGCCCCAAAGACACAGATCCTCTTCGGGCATCGGGCTGGTATCTGTTCCTGGATGCAGACCCTGGTGCCATGAGTCGACAAACATCGGCTCAATCCCAAAAAGGCGCGCCACTCTTTCGTAGTGCGCGCGCACCGCTTCGGCGTCTTCGTCAGGTCCATCAAATCGCTCAATCCGCCCCCGAGTCACATGCGCCACGACCTGCGAGGCAATCGGCAGGTTCGGCGGGTCATAAACCTTTGAGCCGGTCGAGGTAAGCCCCTGTCTCAATACGACCTGGCCGGAAAAGGTTTTGGCAGAAACAGGCGTGCTGACCGCTGCGGGAAACCTGACAACCGTGACGTCCTTGCTCGCATCGTCTAATGTTTGTCCGTCTTTGCTTTCGCCTGTCTTCGAAACTTTCGGGTTTGGTTTGCCGATCAATTTTGTGCCATGAGGGCAGGTTATCGTGATGCTTGTTGCGTTATTGATTAGATCATCGACCACCTTTTTCAATGTGATCATGGCATTTTGAGGGACCGTGCCAAAAGTGCTCGCCAACTGCGAGAATCGGCGCGTGTAGACCATCAGTTTGCGAGGTCCATCGTGATCCTCATCAAAACGACCCTGGTCTCCCAGACGGGCAAGAAAGATGATCCAGTCGAATCTTTTCTCCTGAAGCTTTTCTTCCAACGGGGCAGACGGCGTGTTGGCGGGAAGCCCAACCTCCACGGAGTCGACCTTGACACTCAGTATTTCCCGGCAATACTCGATCACTCGGTCTTTAAGTTCCACGTCATACCAGCCCAGCGATGCATCTTCATAAGCGACCAGCACGCTTGCTCCTGGCGGGATAGTGACCGCACCCTCCAACATATTGGCCAGGCCCTGGCCGTGCGGGTTATCGAAATTAGTCAAAATGTGCTCCCAACGCGTCAGGCTGAATCACTGGAACTGTAGTACCCCACGATATCTCCTTCAGTGGTCACGCCCAAGCCGTTAAGACATCGGTTGACGTAGTTGAAGTAGCCGATAATCTGATTGGCCTCCAGTATTTCTCCGTCATCAACCCCTGCATCGGTCAGCGCGGTCACATCATCTTGCACCATTTCTCCCGGCGTCAGCGTCAGCTTCTGTGCATAACGTAACAACGCCAGCGTCTTGCCATCGAAAGCGTCCTCTGGCTTTCTATTCTTAAGAGCGCTCTCTGCGGCATCAGCCTTCGCATCATCACCCAAAAGATGCTTGGCATTTGCCCAGTGGTTTGCATAGGAATAATGACAGTCGTTCAGCAAAGAGACGTAGGAGCCTATTACTTCCTGAAGCCACATGGGAAGTGTGTTGGCATCATCATGCAGGGCAGCACGATAAAGGATCACATGCCCTTTCATAGTGTTGGGTCGCAACGAATGAACGCGCATTACGTTGTCGACCGTCCCGTGCGGCGTGCGGGCAAGCTTCAGTACCTCCAACAACCCAGGATCTGCATCCTGATCCTCAATCATCCTGATCCACGCTGTCATAGTATTCAGCCCCTGTTTCGTTTATGCTGATCTGATCCGGCCACTTCCCAAATCGACTTATCTTGAACCCGCGTCATCGGGAGCGCGTTCATCAGTGTCTGAGTCCATCACATTATATGCCGTGCCCGAGAGTACTTACTGTGCTCGAGTGAGGCTTGTGCTCGAACTAAAGTCCATTGAATATACCGAGGAGCGGCCGGCTGGCGGGAGCTACAAAAGCGAGGACTATCGCCGCCTTGTGCCCGCAGGCTCGGTGCCGGCCATAAACATCAACGGCAGAATTCTTCACGACTCTGACGCCATCGTAGAACTGCTTGAAGATCTCTTTGGGGAGCCCAAACTGCGCCCGGCTGACCCCCTTGATCGGGCCATTCTGAAGTCGATTACCCGTTTTCACGATACCCGCCTTGAGCCTGCTCTTCGCACGCTTTTTCCCTTGGTAGGCCACTCTGAGAAATTCGAGGATGCCAAAGCGTCGATTGAGATGATGAACGAACATCTCGATCGTCTGGATGTTCTTGTGAATCCTAGGCCGTATCTAGGGGGAGAAACGCTCTCGCTCGCCGACTGTGCCTATGCCACCACCCTGTTCATGATGGAGGACATTGCAAACACCATGAGTCTTTCGCCTCGAGTTTCACAGAAAATCAGTGGCTGGCGTAACACCCTCTATGCAACCGACGTGGTTCGCCAAATTATTGATCAAAATCGGGCCGCCATAGCCGCCTGGATCACGACAAAACTCAACTGAATCTGGTCTCAGGATAAATCGCTCACCTACTGACCCAGAAAAGGCTCTCCTGAGGGCTCCAACATTCGTTTGCGGATCTTCTCCGGAAAGAACATCCCCGGCTGACGGTCGTAACTGAACAACAGGGTTTGACGGGACCGTCGACTCCTGCCGATCGGCGCCACGCGATGCAGTGAGCGCCTGCCCATGAAAAGAATAAAGGTCCCGGCGGGCGCATCTGCCAGATCAGGAGTTTCCTCTCCCGAAAAAATCGCACCTACCCGATCATAATTTTCTTCTTCCTCGCTGCGGATTAACGGGGCATATTCAAAATCGCCACCCTCTTCCGCAGATTGAAGAACCAATGACACCGCTCCATCGTTGGTGTCGTAATGCCACCCAAACTCATCACCGGGTTCCATGATATTGAGCCGCACTGATATATTGGGACAGGCTGAATTGAATAGCTGTTCATAACCGAGAAGCTGCCGAACAAATTCGGTCAACTCCGGAAACTGAAAAAGGCGCACACAGAGTCCCTCGGGGTCCAGTTGGTCCCTGGTCAAGACGCCACAACGCCGATCGAAAACACGGCTTCTGGGGTGGCTTGTCGAGAATCCTGCGTTCTTCAACCAACCATAAGGGGTAGCAGGAAAATCTACCCGACGCATCGTGCTCTCAAGATGCGTCACCTCATCTGATATCGCTTGTAAAAGGACTGGTCTGAGAAAGCCCTTCAGAGCACAGATAGCCCGCTCTCCCATCATGCCCTGACAACTTTCAATCAGAGTTCTGCCAGCGCAAGACTCCAAGTCGTCGATCGGATAGCGCTCGAGGTCGATGAAATCGGCAAGTGCGTCCATTGGTGCGGTGGCCTAGGTAGGTGATGAATTAAACATTAACTCGGCAAGGTTATTGATTCGTAATAACTTCACAGAATTAGAGACGTTCTGCCGCTGAGGCTCGGCTTATCTGGATATAATCGTTAGTCTCACAATTACGGGCATTTTGATGCTCGTCCCACTCTGATGCAATACGTGACCTCGATGAAGAACCGCTATCGATTTGTATTTCTGTTGGCCGTAGTGATGACTCTTGGCGGTTGCGCGGGTTCCGGCGGCGGCGGCACGTGGGGCTGGTACGTTATCTCGCCCAGCACAGCGCAGGGCATGACCAATATTCAATTCCTGCTTGGCGGGTTGAAGGATACGGTCGTGCTCTCTCTCGTCTCCATCGCTCTCGCGATGGTGCTGGGGTTTCTCATCGCCCTGCCCGGTATCGCAACCAACCGAACGGCGCAGGCGATCAACGTCACCTATGTGGAACTCGTTCGAGCAGTCCCCCTATTGGTACTGATACTCTGGGTGTATTACGGCCTTCCCCAGGTGTCCGGCATGAGCATCGGCATTTTCCTGGCGAGCGTGCTGGCGCTTGGGATATCTGACTCCGCCTTTCAGGCCGAGATTTTCCGGGCAGGGATCCAATCAATTCAGAGAGGTCAGATTGAGGCGGCGGACGCGCTGGGTCTGAAATACAGCCAGAAAATGCGCCTCATCATCCTTCCCCAGGCGATCAAGGTGATCCTGCCTCCTCTGGGCAACCAGTTCGTCTATATGCTGAAAATGTCATCACTGGCATCAGTGATCGGCATGCAGGAACTCACCCGCAGGGCAAACGAGCTTGTTGTAACCGAATACCGCCCACTGGAGATCTACACCTTCCTGATTCTGGAATACCTGGTATTGATTCTGATCGTGTCGGCCGGCGTGCGATGGCTGGAGCGGAAGATGCACACCGAAGAGCGTTGATCCCCAACGCCAGGCAATATACACGATTAAACTGCTATATCGTCACAAACGCCCTGAACTCCTCAATCAGTGCGTTGGCGGCGGCTGTGACAAACTGCCTGCCGTGCTCGTGTTCAGCGAGTTCTGAAAAAGACCCTACCCTGCCGTCTGAAAAATTCTTCCTGTGCTCGCTCGCGGGTCCATGGTAGTCACCCGCCGTTTCGCGAATTTCATCTTTCGACAATGCGCGCGGCGGATCCGCGTTCTCGCGCTTTACCGTGCGCACAGCATATTGGGTGATCGCCACTTCAGACGGCGTGCCGTGCAGACCTTCCCACTCCCCATAGAGTTGTTGACGTAAGGCATTTACCTTAGGGAAATCCCACCAGTTACGGATCTTGATCCTCGGGGAGGCATCGTCGTGTTTAAGGTAAAGATCATGGACTGCACTTCTCAACGGCGCAAGATTGGCGCCGTGGCCATTGAGTACGTAGATCCGGTCAAACCCACTGCGCATGAGAGAGTTTGTAATTTCAGTGAAAATCCTTGAAAAAGTCTGCGCAGAAAGAGAAATCGTCCCAGCGAATCCAAGATTAAACTGCGCTGGGGCATAGTTCAGCACCGGCGCAACCAGAACAGATTCTTGCTCTGCTGCCCGCAGTGCGATGGTCTCGACGCAGATGGCATCTGTCCCGATCAGCCCAACTGGGCCGTGCTGCTCCAGCGAACCGGTGGGCAAGATAATGGCGGTGCAGGTCTTTAGGTAATCTTCGACCTCCTGGCTGGTTGCCGTTTGAAGATTCAAAATCTAGACCTATTCATGTATGGATCGAACCGATATTGTAGAAACAAAAAAGGCCCGTGAAAACGGGCCTTTTCCGTCAGTCTTGAGGACTACAACTGATTACAGCCCCCACTTTTTCTTGAGGCCGTCAAAGAAGCCACGAGCCTGCTGCAGTGAAATCCAGTGATTGACGTAGTTGATCCAAACCTGGTCACCCTGCGGCAGCAAGACAGCAAGCGGTGTCCGGGCCTTTGCCTGATCCACCGGCACAATCATCATCTGATCGGGATACTTCTCGACCAGTTTGTATGCTTCAATGTTTGAAGTAATGCTGGCATCAGAGCGCCCCGCCAAAACGTCCTGCCAATCACGGGCCGGTGATTCAACGACGACGTGAGTTGCGTTGGGGAAGAAGGTCTTGATGTACTGCTCCTGTGTGGTACCAAGGTTGGCCGCAACCTTCACTCCCGCCTGGTTGATGTCATCCCAGGATTTGAAACGGTCTGCATTCTTTTTGTGGATCATCGGCAATTGACCGACTTCTACGTAAGAGATTGAATATCCGGCGACCTTGGCACGCTTGGGATTTACCGAAGCCGAACCGGTCATGTGGTACTTGTCGGCGGTAACGCCGGCCACCAGGGTTTTCCAGTCCGTGGGGACATATTCAATCTCAACGCCAAGATCTTCGGCCAGTTTGGTGCTGACATCGATATCAAAACCGGTGTACTTGTTGGTCGCGGCATCGCGCATCGTCATGGGGTTCCAGTCACCGGTGGTACCCACCTTCAATACACCCTCTTTGAGAATTGTATGGAGCACGGAGTCCGCCGCCTGCGCGCTGGTGGCCAGCAACGGTGCGGCAAGAACAAAAATACTTCGTGCAATTAATTTCCTAAGCTGATTCATCGGGTTACTTCCTCCGTTATTTCCTCTCGGGTTAAAACTACAAAACTTCCTTGAACTTCATTATTGCTTTGGTGGAATCTCTTCTACCCCCCCTCAAATGTCTCACAGGTCTGCCTTACCATCAACTCCCGCTCTTGAGGGTCCTTATCCCCGCTGTTGACCACCGTGTTGGCGACCGCTTGCCCAAACCCCTTTCTTTGCTGGTCGTTGAGTTGCGTCCTGAATACAGTGTCTTGGGTGTAGGTTGGGACGATCTCGACTTCCTCTCTTGCCTGAGGTGCCGGCTCCTCGCCCGAACGCAGTTCTGTCACACTTTTTCGCAAAAGACGCCGCAGACGAGCGACGCCGGCATCGGAACTCGCGAGATTTTCACGATCATGGATGGCAATCGGACCTTGGGATACCTGTGCCTCATAGTCTCCCGGATGCCTCTGCGCTTCCTCGTGAGATCGCTCGGTCGCGGTCTGGCCGATAAAGTCGATTCCTTCCTTGCCTATCTGCGAACGATCACCCTGATTCTCGGGATCCAACTCGGCGCTTAAGTAGCGCCAGCCAATGGTGCGTGTTGAGATATTGTCGAGCGGCACAACCCAGCGCAACAGTGAACTTCGCTGGAAAAACTTCTCGTTTTGCGCTTCTTCCCAGATTGCGCCAGTCTGATTGGCATTAGGCAGGATTGACTCCACCGTTCGGTTCCAAACAAATTCGCCAACCTGCCGTGTTTGAATATTGATCATTCCCAAAGGACTGTCCTGGTACTCAATGATCTGATCTACTCCAGAAGCGGCTCCAAATTGGATTCCGCTGACATTGGAATGCAGATGAACAACGTGCACGGGGTCCTGGGTGTTCTCATAGATTTGCAGCCAGTTGCATGGTGTCGATAGGGAAAAAGGGACCTTCTCGACCCCCGTGTTGGCCTGCGTATCAAATATTGGAAAAGGCGGTCTGAGTTCTGGAGGACCAAGATAAGCAAAAACCAATCCATCTCTCTCGATCACCGGATAGGCGCCGTGAACCACCTTCTTGCAGATTGGTCCGTCTTCGCGCTCCGAACCCGCACGAATTAGGGTGCCATCCACCGCGTAATGCCATCCGTGGTAACAACAGATGATCCCGTGATCTGCAATAATGCCAAATTCAAGAGAGGCGCCCCGATGAGAGCAGTGCTTATGCAGTAGCCCAAAGTCCCCGCTTCTGTCCCTGAAGAGGACCAGATTCTCGCCCAAGACTTTGACCAGCAGCGGCAGGTCGGTGACCTCCTCGGTCATCGCTATCGGATGCCAGTAGCGCCGCAAGTATTCACCACAGGGTGTACCCCGGGTGATATGCGTTAGCTCTGGATCTTCAGTCCAGTCCTGCTTGCGGTGGTAACCGGAAAAACCTTCTGGGTTTACTGCTGTCATTTTCTGATCAAGTTGCGGTAAACGCCAGACGATAGCACTTTCAGTGTGCGCAGAGTATTTCTTTGAGAAACCGCGCTCGGTGGTTGGCGTTATTCTCGCAAGGCATCCAACTCAAGATGACAGGCCACAGTGTGTCCTTGCGCCATTTGCCGAAGCGGCACATCTCGGCGGTTGCAAACATCGTTAACCGCCACAGCACATCGGTTAAAAAACGGGCACCCGACTTTGCTGCTATCCACTGCCTGACCGAGATGATCCAAGTGCGCTTTCGAGGCCACTACCCCATCAAGCCAATCGGTTCGCAGTTCAGGCACAGAATTCAGCAACAAACGCGTGTAGGGATGAAACGGGGGCGCCAGAACCGAGGCAAGCGGTCCCTGCTCGACAACGCGGCCGGCATACAAAACAACGACATGGTCAGCAAAAGAAGCGACTGTGGACAGGTCATGACTGATAAATAGATAAGCGACCCCCAGATTTGCCTGAAGCTTTTTTAGAAGATCGATGATTGCTTTGCCAACGACCGTATCCAACGCCGAGGTCACCTCATCGCATAGAATGACTTCGGGCTCAGCCGCGAGTGCTCGGGCCAGGTTGATCCGCTGTTTCTCGCCGCCCGACAACTCTCCCGGCAGTCGGGTTTTGTAGGACGTAGGCAGCTCAACCAGTTCGAGCAACTCATCAATACGCGATTCCCGAGCACTTGCAGACAGGCCAATAAAAAGATCCAGCGGCCGACCGAGAATCTCCCGAACGCGATGACGCGGGTTGATCGCAACGTCAGGCATCTGAAAGACAATCTGAATATTCTTAAGCACGCTACGGGTTCTGCGTCTTGCTACATGGGGAAGCGCTTGCCCATGGTGGTAAATCTCACCTGAGCGTTGGGGAAGCAAACCGGCAATAACCCTCGCCAGGGTGCTCTTGCCACAGCCTGACTCCCCAATGACGCCCACGACCTTTCCCCTGGGCACCGCCACGCTCACATCCTGCAGCACAATTTTCGTTTCGGTTCGGCCGTAACCCGCCGTAATCGAGTCCACGCTGACAATCGTCTCATCGTCAGTCTGATCTGAGCCTTCACCCTCAACGGATATCGATTTCGGCGGCGGCCTGACAGCCGCCATCAACGTCTGGGTATAGGCATTCTCTGGCCGGGAGATAATTTGTTCAGTAGCACCCGCTTCCATGACTTTGCCGTTTTGCATCACGACGATGCGGTCCGCAATCTGTGCCACTACCGCAAGATCGTGGGTAACATAAATAGCAGCGGTGTTCTGACCCCGGATCAGATCTTTAAAAGCGCTAAGGACCGAAATCTGAGTCGTCACATCCAGCGCTGTCGTGGGTTCATCGAGAATGAGCAGTGCAGGACTCGATGACATTGCCATCGCCGCCATCAGTCTCTGTAGCTGACCCCCACTTACCTGATGGGGATATCGGCTGCTGAGTCGCTCGGGGTCGGGAAGATCCAAACGCTGATAGAGTTTTACTGCCTCACGCAGCGCATCATCGCGAGGCATAAGCTGGTGAATCGCTGTGCTTTCAATAACCTGATCGCCGACACGGATCGCTGGATTGAAAGCAGCTGCTGCGCTTTGAGCCACGTACGCCGCCTCCCGTCCGCGCAACTGACGGCGCTCCTCCTGGTCCAGCTTTAAGAGATCACGGCCATTCAGGGTGATGCTGCCCCCTACGATACGGCACCCGGGCTTACTGTACGCCATGGCCGACAATGCTGTTGTGGTCTTTCCGGACCCGGATTCGCCAATCAGTGCCACCACCTCACCCGGATACACGCTGACAGTGACTCCTTCAACAATGGGTTGGAAGCTGCCGCCTGACGAACGGGCCTCTACCCAAAGATCTTGAATGTCAATGACTGCACTCATGCTGCGCTCGAGCTAGTTCATAAGTTCCTGCGAGACATCACCACCCAAGCGGCTCAAGAACCAGTCCACGATGAGGTTCACTCCAACAGTCAGTGAAGCAACGGAAGCAGCTGGCATCAATGCAGCGGCAGAGCCAAACAGCAGTCCTTGCAGGTTTTCCTTCACCATCACACCCCAATCAGCGGCAGGGGGCTGTACCCCGAGTCCGAGAAAGCTCAGCGCACTGATAAAGAGGATCGCGAAAGTAAAACG
>CENZ01014070.1_pt1 | contig 17131 bp, 11 predicted proteins | sample 361341 | NCBI WGS metagenome assembly CENZ01 (sample SAMEA2619782, study PRJEB7988) | marine metagenome | biome: marine biome (ENVO:00000447); feature: deep chlorophyll maximum layer (ENVO:xxxxxxxx); material: "saline water (ENVO:00002010), including plankton (ENVO:xxxxxxxx)" | depth 50 m
AACCGCCTCTCCGGTGAAGATCAGCAGAGTCAACATGGTCGCGAGCGTAATGAAGCTGGTGAGACCCAGCCAGGGCGCATGGAGGCTAGTTCGCCCCTCCGCCAACAAACGACCCAGCGAAGGGGAGTCCGATGGGAGGCCAAAGCCCAGGAAATCGAGCGAGGTCAGCAGGGTGATGGAACCGGTCAGGATGAAGGGCAGAAAGGTCAGCGTTGCTACCATCGCATTAGGCAGTACATGCCGGGTCATGATGCGCACGTTACCCGCACCCAGAGCACGTGCGGCGTTCACATACGTGAAGTTGCGAGCGCGCAGAAATTCGGCGCGTACGACACCAACTAGGGACATCCAGCTGAACGCCACCAGGATGCCAAAGAGCCAGAACACATTGGATTCGACAATGCTGGCCAGAATTATGAGGATGAACAGCATTGGTAATCCTGCCCATATTTCGACCAAGCGCTGACCTGCGAGATCCACCATACCGCCGAAGAAACCCTGTATGGCACCGATGCTGATGCCGATGACAGAGCTGGCCGCAGTCAGGAGCAACCCAAACAGGAAGGACAGTCGCACGCCGTAAATCAATTGTGCCGCCACATCCTTACCCACTGGATCAGTCCCAAGTAGATGTTCGCTGGATGGCGGGTAGGGTGCGCTGCCGGGCAGATTGTAGTCGATGGTGTTGTGGCTGAACCGAATCAGCGGCCAGAGCATCCACCCACCCTGATCTTCAATGAGTTGCTGTACAAATGGATCGCGGTAATCGGCCTCCGTTTCGAAGTAACCCCCGAATGCGGTTTCGGGATATGACGTAACCAGCGGGAAGTACAGCGTCTCACCGTCGCTCATCATGATGGGCGTATCGTTCGCAATGAGCTCCGCGAACAACGTTGTGACGAACAACGCGGTGAAGATGATGAGTGACCAGTAACCACGGCGATTAGCCCGGAAGTTCTCCAGGCGACGCAGTGTCAACGGCGTGAAATTGGGTTTTAGGAAACTCACGTGTCACGGGTCTCGAAATCAATGCGGGGGTCGACCAGCATATAGGTGATGTCGGCGATCAGCTGCGAGACAAGCCCCAGGAGCGTGAACGCGAACAGTGTTCCGAACACGATCGGGTAGTCCCGGGTGAGGATAGCTTCGAAACCCAGAAGCCCGATGCCATTCAATGAGAAGATCACCTCTATCAGCACGCTGCTGGTGAACAGGATACCGAGCAGCGCTGGAGGAAATCCGGCAATCACGATCAGCATGGCATTTCGGAAGACATGGCCATACAGCACCCGGTTTTCCGTCAGTCCTTTGGCCCGAGCCGTCTGCACGTACTGCTTGCGAATCTCGTCCAGGAACGAATTCTTGGTCAGCATGGTGAGCGTGGCGAAACTGCCGGCGACCATGGCTAGGACCGGTAACGTCAGGTGCCAGAGGCGATCGCCGATCTGTGCGAAGGGCCCCAGGTCCGCGTAGTTGTCCGAGACGAGACCACGTAGAGGAAACCAGGTAAAGAACTCCCCCCCGGCAAAGACGATGATGAGCAGCATCGCAAGAATGAACGCGGGAATCGCATAGCCCACGAGGATAATCACGCTGGTCCAGACATCGAAAGCGGAACCATCCCGAACCGCTTTGCGAATGCCCAGCGGTAACGAGACCAGGTAGACAATCAGCAAGGTTGAGAGCCCGAGGGACAGCGACACCGGCAGCCGATCAATCACAAGATCCACCACGGGTACGTCCTGGTAGAAACTGTTGCCGAAATCGAACTGGAAGTAGTCGATGACCATGTTCAGGAAACGTTCGTGTGCCGGTTTGTCGAATCCGTATTGAGCCTCCAGCTCCGCGATCAGTTCCGGGTCTAGGCCGCGCGTCGACTCGTAACTATCGTTGGCCACAAGTTCTGCCACATCCATTGCGGAACCGCCTCCGATGGAAGCGGTGACTGCCGAGTCCTCGCCCATGAGGCGGGATATGGCCTGGTCAACCGGACCACCAGGGGCCGCCTGGATAATGATGAAGTTGACCAGCAAAATCCCGATCAGGGTCGGAAAAATCAGGAGAAAGCGCCTGAAGACATAGGATCCCAGGATACGACCGAGAATATGACCGACGGCACTCATTCTTCTTCCTCCAATGCCGCGAGACCTTGTTTCACCCGTGCATCCTTCTCGGCATCAAACCACCAGATGTGGGGGAAACCGGTCCAGTTCATGTATTCCCCGCCCAGGGGTGGGTGTCCAATACGATCCCAGTACACAAGATGCCGGCCGACCGGATGGCCATCCGGGATGATGTGAAACTGCCAGCGCAGCACCCGGTCGAGGGCGCGTCCGGCGATATCCATGTCATGTTGTGTGGCAGCTCCGGCCACTTGTTCAACCAGAAAGTCGATCACCGGGTCTTTTAGACCGGAGTAGTTCTGCATGTTGGGCTGGTCAGCGTAACGTGAGGTGAGCTGGAAGCGCATACGGTTCGGGTAGGGCAGCGCGAAGGTATAGATCTTCCGCATGGTGGTGTCATAGTCATAGGTACGCAGGCGATTGACCATCAGGTTGTTCTCTACGCGTCGCAATGAAACGTCGATGCCCAACCGTCGCAGGCTGTCGACATAGGGCGTCATCATGCGTTCGTGATCGATGTACCCGATGATGATGTCAAAGCGCATCCGCTCACCGGTGTCCACGTGCACGCGCTGTTGGTCCCTTACCACCCAGCCGGCTTCCTTCAAGAGTTTGTCTGCCTGCATCATGGCATCGCGATTGCGCCCGAAAGCGTCATTCGGTTCGAATTCGATAGGATGAGTAAACACACGAGAAGGCACCTGATTCCGGAATGGAGCAAGCAGTGCCATTTCTTCATCAGAAGGCAGGCCTCGTGCCTGCATCCCGGATCGGGCGAAGTGGGAGTGGTTACGTTCCATGCCGCCATACCAGTACACGCGATTCTGCCACTCAAAGTTGTACGCCAGGGTCAGGGCCTCCCTGACGCGGATGTCCTGGAACAATGGCCTTCGCATGTTGAGCACAAGGCCATAGTGCATCCCGTAGGCGTTGCCCATCTGATAGGTCTCCTTCTTAAGAAGACCGCGACGTTTTGCCTCTATCTCGTAGGCGGTCGCCACGTCCGATTCGTTCTGGTCCCTGTAGTAGTCGAAGACGCCGGCCTTGAGTGCCTGCAACATGACATTCTTGTCAAAGAAATGCATGACCTCGATCCTGTCGAAATTGTAGTAGCCACGATTGACGTTGAGGTCATTGCCCCAGTAGTCGGGAACGCGCTTCAGGGTATAGGAACGACCCGGATCGATATCAATGATCCGGTAAGGACCACTGCCCAGGGGTGGTTCGACCATGGTGACCGTGTGATCCCGGGTTTCCCAATAATGTTTCGGCATCGGCGTAAATGTTGCCGTCTGGCTCACCAGGTGACGGGTCTTCTCAACGTCGTCGCCGAAGATGAAGCGGAACGATCGCGGTCCGGTTTGCTCTACCCGGTCGATGGGCCGGTAACTGCTGCGTAAACCATAGGATGCCCGGTTCTTGTACAGGTCAAACGTCCACAGGATGTCTTCCATGGTAATAGGTACACCATCGTGCCAGTAAGCGCCTTCGCGCAGTGTGTACTGCACCCAGCTCAGGTCGTCAGCCACCAGAATGGAGTCCGCCAGAAGTGCGTAGTAGGTGCCATGCTGGTCTTCAGCGGTTCTCATCAGGGAGTCGTACATCATGGCGCCGCCGACATAGGCGCCAACGACACCTTTGTCGGAGAGATGATTAAAGGAATTGAAAGTGCCGACAATGCCCATGCTGGTGCTCCCTCCCTGGGGGGCATTCGGATTGACGTAGTCGAAGTGCGGCATGTCGGAGGGGTACTTCAGGTCACTGAAGTAGGAATAGCCGTGTTGAGGTTCGGCCGCGAAGGTGGATACCGCTGCAAGGCATGTCGCGACGAGAATCGCCGTAGACCGCAAACAAATCGCGAAATGGAAAAAGCACTGCCTGGTCAACGTTTCGACGTGCATCAGGTTCGCTGCGTCCACTCACTGGTATCGAGGGCCGCCAGCATGGGATTCATAATCGTTTCAGTGATCTCTCCTGCGACGGCATCAAACGCCGGGTCATTCACACGGTTGTGCAGTTCCTTGGGATCATTGTCCAGGTCGTACAACTCCAGCGATGTTCGGGTGAGCGTATCAATCGATAGTTTGTACCGATCGGTCAGGATCATGGTATAGGCCTGTGGCGGAAGCCCCAGCTCGCTGAGCACGCCTTCGTGATGTTGATCCGGTTTTGATGCGTCATTGACGAATGACAACAGCGACCTGCCATCACTATCCGGCATGGACTCTGCTCCTGCGATTTCCAGCAGCGTGGCAACGATGTCCAGGTGGCAGGTGAGGGCTCTTTTTTCCTCTGCAGTGGTACCTCCTGGCGGCATCAGCAGACAGGGCACTTGGACAGAACCATCGTAAAAGCACTTTTTGGCCAGCAGACCATGATCACCCAGCATTTCGCCGTGATCTGCCGAGAATACAATCCAGGTATTGTCGAGCTGTCCGGTCTTTTCGAGCGCGGCCAGTACCTTGCCGACACAGTCGTCTATCAGCGTCAGCTTGCTGTAGTAGCCAAGTCGTAGTTCGCGGTTCTGATCCTCGGTCATCGTGTCGAGCTTTACCGGTGCGTATTGCTGCAACAGCTGAACATGTGTGGAGAGAGGGCCGATATGCGTGTCAGTGATGGACAATCCCATGTCCTCAGCACGGTATTGATCTCGGTACGATTGAGGCGCGTCCCAGGGGTCGTGCGGGCCGCCAAAGTTCACCTGCAGATAAAACGGTTTGTCGGCTGCCTGTTCCCTGATCCAGCGCGCACTTTCATTGGCCACAAACATGTCCAGCGTAGACTCGGGTGGCAGATTGCAGGCACCCAGTTCCCAGGGTGGTATTCGATGGCGTCCGTCGACACGTTCACCGTGATAGTGATCCAGGTAGTCACGAAATGTGGTCAGCAGACCTTCCTGGTCGAGGTAGTCGGTATAGGCGGAATCCGTCAGTAATGTCTCGGTGGGCCCGGCCACCTCCAGTGCCATGTCCCAACCCCATTCGAGCAGCTCGCTGGCATGTTCCCGTGCGTCTCCGCCCTCGTGTGGCCAGAGATGATTCTTACCGATGATGCCGGTTCGGTAACCCGCGTCGCGGACATTGCGAACATGGCTTTGTCCATGACGGAGTTCCGGGTTGGATACCGTCCAGACACCGTGTTGATGGATCTGCAGCCCCGTCATGATGCTCGTACGTGCGGTCATGCAGACCGGTGAAGACGTGACACAACGGGTAAAGGACACCCCTGATCCAGCGATGCGGTCCAGGTTGGGTGTGATGGCAACGGGATCACCGGCGTAACCAGCAACTTCATTGCGTTGCTGGTCCGCGAAGATGAAGACGATATTCGGCTTCGAGGCGCCCATCAGGATGTCGTTCGTGTTGCCTCAGCGACCGATGCCACACAGATCGAGAAAGAACTGTTTCTGGTCGTCCGTCATCTCTCCGAAAATAGGCACGCGCATGTCGGTGACCGGCAGGTCCGCAAACTCCGGAGAGTCACTCTGCAGTGTGGCGGCGATATTATGCAACCCATTGCCGTCCTCACCGCCTTCTCCCAACGCGCTGCCAACAGCCGATGGCCAAGGACCAACCGGGTCGAGGAAGGCATTTGGTTTGCCCTCAGCGTTGATGATGAAGTTGAAGGGATTATCGTTGCCGGTATGGGCAACGATCGCGGCCATGAGTTCTGCCTCATGACCGGATCGGCGTTGCTGGCCTTCACGACCATAAAGCGCACCGGACTGGTTGCACAGGTACGCCCACGGCATGCGTACGTGGAATCCGGGAAGCGCTCGTGCAGCGTCAGGAATGCCATCACCCGCCGAGACTTTGCCATCCTTGACCATGATGTAATAGCCCGCATGTGTGCGTTCGCCTTCCATCAGGCGAGCAGGTGGATGGGTATAGTCTTCGGTAAAAGCCCAGTTGGTATCTGCCGGGATATCAGCGGCTTCGAGAATCTTCACAGAGGCCTCGGAACAGGCTTCGCCCCACGCCTTGGATCCGAATTCGCCTACGGGTGACAAAGTGGACATATCGATAATGGGCATGGTGCTCTCCGGTTTGAGTGGCTTGCGGGCATCCTATGGACTGAGACTGGACGGGTCAAACCGGTGGCCACCCAAATGATGGTCGGGCTCCGACCCCGGCTCTTCAGGTTCAGGCTGATTCGATCAATGCTGATGCGTCGAATGATCATGCGCCGGCTGCGCTACGTTCGTTGTAGTTTCTGCAGGACTCTGCGCGGCTTCCAAATGCTGTTCCTGGTGATGTCCGAGCCCCTGAGCTGCATTGAGGTAGTCGATGTAAGCGGTCTCGTCCAGGCCAGGCAGTTCAGTCATGAAGGCAACCACTGGCCATATCTCTTCCGGGTCGTGAGAAGCTCCCCAGGCTGGCATCCCCGTCATCCTGATGCCGTTTTTGGTAATCCAGAACAATTCTGAAACACGAAGACGCTGCGCCGAAGATGAAAGATCGGGTGCTTTCGGGGAGAGACCCTGACCCATAGCGCCAGGAGGTCGTGCAGGGCTGCCGTGACACCCAACGCACATCGCCTCAAAATCGTTTACACCGGCCCGTTTCATCTGTTCAGTCAGCTCCGGAACTTCCACGTTACGTGCACGTTGCTCGACAGAGACGCGCATAGTGGTTTGCAGCAGCCAGTCAACGGGTGCCCAGTGGCCCTCCCTGGCACTGACGTCATACATGCCCGAATACGCAAAGCCGATGCTGAGCACGGTCGTCAAGCTTACGACAACCAACAAGATGGTCAGAAGGGCCTTCAATGTGGACCTTCAAGTCCGCGGAGGATGGGACAGTCCGGTCGCTGGTCTCCGGCGCAGGCATCGATCAATTCTGTAAGCGTAGAGTGCATTGTTCGCAGGTCACCGATTTTCTGCTCGATGGCGGCGAGGTGGTTGAGTGCGACCTGCTTGACGTCAGCACTGGTACGGGACTCATCTTCGTACAGGCTCAGCAGGGTCCGGCAATCCTCGATCGTAAAACCGAGACCCCGGGCGTGGCCGAGGAAGGTCAGCTTATGGATGTCGTTGTGATTGAAACGTCGATAACCGTTGGCATCACGCCCTGGTGAAATGAGACCGATGGTTTCGTAGTATCGAATGGTCTTGGCAGGTATCCCGGATTCTGAGACAGCATCTCCAATATTCATCACGCGTCTCCCTGGCCGGTGACCATCATGGGTTTGGTCCAGCGCAGCCGCAACGCGTTTGACACGACCATGACGCTGGATATGGCCATCGCACCTGCCGCGAGAATCGGCGAGAGCAGAAGGTCATAAAACGGGTACAGGACACCGGCGGCGATCGGGATCAGCAGGACGTTGTAGCCGAAGGCCCAGAACAGGTTCTGACGAATGTTACGCAGGGTCTGCCGACTGATGCCGATCCCGTTCACGACGCCCTGCAGATTGTGGGACATCAGGACGACGTCCGCCGCCTCGATGGCGACATCGGTACCCGATCCGACCGCGATGCCCACGTCGGCTTCCGCGAGTGCAGGTGCATCATTGATACCATCACCCACAAACGCCACCTTGCCAAATTGTTGACGGAGTGCAGAAATCGCGTCGACTTTGCCATCCGGCAGTACCTCTGCAGAAACATGATCAATCCCCAGCGACTCAGCGATGGCGCTGGCGGCAGATCGACCGTCACCGGAGACCATCGCCACCTTCAGACCGAGCGTTTTCAGTTTGGTCACGACGGCAAGCGAGTGTTCGTTGATCGAATCAGCGACGGAAATAGCTGCGGCCAGTTTTCCGTCCAGCGAAACAAACAGGGTGGTGTTGCTTTCGTCTGCGCTGGTGAGCACCGCCGCCTGGTCAACGCCATCAACGCCTTTGTCAGTAAGGAAACGGCGAGAACCAACCAGTATGTTGCGTTGTGCCACAGTGCCTTGCACGCCGCCCCCTGTAGTGGACACAAAATCATGAACCTCCGTTGTGATGAGTCCGCGCGACGACGCGCCCGTCACGATGGCACGGCCAATCGGGTGCTCTGAGTATGACTCGACTGCTGCCGCGACTTTGAGGACATCATCTTCATTAAAACCAGGTGCACAGTTGACGGCGGTCAGCGTGGGGCGACCCACGGTCAGGGTCCCTGTTTTGTCGAAAGCGACCACCGATACATCGGACAATGACTGCATGGCATCACCGCGCCGGAACAGAATGCCCATGCCCGCAGCGCGGCCGATGCCGACCATGATTGAGGTGGGTGTCGCCAGGCCCATCGCGCATGGACAGGCGATGATCAGCACCGACACGCCCGCGATCAGTGCGAGACCACTCACCGGTGACGGGCCGAAGACCCACCAGGAGAGAACGGTGATGATGGCAATGCCGATGACAGCAGGAACGAACCAGTAGGTCACGCGGTCCACGAGGTTCTGAACGGGGAGTTTTGCCCCTTGCGCGGTCTCCACCATCGAGATGATCTGTGCGAGAACGGTGTCTCGACCGACGGCAGTCGCGCGACAGCGCAGGTTACCCGTCCCGTTGACCGTTCCGCCAATGACCGTGTCGGCGTCGGCCTTGGCAACCGGAACGGGCTCGCCGGTCAACATGCTCTCGTCGACAAAGGATTCTCCCGATACGACCGTTGCGTCGACGGCGATACGTTCTCCGGGACGTACCTGGAGCAGGTCGCCCACGACGATATCGTCGATGTCTATTTCGATGGGTTCGGTGGGCTGTCCGCCACGTTCGACCCACGCTGTTCTTGTCTGCAGACGGAGCAACTGTCGAATGGCGTCACCTGTCCGTCCTTTTGCGCGGGATTCCAGGTAGCGTCCAACGAGTATGAGCACGACGATGACCGCGGCGGCTTCGAAGTAGACGTTGGCAGTTCCGGCGGGCAACGCGTCCGGCAGCAGTGTGGCCACCAATGAAAAGCCATAGGCCGCGGCTGTCCCCAGTGCGACCAACGAGTTCATGTCAGGCGCTCGCCGGATAAGCGCGGGAATACCCTTCAGGTAGAACTGACGTCCGGGGACAGCCAGCACCAGGGTCGTCAACACGAGCTGAATGATGCGGTTCGTTTCCTGCGAGAGCGTGTGTGTGATCCAGTCGTGCAGGGCCGGTGACACATGTGATCCCATTTCAAGCGTCACTACGGGCAGGGCAAGCACCGTCGCCCAGAACGTCGCCCATGCGAGTTGCTTCTGCTCCCGTGACTTCCGGTCGTCGCCCGGTCGGCCAGCATGCTTGTCGGCCTCGGGTATGCTGGCCGGGAAACCGAGCCCGGTCACCTCGGCAGCAATTTCGCCTGGGGTGACAACACCCGTCGCATAAGACACGTTCACCGTTTCGTCAGCCAGGTTGGCTCTCGCTGACACGATGCCCGGGACGATCTGTAATCCTGACTCAATCTTGTGAACACATGACGCGCAGTGCATGTCCTCGACGTTGAGCGAGGTGGTGGTGGTTTCGACCGGATATCCCGCTTTATCGAGGGAATCCACCAAGGCAGACAGTTGCGCGGGTGCCTCGAAGTCCACGATGGCTGACTCAGCGGCAAGATTGACCGCGACCTCCTGCACGCCCGGTACGGCGTGGAGCGCATCATCAACACGTCCGGCGCAACCTGCGCAGGACATGTTCTGGACATGTAGATTAATGGACTTCATGATAGAAATGGCAGCGTTGATCCGTGATTAACCCTCACTGTGAACGTTCCAGTAAGTGGAAGGTCAAGAATATACTGACTGCGACGACACAATACCAAATGACTGGTCCTTCATATCCATCGCATCTCACAAGCTGGCCCCGTTGCCAGCGGGGTCGCCGCGCGCTTGCCTTGGGAATTGCTTTTCTGTTGATCTTACAGGCCCCCGTGACGCTTGCGCTCTCATGTATACACTCCGGGCAGCACCAGTCTGCGATAGCTTCGGATACCAGCGTTGCCGAGACCAGTGGTGGAGAAACCAGCGTTGCAGAGTCCGTAGAGACCGTAGAGTCCGGGGCATCTGAGTGTCATGACGCCATGCCCAAGCCCATGCCTGAGATGGAAACCGCAAACACCGGGTCGGGTGGTTCTCATGGACAAGGGCACGAGACCGGAGTGATGACCGCGATGCATCCGGCAATGAGCGGATCTTCACATAGTGGGTCTTCACATGGCGACGCGATGTCAGAAGACTGCTGCTCTGGCGAGTGTTCCTGCCCGCACAGCGTCAGCTTTGCGATTCCACTGCCTGACATGGCCAGCGAAGTCGCGGTCATGGCGCCGCATTTTGCCGCCTTGATGACAGCACCCTCGACACGACAGGAGTCGATTCTCCACCCGCCCATCTGACGACTTCACAGGATAGGTGCGCCCGGCACACGGGCGCATGACCCATTCTTTCCAGATGGAGGAGTCCCGTGGAGTACAGAAACCCACTGCTTTTAAAATGTGCGGCCTTCGTGATGGCCGCGCTGATCATGCCCAAAGTGGCGGCTGCCAGTCTTGATGCTGCGATTGAGGCAGCCATCGAGAATGACCCCTGGCTCGTGCGCAGTCTTGCCCTGGAGCGTGCCCTGCAGACTGATGCAATGGCTGCCGGCGCGTTGCCGGACCCGAGTCTGAGTGCGTCGCTGGCGAATTTGCCTACCGACACGTTCGATCTGTCACAGGAGCCGATGACCCAACTGATCGTGGGTGTCAGCCAACGATTCCCTTCGGGGCAGGCGCGGCAGTTGCGGCGGCGCCGTCTGGAACAGATGAGTGCTTCGGCCCCCATCGATCGGCTGATCCGACGCGCTGTTCTTCGCCGGGATATCACCTTGCAGTGGATAGACGCCGGCCTTGCACAAGAGACGATCAGGTTGATCGATGACGAGCGCATTCTATTCGAACAACTGGAAGGCGTTACGCGGGCAAGCTATGGCGCCGGTAGTGGCAAGACCAGTCAGCAAAACCTGGTGCGCGTGCAGCTTGAACTCACTCGTCTTGATGAACGGTTGCTGCTGCTCGAGGACAGCCTGCAACAAGCGATCGCAGCGCTGTCCGAATGGGTCCCCGGTTCCATCCTCAACGGTGTTGGCAGTTTTGACCCCGTCCCGGGCCAGGAACGGCAAGTCGCGTTTCCTGTAGATCACCCCGAGATCCAGGGCATTGATCAACAGATCAAGGTCGCTGAGGTAGAAGTGAGACTTGCCGACGCCGCCAGGCGTCCCGGTTGGTCTCTTCATACGCAGTACGGCCTGCGAGATGAGGACCGCCTTGGCCGGGAACTGCCGGACTTCGTGTCCGTCCGTATCAACCTCGACTTGCCCCTGTTCCCTCGTAACCGTCAGAACAAACAGGTTGCGGCTGCTGCGGAACGTGTTGCTGCTTCGCGATCGGAACGATTATTGAGACTTCGCGAACTGGACGCTCGCTATACGCAATTGCAGCGACAGCTTCAACGCCTGAATCAACAGCAATCGTTATACGTCGACATGGTTGTGCCGCAAGTGACGGCCATGGCGGAGGCCGCGCTCAATGCCTATACCTCGGATCGGGGAGACTTTGCCGAGGTGATGCGAGCCCACATTGATCTGCTGAACACCAGGATAGAGGTGATGCGAATTGGCGCCGAGCGCCAGAAAACCATCGCCAAAATTGATTACCACCTGACTCGGTCTCCGAGTTAATGAACGATGGATGGAGAATGCCATGAACGTTTCACTCACCAGAACAGTACTCATATTGATCGCGGGAATCGCCGGCGGCAGCGGGCTGACCTACTATCTCATGGTCGACGACGACCCACTGCAGTCAGTCGCCGTTGGCAGTGATCGTGCACCAGGTAAGCCGCTTTACTGGGTGGCGCCCATGGATCCGAACTATCGGCGCGATGCTCCCGGTAAGTCTCCCATGGGGATGGATCTTGTCCCGGTCTATGCCCGGGAGGGCGGCGCCGGTGAGGTGACGGTACCGGCCAATGTTCAGCACAATCTTGGATTGCGTACGGCGATTGTTCGGCGCGGCGCAATAGAAGACAGGGTACCCACGCTTGCACGGATTGAGATCGCCGAGGACCAGTTATCTGTCGTATCGCCAAGGATTGCCGGTTGGCTTAGCAAGCTACACGTTAAATCAACCAATCAGCCGGTAGACCCGGGCCAACCACTCTTCGAGATTTACTCGCCGGAACTGGTCAACGCCCAGGAAGAGTACGTCGCGGCGATGAACAGCGGCAACAAGCTGCTCGTGGCGTCGGCTCGTGATCGCCTGAGGTCCCTGCGAGTTCCATCGTCCGTTCTCGATGATCTGGAGACTAATCGAAATGTCAGGCAGACGATTGTCTATCCCGCGCAACAGGGCGGTCTCGTTAGCGAGCTGACTGCACGAGAAGGCAGCTACGTGACACCGGGTACACCCATCATGGTGATCGCGGAGCTGGATCCGGTATGGATCACTGCGGAGATTGTTGAAAGTACGATGGCTGAGGTGGCTGCGGGTGATGATATGGAGGTGGCTTTGCCGGGTGGCAAGGTGTTACTGGCGACGGTCAATTTTGTGCAGCCGGTGCTTGATTCGTTGACGCGTGCCCTCGAGGTACGGGCAATTGTGCCAAACCCGAACGGCCACTTACGACCCAACATGTTCGCGGAGGCAAGTCTCCGGACCAGGAGTCGATCTGATGCCCTATGGGTTCCCACTGAGGCGATTATCCGGCTGGAGAATCAGAACCGTGTTGTAGTGAAGGACGGTCCGGACCTCTTCAAGAGCATTCAGGTGGAACTTGGCCACGTTGGCAGTGCGAAGACGGAGGTCGTTGCGGGTCTTGGGGAAGGTGACGAAATAGTGACCTCCGCACAGTTTCTGATTGATTCTGAATCCAGCAAGACGTCGGACTTCAAACGCCTCTTTGCAGCCAACGAGCAAACCGCCAGTGGCATGAGTGCCATGGATCACGGGAGCATGACGCATGGCGAGATGGATCACAGCAACATGAAGGGTGGTGACATGGACGACAGCAACATGAAGGACGACATGGACCACGGCAACATGAAGCATGGCGACATGGATCACAGCAATATGAAGGGCGGCGACATGGACCATGGAAACATGAAGCATGGCGAGATGGATCACGGCGACATGGACCACGGCGCCATGGGTGATCACCAAACGTCTGAACACAAACCTGTATGGACGAGCGCCGCCATCAAGGGCGTGGATCACGAGCGACGCACCATTACGCTGACGCACGAGCCGATCCCTGAATGGCAGTGGCCGGTGATGACCATGACAATGACAGCAGGACCGGAGGTTGATCTTGGCACACTTGAGGCAGGCAGTCGTTATCGGCTGCACATCAGGCCAGCGCCTGATTCGGCCACCGGGTACCTTGTGATGCATGTCGAGCCAGCCGCCGGGCAACGGTGATGATCGAACGCGTCATCGCCTGGTCAGTACACAACCGGGTTCTGGTATTACTGGCCACATTGATCTGGCTCATCGTCGCGGTTACTGTCGTGCGCGGGACGGCTGTTGACGCCATCCCGGATCTTTCTGATGTACAGGTCATCGTGAAGACGTCGTACGCCGGGCAGGCGCCCCAGATTGTGCAGGACCAGGTGACCTACCCGTTGACGACTGCGCTGCTTTCCGTCCCGGGTGCTGAAATGGTGCGAGGGTTCTCGTTCTTCGGTGATTCCTACGTTTACGTCATCTTTGATGATGACACTGACCTGTATTGGGCTCGTAGCAGGGTGCTCGAATACCTCAGTCAGATCGCGCCAACATTGCCGGAAGGAGCAAGCCCGCAGCTCGGTCCTGATGCGACCGGCGTCGGGTGGGTCTATGTCTATGCCCTGGTTGATCGGACGGGGGTGTTGGACCTGGCTGATTTACGCAGCCTGCAGGACTGGTTTCTGCGGTTCGAATTGCAGACGGCTGACGGGGTTGCCGAAGTCGCCACCGTGGGTGGCATGGTTAAACAGTACCAGGTTGAAGTCGATCCGGTGAAGCTGCGTGCCTACGGTATTCCACTTCACCATGTAAGGACAGCGATCAAGCGCGGCAATAGTGAAACGGGCGCATCGGTGATCGAGATGGCTGAGGCGGAATACATGGTCCGTGTCACTGGTTATATTGCCGATGTTGACGACATTCGCCGGATTCCACTGGGCATGGTCAACGACCGTGGAAGCCCGTTGCAGATCAGGGATATCGCGGCGGTTCGCGTTGGCCCGCAGATGCGGCGAGGTATTGCTGATCTCAATGGTGAAGGTGAGGCTGTGGGCGGCATCGTCGTCATGCGCTTCGGCGAAAATGCACAACGGACCATTGACGCGGTCAAGCAGAAGCTCCGGAGCCTGGAATCAGGGTTGCCGGAAGGTGTCGAGGTGGTGACCGTCTATGATCGGAGCGAGTTGATCTCGCGGGCCGTGTTTAACCTGACGGAAAAGCTGGCGATTGAGATTCTGATTGTCAGCCTGATCTGTGTGATTTTTCTCTTTCATTTTCGGTCATCGCTGGTGGTCATGGTGTTCCTGCCCATTGGCGTCGTGTCGGCGCTCGTGGTTATGCAGTGGCAGGGCATCAACGCGAACATCATGTCCCTTGGGGGAGTCGCCATTGCCATTGGCGCAATGGTTGACGGCGCCATCGTCATGCTTGAAAACCAGCACAGATGCCTCGAAGCGGATCCTGAACGTGCGGCGGACGCTGAACGAAGGTGGGAAGTTGTGATTGAAGCGGCGCAACGGGTTGGCCCGTCGCTTTTTTTCAGTCTGCTGATCATCACCGTCAGCTTCGGGCCGGTCTTTGCACTGGAAGCGCAGGAGGGGCGCATGTTCGCGCCCCTTGCATTTACCAAGACCTACACCATGGGAGCGGCTGCGATCCTGACCGTGTTCCTGGTACCGGTTCTGGTTGGCTACCTGGTGAGGGGGCGTATCCCGGCAGAGGCGGTGAACCCACTGAATCGTGCATTGGTTGCGCTCTACAGGCCTGTATTGGCCGCTTCGTTGGCGTGGCCGAAGACGGTTATCGTGGTGGCCGCCATCGTCACTGCGGCGGGATTCTGGCCACTGTCGAAGCTGGGAAGCGAGTTCATCCCGGACCTTGATGAAGGTGACCTCATGTACATGCCGACCACCTATCCCGGACTGTCGATCGGCGAGGCGCGGCGGCTCCTGCAACATACCGACCGCCTTATCGCAACCGTACCCGAGGTGGCTTCGGTGTTTGGCAAGGTCGGACGTGCGGAAACCGCGACCGATCCCGCGCCCCTGACAATGATTGAAACCTTCATTCACCTGAAGCCAAAAAGTGAATGGCGACCAGGGATGACAACCGATGGTCTCAAGAGGGAATTGGATCGTCTGGTCAACCTGCCCGGCCTCACCAATGCCTGGGTAATGCCAATCAAGACTCGCATTGACATGCTGGCGACAGGGGTCAAGACACCGGTCGGCATCAAGGTATCCGGCCCGTCACTCGATGTCATTCAGCAGATCGGGTCCCGGATTGAGTCGGTGCTCGCTGACTTTCCAGGTACGCTGTCCGTTTACTCCGAGCGGGTGTCAGGCGGCCGGTATGTGACGGTGGACATCAACCGGGACGCCGCGGCGCGTTATGGCCTCAATGTCGCTGACGTCCAGCAAGTGATTGGCAGCGCGGTTGGTGGGATGACGGTCACCAGCACCGTCGAAGGGCAGGAAAGGTATGGCGTCAACCTGCGCTACCCGCAACGTTATCGAGACTCACCTGAACGGCTTGCCAACTTGCCTCTCATCACCGCGGACGGTGCGCACCTGGCGCTGGGTGAACTTGCCGACATTCGAATTGAAGGTGGGCCCGCAAGCATCAAGAGTGAGAACTCAAGGGTCACAGGCTGGACCTACATTGATCTTGAGAACGTCGATATGGGCAGTTACGTAAAGCGTGCTCAAGCTCATGTTGAAAGCAACGTTGATCTCCCGGCTGGTTATTCGTTGAACTGGTCTGGGCAATACGAATACATGGTGCGTGCCCAGGAACGCTTTGGTTACCTTGCCCCGGTGACACTGATGATCATCGTGATCCTACTGTTTGCGTGCTTCAGGCGGATGCAGGAGGTTGCGATCATCCTGATGACGTTACCGTTGTCGGCCGTTGGTGGACTGTGGCTGTTGTACTACCTTGACTACCACCTCTCAGTTGCGGTGGGTGTTGGCTTCATCGCGCTTGCGGGAATTGCGATCGAGCTGGGGGTGATTTTACTCGCATACCTCAACCAGGCGATTGATGATGCTCGCAGGGAACGCGGCGGCCTGACCCGGGCCGAAATACTGGAAGCGGTGATTGATGGCGCAACGCGTCGGGTGCGGCCGGTCACCATGACCGTGCTTGCGAGCATCGCGGGGTTGCTGCCGCTGCTCGTGGCGACTGGCACCGGGTCAGAGATCATGACGCGGATGGCGGCCCCGATGGTGGGTGGGCTGCTCTCTGCCTTTATCCTTACCATGCTGGTGTTGCCTGCGATCTTCCTGTTGTGGCAAGCCCATCAGATGGAGTAGCGGCTGGGTCAGGACCAAGTGCTAGGTTCTGACCCTCCCCTGGCCCCAGTCTTGGTTCTGGCACTTGGTCCTGGCCCCTGGTCCTGACCCCGTTCTGCTTGGGTGAACATCGACGGGATTCCCATGGGAGCGGCCGCAGACTTCCTGTACGCTACCCGTCGCTCTTACTATCGAGGAAATGACATGTTCAGTTTTGATGGCCATCGGCCGGTCGACCTGACGCCGCGGCTGAAGGCACGGATTCATCGGGTGGATGGCTCTATTGAAGAAGGTAATACAGATCCCTACGGCAAACCCTGGGTCATGAAGGAGGGACGCTTCCCTGGTGACAACTCGCTGTTTACGCTGTACGCAGCGCCAGAAGACGACGAGGTTTGGCACCAAGAACGGATGACGTCACATCACGGTGCACATGTGCAGGGCGGCAAAGGACATATCAGCCATTGGGCCGGCGTTCCTGACGACATGAAAGGGTTATGGGAAATGCCCCTGACCACGTTCATGGGCGAGGCAGCTGTCTGCAACCTGAA
>CENZ01022029.1_pt1 | contig 17102 bp, 15 predicted proteins | sample 361341 | NCBI WGS metagenome assembly CENZ01 (sample SAMEA2619782, study PRJEB7988) | marine metagenome | biome: marine biome (ENVO:00000447); feature: deep chlorophyll maximum layer (ENVO:xxxxxxxx); material: "saline water (ENVO:00002010), including plankton (ENVO:xxxxxxxx)" | depth 50 m
GGAGTATTACAACACGGCGGTTCCGATTCGCGGCGGAAGGACAATCTGCCGTTATAGGAAGAGCTGTCTGCTCGATGGTGAGAAGGATGGCTTTGATCCTGTGCGTGAACGTCCGACATTTGAGGTTTCGGGCCAGATCGTGGGGATCAACATTTGTGAACTTCAATACTGCAGTTTAGCCACTGGTGAGTAAAGGAGCCCGAATCCTCGTATGTCCCTGCAACAACATCACGCCGTTTGCAAAAGCGGAGAGACTCAAAACAGCGCACAATGACATTCGAGCACAGCGATGCAGGGACAAGGGCATCTTGCTGGTCTCATCCGATGTGACCGGCACCCGGGATGGGCGAATCAGCTATGGCCCGAATGCGGTCATTGATCACCATGGGACCACCGTCGACCAGGTTCCCCTGATGACAGAAGGTATGGTCGTGGTTGATATCGCCTATTAGCTAGTGGTTCCACCAGGCCTGATCGGAGAATGCCCGTAGATCCATCTCGAATGTCCAGGTGGATCGATGTTGTGTAGCCACATGGTAGTACGTGTCGGCGATTTCTGCCGGCAGCATCAGTCCGTCCTCGGCTCCCTTGGTTTCCCTGAGCTTTTTGAATTGCTCTTCGCCGATCATCTTGCCCAGTGTGTCGGGGGCGTCAACGGAACCATCGACCACGATGTGGGCCACATGAATACCCTGGCTCGCGAATTCTGCGTTCAGGGACTGACACAGCAAGCGTCGTCCTGCCATGGCCGCAGAATGGGAGTGTTGCCCCTTGTTGCCCCGCATCGCAGCGGTCGCGGATGTCACCAGAATGCTCCCCTTTCCCCGTTCCACCATCTTCGGGCAGACGCACTGAGCCAGCCGGAACAGGGCAAATGTTGCGATCCGCCATCCAAGTTCAAAGACTTTGTAACTGGTCTCTGCGAGGGGACGGTTCCCGATCTGTGCACCCAGGTTAAAGATGACGACTTCAATGGGCCCAATGTTTGCTTCGATGTCAGCGACTCGTTCTTCGATACTACCTTCATCAACGGCATTCAAAAGGTAACCGCTGGCGCTGCCGCCCTCCGCTTCGATGTCGCCAACCAGTCTGTCGAGACCGTCCTGATCGCTACGGCGACACAGAACGGCATGGTAGCCCTCCGCCGCAAAGCGTTTTCCAACGGTGCCACCGATACCGGCGCCTGCGCCGATTACAAGACAAACTGGTTTCATGGGAACCTCTGAGGATGAATGAGCGCTCGACGATAGGTGAACGTGCCCGTTAGCGCAATTCCCTCTGATCATTGTCTTGATCACTCGTTCAATGACAAACTTCCGACCTGCAAAAAACAGGATATGTAGATGAAGCTCGAAGGGGTGCGCGTACTTGACCTGTCGTTGTTTCTGCCGGGTCCACTACTGACCCAGATGATGGCAGACCACGGCGCAGAAGTGATCAAGCTGGAACCGGTACGGGGTGGCGGCGAACCTAATCGGGAGATCGGACCGAAGCGGGATGGTGTATCGGTCTATTTTGCCAATACTCACCGTGGTAAACGCAGCGTGCAGCTGGACCTTAAAAACGATGCGGGTCGCGCGATGGCGCTCAAGCTTGCAGAACGCGCCGACGTTGTGATCGAAGCGTTCCGGCCAGGTGTCATCAATCGGCTTGGACTGGACTATGAGACCATCGCGGAGATCAATCCGGGTGTGGTGTACGCCTCCCTGTCTGCTTTTGGTCAGACGGGTCCATACGTAAAAAAGCCTGCCCATGATCTTGCCACCGAGGCTTACGCTGGGGTGGTCTCAGTCAATCTGGGATTTGATGGCAAACCCGCCATACCGGCCGTTCCTGCGGCTGATATGTTGACCAGCATGATGGGGTTGTCCGCTGTGGTGATGTCCCTGTTGCGTCGACATACCACGGGACAGGGCGACTACATTGACCTCGCCATGATGGACTCCCTGATCGCGAGTTTGCCCAATTCGATGGGCGCTGTATTTGCCGATAAGTCCCCGCCGATGGTCAAGGATGAACGGATCTGGGGGGGTTACGCGATGTACAACATCTATGAGACAAAGGACGAACGCTTCATCGTACTCGGTGCATCAGAGATCCATTTTGCGGAAGCGGTCCTGAACAAGCTTGAACGTCCGGATCTGATTCCTCTGTGTGAGCCACCACCAGGCCCGAACCAGGAACCTGTGCGAGAGTTTTTTCGAGAGACCTTCAAAACACGAACACAGGCGGAATGGATCGCTTGGTTTGAGGATGTCGATGCAGCGTTTGCACCGGTCAACAACCTGAGAGAAGCGATGGATGATCCCCAGGTCCGTGCACGGGAAATGGTGATCACCGACGACCGTGGTCACGAACATCTGGGGATTCCCATCAAATTCCGGCATGAACCCGGTGAGGTCAATTTCAAGGCACCTGACGTTGGTGCTGACAATTCCGCAGTGGCGCAAGAGCTGGGTTACTCAGACGATGACATTGAGGCAATGAGAAAAAGCGGCGCCTTTGGCTAGGTTCTCCCTAGCTGTCTTGTCAGATCAGGTAGCGATGGAACATATAAAGTAGTCGCCCCCGGCTTTTTCGGCCTGGATCTCATGGTAGGCCTGTGAATCCAGCGCGCAGAATCCGTGCATGGCGCCCTTGTATACCTCAATCGCGGCGATTAGTCCGGCGCGTTGATAAGCTTTGCGGAGTGCTTCCTGGGGACCCAGGTTCCTATTCGTGGTCATTGTCCGCAATGACGATCAAAGCGGCCGCTTTTGAATCCCTGATGGTTCGATAGGGGCTGTCTTCCCGATGGGTGACAAGTCCTCCGCCGTGGAACGACGCAATGGCACCGATACGTTTAGGCTCCGCGGCCGCGGTGCGCATCGCAAATGAACCGGTCATGCAATAGCCCATGTTGCCGATCAGCTTCCTGGCGTCGACCGCATCGGATGAATCCAGGTATTGGACGTAGGCGGCACCGTCGACGCGTTGTACGCCTGGCGTTAACTTCTGTACTAGGGGAAAGATTTTTCCCCGAACCTCAGGATCGCGGAGCGACGCACCCTCGCCCAGTACGGGAATGCGGGCATCCCCGGTAGTAGGGGTTCACGACCAGCACCGCGTAGCCGGACCTTGCGAGCCGTTGTCCCATGGATCTGAACGCTGACCTGAGTCCTTAGATATCCGGCCAGAGAATGACACCCGGATGTCGGCCTTCGGCGGGATGTACAAAGTAACAGTCCGATTCACCGTCTGGTGTCGTCACCGTCACGTCATTTTCAACAAGCTCGGCGCCACCGCTCTTGCTCGAAGCATTGAGGGGTGGAACCAGCAGGCTCACGGCGGCGCCGCTCGCAAGCGCGCTGAAACGCCGACGTGACAGGCTGTTGCTGAAGGTTTGCGCGTCCTGTTCGGTATCTTCATCACACATGTCTTGGCCTCGTTTTCGGTACAGGCCACCTTAGAATTGGATCCTATTGAATGGAAGCTGTCACGACAGTCTGTACATGTCATGGATTGATCCTCCTGCCAATCGCGTGGACACTGGTCCCATGCGGAGGAACACTCTCTATCTCGTGGATGTCACGTATAAGCTCTTCCGCTGGTTCAAGGCGACGCCATCACACACCAATATCCAGGGTCGAGAAGTGGATGCAATCCGGGGATTGCTGCAGACGCTGGTGTCGTCACTCAAGACAGATGATCTGACGCACGTGGCCGTCGCCTTTGATGCCATGGTCAGTCGGACAGCGGCCAATGACCGCTCGGAATCGGCCCGCCTCCGAAGCCAGTATCCGCTGGCTCTGGATGTTGTGCGAGCGTTGGGGATGACGTTGTGGCCGATGACCCGGGTTCAGGCGGATGATGTGATTGCGAGTGCCGCATTGCAGTATGCCGATCATGTGGAACGGATTGTCATCTTTTCCAGCGACCAGGATTTCTGTCAGTGTCTGTATGACAAAGTAAGCCTGTGGAACCGTAGTCGCCGGACGGTGCAAACCGCCGAAGATGTCCGGTCTCGCTACGGCGTCCAACCCGCCCGTTTCGCTGAATACCTGGCACTTGTCGGAGACGGGTCTGACGGTTTGCCTGGGGTACCGGGTTTGGTCAGAAGACGACGGCGGCCTTGCTGAATCGCTATCCGAATGTTGAAGCGATCATTATTGCCACAGGAGAATGGTCTGACGACATTCGTGGCGGTAGCTCGATGGCATCGATGCTGCTCGAACGTCGCGATGAAGCCATTTTGTATCGTGACCTGTCGATTTTGCGCACCGATGTACCCTTGCATCATCACATGGACGATCTCCGGTGGCGTGAACTCAACAGGAGTTTGCTACTCACGCTGACTCAGCTGATCGAGGACGTTTCGGTCTTGCCGCGGCTGAACCGATGGCCGAGGCTCGATGAGCCGTTTGCGCTTTCAGGTGGATGATGTATGCCCGCGATCACAATGCGAACAGGTGTACAATGCGCCAAAATCCGAAGAGCAACGGGAAATGATGATGTCTCGACCAGTGTATGAATCTACTGTGGTGCGCGTAGAGGCTACGGGTGAACATTATTCCTACCTGAACGCGCCCAATGGTGATTGGCTTTGCGTCAATGAAGCAGGTGAGCTCACCACCCAGGGCTATGTGAACAATGCCGCGATCTGGCAGGTCTCTGGATCCAGATTTCAGCATGCTGTTGCCAACGTCGCTCTGAACGCAACCAGTACCGCGATTGAACAGACGACCGAACTCACCTTGGATGGCGCTCCTGTCGGTGACGATGGCAGTACCGGAGAAGGCGCCACGTTTATGGTCAACCACGGTCCGGAACGATTGCCTTCAGAGTATCTGGCGGAGCTGCGTGAGCAGGGTTGGGTATCGCTGACCTGCATCCTGTCGCCCAGCGTCATTGATGATCTTCAACGGATTGGATGCGTGGATGATTATGAGAATGAGAAGCCAGAACGTGTGAATCCCATCGTCCACCCAGCCATGACGAAGGTGACGGTGGAGCCGATCTCGATGTGGTTGATGCGTGAGTATATGCAAACGCGCGACGTCAAGCTGGGGCATCCCCCTGGCGTCTCGGCGTTGACCCGTGACGATGGCAAACGGGAAGTGCAGGGTTGGCACACCGATTTCCCTTATCTGTGGGGCACTGGGGATCGCGTGCCGGTGCCGTCTGGCGACCTGGTGCTGGGCATGCAACGAAACACCTGTATCTCCGAGTTTACGCAGGAGAACGGCGCGACTCTCTTCAAACTGGGTAGTCATGCCTCGAACGCAGCGCCACCTGATGAGTGGGGTATCACCAATCACACGATCCGCAGGGGTTACCGGGCTGAACACGGCTTGCCTTATGGTGGTCCGGATACCGACGTGATTGTGGCGCCACCTGGTTCAATGGTCCTCTATGACTCCCGAACCTGGCACCGGGCTGGAGTGAACAATACGGATCGAAAACGGGGTGCGATGATTCAGGCTTTTATCCCCGGTTTCATCGTTCCATTCATGGACACGTCGAACATGTATAAGACGTTCCTCGCAAGTGATGCACCGCATCAGTTGACTGCGCGTGAGTGCAAGGAGCTCGATAACCTGATGGTGCACAAGATCATGGGGCCAGCCGGGCTGTTTGCCATCACCACGGATGATGAACTGACTCAGCGGGTCCGGGACCAGATGGCTTCGGCCTGAACGACGGTTGGCAGCCGTTGGACGCGCGACTTTGTTGCATCGGCAATGCATCGGTGTATTAATGGTTTTTCAACAGGGAAACTGAGGGGAGTGACCTATGTCTGAGAGTGATAACAAAAGCCAGCCACCCGGTGCTGATCTTGATGATGAGACATCCATTTTTGCGTTTTGTCTGCGATATGGCGTCATCGGGGGTGTCGTCGTCAGTGTTCTATCGTTGGCGTTCTCCTTCGTAGGGATGGCGGACCACTGGTCGAATGCCGTCGTAGGAATTCTGGTGCTCATCGGTACCATGATCTGGGCGCAGCTGAGCTACAGAAGTTCCGAACAGCCACCTGTGGACTATGGCGAGGCATTGGGCGTCGCGGTCGTCACCACGCTTTACCTGAGCATCGTCGGTGCGATCTACACCGTGATCTATATGACCGTGATTGATCCGGACGTCGTGGAGCGCTCCATTGAAGCTGGCGCAGCACAGATGCGTGAGATGGGTATGACCGAAGAACAGATCGAAGAACAGCTATCGATGAGCCGTGCGATGAGTGGACCGCTGGTGACAGCTTTGTCCAGCATCGCCGGGAATGTCATCCTGGGAATAATCATTGGGCTGATATCCTCAATATTCATGCGTAAAAAGCGGGAGGCCTGACAACGGCGATGGCCAGTCCAACCTGTAAGGTGTTTCCGCTGATCTGGTCGTCCGATGTGGCGACGTTTGCGGGCTGGGCATTCGATGCGCTAGGCCTGGTTCAGTCCTGGCGCGCTAACGACGAGAACGGTATCGCAGAGCACATTGAGCTGCATTGGCAATGGCAGGGCGAGACCCGCGGCAAAGCCTCCCTGAACGTCACTCGCGATACATTCCAGGGCATGGGCCCTTCAGGAATCTCTTTGCGACTGGACGACGAGTCTGCGGTAGACGCCATTCATGCAAAGGCAGTTGCAGCTGGTGCCGATACCACCCAGGGACCGGAGAGATCTGTTGTTGCCTATAGCTTCACTACGACGGACCCTGATGGCAATCAATGGTGGGTCAACGCCGAAACCGGCATGCTGGATCAGCTCAGGGCGTCTGGCAGGAGCTGATCAAAACTGATGTTGGATATCCGGGTGGCTTCGGAGCAGCAGCGTCCCATTCCGGAACGGACGTTGCATCTGTATCTTCACGACCTGAGTGAATTTACGGGAGAGGAAGCGGGTCCCAAAGTACGGTTCGATTATGACCTCCTGATTCGGTACAAGCGGGAAGATGGTCGATATCCCCGTCTCTTTTTCAGCGGAGAGATTCCCTGCGAGTTTGCGTTAATTCGATCTATGTCATCAGACGATCAAGCCAAACACGTTTATCAGATGGCTGAGTTCTTTGTGATGCGAGCCTATCGCAGGACTGGGATAGGAGAACGTGCGGCGTGTCTATTGTTTGATGCGTTTCCCGGTGAGCTGTGCGTTGCGCAGGAGAAAGAAAATACAGGTGCGACGACTTTCTGGCGGCGGGTGATTGAGTACTATACGGGTGGCCGTTTTGAGGAAGGGCGATCCGGGCCGCCGGAAGGACCCACGCAGATTTTTCGGAGTCCATCAGTTTGACAACACCAATATTGATATTTGATCTGGATGGCACCTTGAGCGATCCGCTCAAGGGATTTGCGCTCTCCATCAACTATGCGTTTGACTATTTTGGTCTTGATCCGGTGAGCGAGGACGACCTTCGACCCCATATTGGTCCACCACTGGATGAGTCCATTGCTATTCTGACCGAGACTGAGGATCCTGATTTCATTGGCGAGCTGATTGAGAAATATCGCGAGCGCTATATTGAGGTCGGTTTCGCTGAGAACATACTCTATGACGGTATCGTCAGTGCATTGTCCGAGTTGCTCGATGAGGGTGTCACGATGGGTGTGTGCTCAACCAAGAGGGTTGATCTCGTAGAACGTGTGTTGATGCAACATGATCTGATCGAGTGTTTTGATTTTGTCAGTGGCGGTGACATCGGACTCACCAAGGATATGCAGCTCGGTCGTTTGCTGGATGCGGGTACCGTAAGTGGCCCGGCGATCATGATCGGGGACCGGCGGTTCGATCTCGTGGCGGCGGCGTTGAATGGTCTGCCGTCGGCCGGTGTGTTGTGGGGATACGGCGCAAAGGAAGAATTGCTCCTGGAGAGTCCCACATTCCTGCTGTCATCCCCAGATGAGCTGAGTACATTCTACCTGTCGGAATAGCCCGCATGTTTTTCGGTGTTGATAACCAATCGGGCTGAGGCGCGGGACTGGCGTTCTGTCGCCGGTGCACCGACTTGACCTGTCTTTTCCATTCACAGATGATGCCCGCTCCCTGAAGGAGCAAGCGAGAGAGCCTTATGCGCCCAAATAGCGTGAAGAACGCCTGGAAAAATGGCAAACAGACCATCGGCGGCTGGATTTCCTGTGACTCGGTCTACGTGGCAGAGATGATAGGCCGGACCGGTTTTGACTGGTTGTGCCTGGACATGCAGCACGGTCTGCTGGACTACAACGATGTGCGGGACATGCTACCGGCAATATCCCTTTCAGATACGATGCCATTTGTTCGAGTCCCCTGGAACGAACCCTATATCATGATGAAGGTGCTGGATGCTGGTGCCTACGGCGTCATCGTCCCACTTGTGAACAATCGAGAAGAAGCTGAGAAAGCGGTCGCTGCTTGCCGATATCCACCCGATGGCATGCGTTCGATGGGACCGATTCGTGCGGGGATGTACGGTGGTCGCGGGTATGTACAACATGCCAACGACGAAATTGCCGTCATCGCGATGATCGAAACCGCGGAAGCACTCGAGAATCTCGATGAGATCTGTTCCACGCCCGGTCTGGACGCGGTCTACATTGGACCGTCCGATCTCGCATATGCCATCGGACTGCCGCCTCGCGGTGACAATGACGATCCGAAACACGTCGAAACTGTCCATCACATCTACGACACTGCTCGAAAGCATGGCATTCATGTGGGCGCACATACCGGTAGCCTGGAATTCACGAAACGCTGGCTGAAGCATGGCTTTGACATGGTGATGCTGGGTAGTGATACCGCCTGGATGGCGAAACTGGCAGGTCAGGAATTGCGTGAGGCACGTCAGGAGACCGGCGTGGAACGTGCTCCTCGAGGCGAGGACTACTAGAGACCGTATCACGTGTGACCGACTGAGCGGACAGACGGCGTGCCGTCCGCGTTGTGACTCTATATAATGCCGCGCTGCAGATTTCATAGTCTGCAGCGCGGCATTTTTATTCACCTCTCGAATTAGCTTACGCTGTCATCCAGGCAACCTGGCCGGCAGGACCCTATGGACCACTATCAGAAACGCGAACGCTCGTCGTTCAAACAGCTCGGACACCTCGCTCGGCTGGGAACCTATTTCAAACATTATGCATGGGTGCTGGTCGCCGCAATCTTCGGATTGTTGCTGACCCGAATTCTTGACGCCATCGTCCCGTTGATGATGAAAACTGCCATCGACAGCCTGGCAGACGATACGATTGAACCGAATTTCTCATGGCCCGCGATAGGCATCCTGGTGATTGTGGTGTTGCGGTTCATCATTTTTGTGTTCTCACGCCGAATCATGCGTCGCGTTTCAATTGGTGTCGCTTACGACCTGCGCAAGCGCGTGTTCAGCCACATCCAGCACCAGGGGCCAGGGTTTTTCAACAGATTCAGTACTGGGGATCTGATGTCCAGGACCATCAACGACATCAATATGGTACGCATGGTGGTCTCGTTTGGCTGGGTAGACATGATTCTCTTTGTGTTCACAATTTCGGCGGGTCTCTACTTCATGTTTGACCTTTCATCAGAACTGGCTCGGTGGGTGATTATTCCGCTGCCTGTGGTCGCAGTGGTGGGCTTCATCATGGCTCGCATGATGTTCCCCTATTATCGCGATCAACAGGAGGCCATGGCGGAGGTCACCAACTTTACCCAGGAGAACCTGAATGGCATCCGGACAATCAAAGCGATGTCCCAGGAGCAAAAGGAAGTCAAACGGTTCCACACGGTTTCCACAAACTATGTAAAGAAGGTCTACCGGGCGAGCCGTTTCAATGCCTGGATTGCCCTGATCATGCCCATTCTGAGTTCGGCTGCTCCTGCGGTTCTGTTTTTCTATGGCGGTGCGTTGGCGCTGCGCGGTGAGATAACTATCGGTACCTATACAGCATTCGCGGCTTACATGTGGATGGTGATCTGGCCAATTCGACATATCGGTATGACACTGTCGATGTTTACCGCGGCCGCGTCGGGAACCCAACGGATTTTTGAGGTTCTGGACACGGAACCCGAGGTACGTGATAGCGACGACGCTAGGCTGCCAGACAATCTGCGCGGTGATCTCACCATCAAGGAACTGTCGTTCTGGCACCCGGGTGCCGCAAGACCGACGATTGAGAACGTCAATATCGAGGTCAATGCCGGACAGACTGTCGCAATCCTGGGTCGTGTGGGATCCGGTAAGTCCACAATTCTGAAGGGCGTGGTTAGGTTGGTGAACACCCCACGGGGTTCCGTCTATGTCGACGATCATGATGTGTGTGACATTCCACTAACAGATCTACGCAGGATTGCGACATTGGTGCCTCAGGATCCGTTTCTGTTTTCTACGAGCCTGCGGGAGAACCTGACATACGACCAACCGGGACGTGATGAAGCGCAGCTCTGGGACGCTGCTGAGGCCGCCGGTGTTGCCGGCAGTATCAGAGAGTTTCCTGACGGCATGGAGACCATGGTCGGGGAACGCGGTCAAACACTGTCCGGGGGACAGAAACAACGCTCCACGCTGGCAAGAGGCCTTGTACGCCAATCACCGGTACTGCTACTCGATGATTGTTTTTCCGCTGTGGATACCGAGACAGAAGAGCGGATACTTTCCGGTCTGGCTCGCCTGCGCTCCGACAAAACCACAGTTCTGATTTCGCACCGTGTATCAACCGCACGTCATGCCGATCGGATTTACATCATCGACAACGGGCATATCAGTGAATCAGGTACCCACGACGAGCTGATGTCGTTGGGCGGGTATTACGCAGACCTGGCCGCGATTCAAAGCGACCAGGATGCGGATCACGAACGAAAAGCCCGATTGTTGCAGGACCTCGAAGATGACGAGGTGACGGCATGAGTGAGCAGAAAAAGCAGTCTCCGCCACGAGATTATTCCGCGTTCGATGTTGAACTGACGCACCAGGCACTCAATTTTCGATTGTTCGGGCGCCTGTTGAAGTGGATGCGTCCTTATCGCATCACACTCGGCGTCAGTATTGCGTTTGTCCTGCTTGGTGCGACCACCTCTGTACTGTTGCCAGTTGTTACAGGGCGGGTACTGATTGACACGATTTTGTTGCCGTCTGCTGCGGGTGATGACCTGCCGGATTATGGACTTGTCGACCTGACGCACTGGTTGGCCGATACCTTGTCGGTGGATCTGCTGGTTGCGGCGGGTGTGATCTATATCGTGATGCACATCGGCCACGCCGTACTGATGTTCCTGCACCAACTGACACTCGTTAGCAGTTCCCTGAAGGCACTACGTGATCTTCGTATGGACCTGTTTGCGAGTCTGCAGAATAAGCCTATCGCCTTTTATGATCACGTCTCTGTTGGGCGGGTGATGACACGGGTCAGTAACGACGTTGAGAATCTGTTTGCTCTGTTGACCGGGTTCGGTATGCTCGTTGGGGAATTTGTACCGTTTTTCCTGGCGCTATTCCTGATGCTACACATCAGTATTGAACTGACCATGGTGGTCGCTGTCACCCTTCCGGTCGCCGCGGTGGGTACGTATGCATTCAGAATCGTGATGTCGCGTATTTTCAGACTGATCAGGGACTCGGTGTCATCGCTGAACCAGTATATGCAGGAGGACCTGTCTGGAATCGACGTCGTTCAATTGTCAGGTCGCGAAGCGCTGAACATCGAGCAGTACGGGGAACGAAACAAGGAGAATCGTCAGCAGGAATTCCGGGCTATCAACTACGAAGTGTTGTATGAAAACTTCAACAACTCCCTGGCTAGCATGGCGACCGCGGGTATTGTCTGGTACGGCGGTGGAACTGTGGTACAGGAATCTATTTCGCTCGGCGCACTTGTTTTGTTTACGCATCTGATCAACCTGATGGTGCAACCAGTTGTGATCCTCGGACAGCAGTTCAATGTGCTGTTTCGGTCCATGGCCTCTGGTGAGCGCATCTTCCAGGCGATCGACTGGGAGGAAGCCCTGCATGAACCAAAACAACCGGCGCGACTGCCAGAACGTCTTGCCGGGGAGGTGGAGTTCCGCAATGTGGATTTCGGATATTACGCTCATGATCCGATCCTGAAGGACGTTTCCTTTCGTATTGAACCCGGTGAGAAACTGGCGATTGTCGGTCCAACAGGTTCAGGTAAGAGCACGATCATTCGGTTGTTGATGCGGTTCTACGACTTCAAGGACGGCATGGTTTTTCTGGACGGCGTTGATGTGAACCAGATCAACAGTCACGAACTACATCGACGAGTGGGTGTGGTGCTACAGGACTTCCATATCTTCTCCGGCACCGTTCGGGACAACATTACACTTGGTAATCCGGATATCACTAATGAACGTGCTGAGTGGGCGGCCAGAGTGGTCAATGCGCATCGGTTCATTCAACAATTGCCGGAGGGATATGAATCGGAGCTGGGAGAGCGGGGTAAATCTTTGTCACAGGGCCAGCGACAGCTGCTGGCGTTTGCCCGTGTGCTGGCTGCTGACCCTGAAATACTGGTGCTTGATGAGGCGACAGCGAGCATTGACACCGCGACAGAGTTGGTGATTCAGGATGCGTTGCACAAGCTGACTGAGGGGCGAACATCGATCATGGTTGCGCACCGACTACAGACAATCCGCGAGTGTGATCGAATCCTAGTCTTGCATCATGGGGTCGTGCACGAGCACGGTACCCATGAAGAATTGCTTGCGAAGAGAGGAATCTACCACACGTTACACGAACTTCAGTTTCAGGACGCAGAAGCTGCGGAAGAGCTCTCCGGTGAGACTACCCTCAGCGATGTCAATCAGGTGAAAGCGATTGCAGAACTAGACTGGAATGACGCTGATGAAGAGTCTCTGCACGATGATCCGGCGGAACCGGAGCAGCCGAGTCCATTGGGTGGCGAAAAGCTCGACTAACGGGACTCGCAATCGCTTTAGGCAGTCGCTCTAAGCCAGATGCTGGAACCACTACGGAGCCCGTGCTGTAATGTGGCTCGAAGAATCCTATGGGCAACGGGATCGAATTTGAAATCGTCGAGGGCTGGGACAAGGTGGCGGAAGGTTGTAGGTATGTTGATCGTGCCAGGTGAGTTTTTGTGCTGCCGGTGACCCCATTTTCGAAACAAATTGTGCGTATCCACGGGTAGCGACGAATGGATTTCATGACAAGCCTGCCCTACTGGGGCATTCTGATAATCATCGCGGTCAATGCGATCATTGTGTGGCGCATGGATGTGACGCTGGATGACGACGCAGATGGTTGATTACCTCTCGCAGCACTGGATAGTGCTGCTACTGACCTCGATCTATCTGGTGTTCTGCCTGTGGGTCGGCTGGTATTTTCGTGCGCGGGCGGAGGAAGGCGTAGAGTCGTTCTACGTCGCCAAGCGTGAGATACCGGGGTGGGTTGTGTCGCTCGCGTTTTTCTCGACGTTTGCCAGTACCAACACCTATATTGGTCAGGCTGGGAAGTCGTTTCAGTTTGGCCTCTCGTGGGCTTGGGTCGGGCTCTTCTGGGCGTTTTTCTGCGTCATCTCCTGGCTGGTTCTGGGGCCACGGATGCGCAAACAGACCGCACGCCTTGGGTCCGTCACGATCCCGGACTATTTCTACTTCAGATACAAGAGCGATTTCGCACGTGCCATCAGGCTGCTCAGCGCCTTTGTAATCCTGTTTGCGACCCTCTGGTATATGGTGGGTATCACCAAGGGACTGGGTCATGTCATAACCTCTGTGCTCGATATCCCATATGCGTTTGGAACGGCCGCTATTGTGTTTGTGACCTGCGCTTATACGGTATTCGGAGGGATGTATAGCGTGCTTTGGACTGATGCGGTGCAGGGCATCATGATGTTCGCGGTCGCTATCATCATGGTGACGTTACCGTTCGTTTTCGTCGGTGGCGTCGATGATCTGATGCTTAGAATCAGCGATACCGCGCACGTCGCCAGGACCGGCGAGCCGATGGGAGGCGGTCTCGTGACCTTTAGCGCGCTCGTATCCTTCTTCTACATCCTTGGGATTGGTCTTGCCGTAGGCATGAAACAGATCGCGGAGCCGCGATGCCTGATTCGATTCTATTCGATTGATAATGCCCGCAGCATGAAGTTTGCAATGATCTGGACGCCGGTCTTTCTCGGTATTTCGCTAATTTGTGTGATGGGTCTTGGGGCGCTCGTGCATGGTATGGCGACTGAAGAAGAAGCGGCGTACCTGATCAACAATACTGACGAGGTTGTCGGGTTCATGCTGGCGAAGTTTGATAACCCGATCATCAGTGGGGTCTGTGTTGCAGGGTTGTTCGCCGCTGGTATGTCATCGCTGGCCTCAGTCATGTTGATTGTTGGGACGGCGTTTGTGAAGGATATGTGGGATGTGGTCAGCGATGTACCAGAGGTCAAGGTGGTCAACTACACGCGCTGGACGATGGTTGCATACTGCGTCCTGCTCTATGGGGTGACACTATATCCGCCAGGGGGGATTGTCGAGATGACGGCATTTTCCGGTGCAGTGTTTGCGGCCAGTTTCTTTCCGGCGATATTCGGAGGGCTGTATCTGAAGTGGGGTACCGATCTGGGGGCCCTTGCCTCGATGGTTGCGGGTATTGCAGGTTGTCTTGTATGGCGGCTACTTTTTCGCTTCGAATTTGAAGGCCTGTCAGATATTCACGAGATTATCCCGGCATTCCTGTTGTCATCGCTGGTTTATGTGGTGGTGTCGAAGGCGACCGCGCGGCGGATTCCATCTACTGATCACCTTCAAAGAATTTTCGCCTGAGACGTTGATCAGAGCGGCGTGCTATTGCGTCAGTGACATCGGGCTGAGACGGGTTCGATCGTAGAAGTGCTCAATCATCATATTCAGTTTATCTTCGAGAACTGGAGCATAGCGATCAGTGTCATCGAACACGTACCAGTGACCCTGCTCGTCAAGCGCGGGCCACGTCGGTCCAGGTGCACCGGTCCTAACAAATGACAGCCAGTGTGTGCGTAGTCGCATTGCCATGGCCCGAGTCGTTTCATCCGGCAGGAGAGGTCCGGATGCGAGGTAGAAACCATCGGTGCCATGACGGGTACCGGGCTGATCTTCGTCCGCGTGGTCGATATAGTAACGCCATGCAGGCGTATGGATCATCGCCATGGCTTCGGTCAGTACACGTGCAGACAGCAGGTAGCGGTGATCACCGAACATGCGTCGAATACCTTGCGTTGCGTTGACCTCAAAATCGTTCTGGTAGTGTTCTGCGACTTCCCTGAACGCAGACCCCCAGTATCGCTGATAGTCCTCCGGTGAGATCCCGGAGGCGGGCATCACCGAACCTTCAAAGCTGTTTCCTCCGCTGATGTAGGGCACGGGTTGTTGTTGTCCCCGTACGAAACGAATACCGGGCTCTTCGGGAATCGATTGTCCGTCAACGATCGGGAGTTGAAATCCTTGAAGAGCAGCGACCAGGCTCTGTCCGTCCAGGCGCCTCAGGGTACGAGGTGTTTGTCTTTCCTCACTGATTGAGGAGACCAGCACCCTGGAAAGAGTTTCAGCTCGCTGCGCAGGTTCCTGTGACATACCTCGAACACTGGCGGGAGGAGCGTGACGTGAACGCGGCAATGCCCACGTCGCGTAGCCGCTCTGTGAGATAGCGCCGTGAAACAGATTTTTCGTATCCGGGCTCGCCATCAGCAGATTGACCGCCATGCCCCCCGCTGATATACCAAAGATCGTCACCTTGTTGGGGTCGCCACCGAACGCGGCGATGTTGTCCTGGATCCATTGCAGGGCAAGCTGGATATCCAACAGGCCGAAGTTGGCGTCTTGCTGTCTTAGTGCTTGATGTGCGAAGAAGCCCAACGGACCGAGACGGTAGTTCATGGTCACGTAGACGATGTCCTCACCAGCAAGGTGTGCCCTTGCGTTGCCGGAGCCAGCCCGGAAGCCGCCACCATGGATGCTCACCATCACAGGCCGTTGTCCACTGATTGAAGGCGTCCAGACATTCAGGAACAGGCAGTCCTCGCTCAGATCGGTAGCTGGTTGTCGGGTGCTCTGCAGGCAACGATCACCATAATCGGTGGCAGTCAGCTGTCGTTTTGAGCGAAATGCTCTGGGGGGCTGCCAACGATGTTGGCCCGTTGGAGGTTGCGCATAGCGGATACCCTTGAAACTGACTATGCCACCTGGCGCCTGGGTTCCGGAAAGTAGTCCACTGGTCGTGACGAGCATGTCAGCACCTGCCATCGTTAGGGCGCAGCTCATAAGAAGTACGGACAACAGCATAGTGCGAGCGATGAAAGAAGGTGTTGAACGGCTCACGCGATTTCCGATGCTGATATTTGAGGGGGCACTATGCATGAGCGGAACAGGTTTGTCTGCTTGCCGACAACACGCCATAGACTGTTGGGTATGGCTCAATCGCTATCGTATACCGCTGCTGCCCATGCTATTTTCTGGGCCCTTGCTGTTTCCGCATTCTGAATTTGTGACACAGGCTCCAAACTACCAGCTCAGTCAGTCAGACGTGGATCAGTTCCACGAAGACGGCTTCCTCATGATCCGGGACTATTTTTCACGGTCTGAGATGGAGCGCTTTTCCGATATCGCACGTTGTGATCGTGAGATGCTCCTGAATTTTCCGTATACATCACTGGATGCGGAGGGAAGGCCCACCAAACTTTTTGTCTGGTCAAAGCTCCGTAGTGACATCTACAGCGCCTACGCGCGCCATGAGGCTTTGGTTGAGCCATGGGATCAGCTCCTGGGAGGTCAGGTCACATACTTCCACCACAAGATGATGATGAAAGAGCCGAACACACTGGGTGCATGGGAGTGGCATCAGGACTATGGCTACTACTACGAACATTATCTGCGACCCGACATGGGCGGCGTTATGATAACAATCGATGAGGCGTCCAAAACCAACGGATGTCTCGAGGTGCTTCGAGGGTCGCATCGATTCGGAAGGGTTGATCACTCACGCCTGGGACATCAGAGTGAGTATGAGACAGCGGCAGATCCTGATCGCGTGAAGGTGCTTCTGGCATGTTGCGAGCGTGTCTATTGTGAGATGACGCCTGGTACGGTGTTGTTCTTCCACGCCAACCTGTTACATCATTCAGGGCCCAATCTGAGCAACTCACCCAGGTGGGCGCTGATCAGCAACTATACGAG
>CENZ01035344.1_pt1 | contig 17007 bp, 19 predicted proteins | sample 361341 | NCBI WGS metagenome assembly CENZ01 (sample SAMEA2619782, study PRJEB7988) | marine metagenome | biome: marine biome (ENVO:00000447); feature: deep chlorophyll maximum layer (ENVO:xxxxxxxx); material: "saline water (ENVO:00002010), including plankton (ENVO:xxxxxxxx)" | depth 50 m
GATCAGGCTCATCTTTGTCTTCAGCCGAATCCATATCTTTAGCTACACTTGAAAGTGATTTGTCTTTTTTAAGAAGTTGGTCAATTTTTATCATAAAGTCATTTGTGGTAGTAACATCTTTGACTAAATAAAATTCAAGTAACGCCGTGCTTTCAAGTAATGCGCGCGCTCTTTCTGAGTTTTGAACACCAGCTAATTCAACAATAATACGCTGTGTACCCTGTTTTTGTATAGTTGGCTCAGCAACGCCAAATTGGTCAATTCTATTCTGCAGAATCTCTAAAACTCTATTGATTGCATCTTCAGCTTCAACCTTTAGTGATGTAATAATATTGTCAGTACTTGATCCGAAATCGTAATAGTATCTTGAGAGCTTAAGTTTTTTAGTTTTAACTTTTTGAGAGAATAAATTAAAGAAATCAGCTTCAGGCTGAATAGAGATATCGTCGCGTACAGATGAGAGAACAGAGGTTAGCTTTTTGTCCTTATTAATAGCTAGATTTTCAACTAACGTAGGTAGGTCTACCTCTAAAACAATATACATCCCACCCTTTAGATCTAATCCCTGTTTAATTACCTTTGACTCTATACTTTCAAGCCTTCCTTGTTCTAATAAACTGTCTTTTTCTTCGCTAGACAGGTTTTGAAATTTTATAGTCGGCCATAAGGACCACAATCCCCAAATGAGAACTAGCCCTATTAATAGAAAACGAGGTGTTAGTTTGTTTTGCATAATATTTAATTTAATTGCTTATAAGACGGGGAATATACTCTTGTATTTGATATTGAACAAGTGCGTCAAACATTAATTAAATAATTTTAAATCTTTTTCCAACTTTTTCAAATGCCTCAATTGCTTGATCAATATGTTTTTTTGACATAGCGGCAGAAATTTGAACCCTTATTCTTGCTTCATTTTTTGGTACAACCGGGTAGAAAAAACCAATTACATAAACTCCTTCATTTAAAAGAGCGCTTGCTAATTCTTGGGCAACTTTTGCATCATAAACCATAATTGGGACTATAGGGTGCTCACCTTCTTTTATATCAAATCCAATTTTAGATATCTCATTTCGAAAGTATTTTGTATTTTTTTCTAGTTTATCTCTGAGCAATGTCGATTCTGAAAGCATTTCAAAAGCCTTTATACCAGCAGATGCAATTGAAGGTGAAAGGGTATTTGAAAATAAGTAAGGACGGGATCGTTGACGAAGTAGATCAATCAGATCTTGGTTGCCCGTAGTAAACCCACCAGAAGCTCCCCCAAGCGCTTTCCCAAGCGTAGAAGTCCAAAGATCTACTTTATTCATAACATTATGATATTCTGCAGATCCTCTTCCAGTTTTTCCAATAAAGCCTGTGGCGTGACTGTCATCAACCATTACAAGGGCATCGTATTTCTTTGCTAGATCAGTTATTTCATTTAGTTTTGCGATATATCCATCCATAGAGAAAACACCGTCGGTCGCAATCATTCGGATCTTAGCGTCTTTAGCATTACGCAATTGTTTCTCTAAGTCCTCCATATCGCTATTTTTGTAGCGGTATCGCTGCGCCTTGCATAGCCTAATTCCATCTATAATTGAAGCATGATTTAACGCATCGGAAATCACAGCATCTTTATCAGTTAGAAGGGTTTCGAAAAGGCCGCCATTCGCATCAAAACATGAAGTGTACAGTATGGTATCATCAGAATTAAAAAACTGTGAAATAGTTTTTTCAAGATTTTTATGGACTGTTTGTGTTCCACAAATAAATCGAACAGATGCCATTCCAAAGCCATAATCATCAAGCGCTTTTTTTGCTGTTGCAATAATCTCTGAATTGTTTGCTAACCCAAGATAATTATTTGCACAAAAATTTAATACGCTTGGATTTTTTTCAGTGGATATATCGACATCTTGCGAGCTAGTTATGGGCCTTTCAACTTTATAGAGGCCTTCATTTTTGATTTCAGATATTATTTTTTTGTAGGAATCTACCACTCCAATACGACCTTACCGCAATTACCTGACTTTAGAATTTCAAACGCTTTATCGAAATCATCAATTTTATATCGGTGGGTTAGAACGCTAGAGATTGATAGACCGCTTCTAATCATCTGGGTCATTTTATACCATGTATCATACATTTCTCTACCATAAATACCTTTAATATTTAACCCCCTAAAGATAACGTCATCCCAATTAATCTTGGTTGAATTTGGAAGAAGTCCAAGTAGAGCTATGTTTCCTCCATTGTACATATTATTTATCATTTGATTAAATGCCTCAGAATTTCCTGACATTTCAAGGCCAACGTCAAAACCGTGATTGATGCCTAATTCATTATACACGCTTTTCAGGCTCTCTTTTTCAGGGTTTACAGCTTTTGTTGCGCCAAGTTTTAGTGCTAACTCTAACCTGTATTCATTAATATCGGTAATTACTATATTTCTTGATCCAGAAAATTTGCAAATAGCTGCTGCGATTATCCCGATTGGACCAGCGCCTGATATTAATACATCCTCTCCTGTTAAGTTATATGTTAAGGCGGTATGAACAGCATTTCCAAAAGGATCAAAGAAGGAGGCGATTTCAGAGGGAATATCGTTATGAATAGGCCAAACGTTTGATTCTGGAATTACTAGATATTCTGCAAAAGCACCGTCACGATGTATACCTATTCCAATAGTTTTATGGCACAAATGCTGTTTTCCAGCTCTACAGTTTCGACAATACTTACAAGTTATATGCCCTTCACCTGAAACGCGATCCCCAACCTTATATTGTGTAACAGCTGAACCTATTTCCTCAATTAATCCGCAAAATTCATGACCGACCGTTAATGGTAAATCAAGATTCTTCTGAGCCCATTCATCCCATTCATAAATGTGCATATCTGTACCACATATTGCCGTATGGGTGATTTTAATCTTCACATCGTTAACCCCGCATTGAGGAGCATCAACATCTTCCATCCAAATCCCTTTTTCGGGTGTGTGTTTGACAAGAGCTTTCATAAGGTTTCTTTATTCATTGATTGTTAAGAAAAATTTAATGGGTTATACTTACTATACACAATGGAATAAACAAAAGAGGTTAAGTTTAGTTCATGCGCATTCAAACACAATTTTTATTAATAAATATCATTGGCGGAATTGCTGTACTTGGTGGATATATTATTGCTCTCATAAATCATCCGGAAACAAGAAATGAATTATGGGGTGGGGTACCTGAAAACTTAAGACTTTGGATAACAGCTTTCATGTTTATTTCTGCTTTTGGCTATTGCCTTGCAATGTATTATTTAATTTTTAACGAGGGACTAGCTCTAAATTTTTTTTGGGGAAAATTTGATTATAAATTTATAAGAATTCTTTTAATTATTTTTCTCTTCACGGCTGCTCTATGGATTCATACTGCGTTTATATATATAGATTCGGGCTCAAAGGTCTATTGGAACTTTGTTCAGCTTGAGCTTTGGCTCACAGGTATTTCAGTTTTTTTAATGATGCTAGGTTTAGCTACCGCAACAGATGTAAAAAATAATAATATTCATTTTTATTCAATTTTGGGTTTGGGTGTAATTTCGTTCCATTGCTTGGTATTAGATGCATTTTTATGGATAAACAGATTTCCCATAAAACACTAAAAAGTATCGGAAAAGCTTTTGACCCAATTAAAGAAAACATTAGGCCTCTTAGATGGAATATCGCTACTGATTGGAATAACGATAGGTTCTGCAATTTTTGCTACACCACAGATTATCGCAACTTATCAAAATTCATTTTCAAGCATTATAGTATTATGGGTTATAGTAACTATTTTTGTTTTTATAGGATCATTAATATATGCTGAGCTAGGATCGCGCTATCCCAATACTGGCGGAGAGTTTGTTTATATATCCAAAGCCTTTGGTCCATTCTGGGGGTTTATCTTTGGTTGGGCTCAATTATTAATAATACGTACTAGTCCTGCAGCTGGAATTAGTTTAATTACGGCTAATTATATTGGTTACTTTATAGAAATAAATCAGTTTCAAAAAAATATTATAGCTATTTTTATAATAATCTTATTTGGCATTGTGAATTATGTAGGAGTTGAAAGAGCAAGCTTTTATAATAAATTTTCTTCTTTTGTTAAAACACTCGGGGTAGCAGTTTTCACGTCTGTTGGCCTTTTTATTTATGGAGGAGAATTTTCAAATTTGTCCCCATCGGTTCAAGCTACTCAAAATCTTGGTCCAATCGGAAATTTTGTCGCGGCAGCTATTCTAGTTTTATTTTCTTATTTGGGTTGGGATAGGGTGGGGTATGTTGCCGGTGAGATGAAAAATCCTAAAAAAATAATTCCATTAACAATGTTTTATGGCTTATCCTTAATTGCGTTAATATACTTAGGTGCTAATTTGCTCTATCACACTGTTTTAGGTATTGAGGGAGTTAGAAACAGTCTTATAGTCGCTTCAGATACAGCATCGATTCTATTTGGTAATTCAGGCGCTACTATAATCTCGTTAGTTGTTATTATTTCAGCTACAGGAAGTATTAATGGCACAATGATGTCCGCAAGCAGACTTTATTATGCAATGGCCCGCGATAAACTCCTCTTTAATTGGTTTAACTATATTCATCCTTATTACAAGACCCCAACACACTCAATCATCGCTCATTGTATTTGGGGTATCGCTCTTTTAGTAATTAGGCAAAATTTTGAAACAATAGTTTCTGGAATGGTTTTTACTATTCTCATTTTTTATATTATCACAACTTTAGCTTTTTTTAAATTTAGGATGACAGATCAAGGCGAAAAGGGATATAGATTGCCTTTTTATCCTCTATTACCTGCAATTTATCTTATTGGTTTAATTTTGTTAGTAGGGCTTAGATTATTTTTTCAATTTAATCTATCTGCTCAAGACTTAAGTTTTGTTTTAACCGGTGTTCCTATATATTTTCTTTTTTTTAAGCACAAAGTTAATCGCTAACTTTAGCCCCGCTTTGATAAAGCAAAAGTATTGAATTATGAGTAAAATTGTTTCTTTAACAAATCAAAAAGGTGGAGTTGGAAAAACTACCACTTCTGTTAATCTTGCAGTCAGCTTTGCAGTGTCTGAGGTTAAGACCTTGCTGATAGATCTTGACCCTCAATCAAATGCCACAACTGGACTTGATGCGCTCGTGGATAAAAAGCAGGGATCAATCTATGATTTAATCGTTGGTGACAAAGGAGTTTCTGACGTGATTTCCTCAACCCGTTTAGAATGTTTGGATATTATAAGCTCTACAAACGATTTAGTGGGTGCTGAAGTAGAATTAGTCAATTTAATGGCGCGCGAAAGACAGCTTGAGAAAAAACTTAAATCTATTAGAAAAAAGTATGACTACATTCTAATTGATTGCCCTCCCTCACTTGGTTTATTAACATTAAATGCGCTTACGTGTTCAAATTCAATTATTATACCTATTCAGTGCGAATATTATGCCCTTGAAGGATTGGGTCAGCTTTTAAATACATTTCGATTAGTACAGAAAAATTTAAATCCAAAGCTTGAAATTGAGGGGGTCCTCCTTACTATGTATGATTCAAGACTAAATTTATCCAGTCAAGTTGCTGATGAGGTAAAGAGTTTTTTTAAAGACAAAATATTTGATACAGTCATTCACCGTAATGTTCGCTTGAGTGAGGCTCCAAGTTTCGGGAAGCCAGCGCTTCTATACGATGCCAATTCAACTGGAGCACAAAACTATCTATCACTAGTTGAGGAGATCCTTCATCATGGCAACTAAAAGACTCGGTAAAGGACTTGAAGCTCTTATTAGGTCAAGCTCTCAGGAGCTTTTAGAAGATTCTAAGAGTTCAGGTATTTCTAGTGTTTTGATTTCAAAAATCAAAACAAACCCTTTGCAGCCAAGAAAAGATTTTCCTAAAGATTCACTTAATGACTTAGCCTCCTCAATCAAAGAAAATGGTGTAATTAGCCCAATTACTGTTAGACAAGATGGCAAAAACTATACTTTGATTGCTGGAGAGCGAAGGTTGCGCGCTTCTCGTTTAATAAAATTAACCAAGATACCAGCGTATGTGATTGAGGTAAAAAATAAATCTGATATGATGCAATTGGCTCTTATAGAAAATATTCAGAGAGAAAATCTCAATCCCATGGAAGAATCTGAAGCTTACGCTTTACTACAAGAAGAATTCAATTTTTCGCAAAACGACATTGCAAAATCTGTAGGAAAAAGCCGTTCCACTATTACAAATTCACTTCGTCTCTTGCAGCTTCCAAGCAAAGTAAGAGCAAGTCTTAAGGAAAATAAAATTAGCGCAGGTCATGCTAGGGCTATTCTTTCCGCTGGATCAAAACCAGAAATGCTAAGACTTTGGAAGTTAATATTAAAAGATGAATTGTCCGTAAGAGCTGCAGAGAAATTTGCTAAAAGCTCAAAACCAGCTAAATCAAATAAAGTAGTTAAGAAAAAAACTAAAAGTAAGTCTTTAATATCTCTTGAGAACGAACTTATTTCAATTTTAGGCACAAAAGTTCAACTCAACCCAAAAAGCGTTAAAACGGGATCTATTACTATTGAATACTTTACAAATGAAGACTTAGAAAGAATTTTAGAGCTACTAAGGAGCATTGATAGTTAGATGAAGCCAAGTAGGTACACCTTTCTAATTGTTCCCGATCATGATGGTGAGAGTAGGCGTTTCTCTTTATCTAGAAATGGTACGCTCTTCATTGCAATTTTTACTATTCTTATGCTAGTGGGAGTATCTTTTTCCTATATGTATTTCATTCCACTTTCAATGGACTATTCAAGGATGGAATCCAGATATAATGAAGTTATTGGCGAGAGGGTAGAGGTACTTGAATTATATCGAGATCTTGAAAGAATGAAGCAGATGGAAATTGTTGTTCAAAAAGCTTTAGGCATGGACTTAGGTGAGAGTGATTCATCTGAAACTAGATTATCTGAGATGATGAATGATTATCCAATAAAGTTATCCTATTTAAATAATGTACCATCGCTCCTTCCGATTGATGGTGTAATGACACAGGATATGGTGGTTTCTAGCGAGGAAACTGTTCGAAAGCATTTTGGCGTAGATATTGCCGCGCCAATTGGAGAGCCAGTTATGGCTTCAGCTTCCGGCCAAGTTGTCTTTTCTGGCTGGACAACGGAACTAGGGAATTTGGTAATTATTTATCATGGTAATGAATACTTTACATATTATGGTCACAATGAATTAATTTTAGTAAAAGTTTACGATAAAGTAAAGCGTGGTGATGTAATTTCAACCTCAGGAAATTCAGGAATAAGCTCAGGACCTCACCTTCATTTTGAAATTTGGAAAGATGGGGAGCCAGTAGATCCATCGTTGTATTTTCCAGAGTTAAACCAAACAAATATTAGTGTGAAATAGATTATGGGTAAAAACGATTATAAAGACGTACATACAATGATTGGCGCAGATGCCGTCATTCAAGGAAATGTCACTTGTCAAGGCGGGGTTGCTGTTTATGGAAAGGTTTTTGGTGATGTAGTATCAGAGGGTCCAGTTCGTATTGCGCGAGGTGGCGAAGTGCACGGTAATGTGCAGGCGAATGACTCGCAGATAGGAGGGATGGTTGATGGTAATGTGCGTGTAGAGAATAGAGCAATTCTTGGTTCAGAATGCAATCTTAAAGGCGATTTAGTTTACAGAACTCTTGTTATTGAGGAGGGTGCTCAGTTTCAGGGTCATTGTGTTATGGTTGATAATGAGCAATCAAGTAAAGATGGGAATTAAATAGCCGCTTTTTATGCCTAAAAATGATGATTTCATTCGAAAAGCTTTGAATGAATTTCAACATATTCTTAGGATTTCTGGGCCGGCTGCTAGCGCTTCATACTCGTTGTTAGGATCAATAATTATGCTTTCGCTGATAGGCTACTTTATTGATAGACATTTTGTAACCTTTCCTGTTTTTTTACTTATTGGGCTTTTGCTGGGATTAGTAGTTGGTTTTTATGGACTGTTTAAATTTATTAATAAGTAAATGAAGCACATTCAGAATTTTATTTTTCTTGAGATGGCAATCTTAGCGATTGGGGCTTTAATAAGTAACCATAATAAAATTGAAGTTATTTTAGGTAGCGTAACACCCTTTTTTATATACACAACTGAAACCAGTTTTTATATAAAAGCGCGAATTTCTGACCCTATCAAATCAACAAAAGTTTTAATCTACGGTTTTATTTTTAAGATGGCTTTTTTTGCACCTTTTTTATTAGCAATTATTTACTTTTATGCTTTTAATACAAGCATATTTGTGTTTAGTTTTTTATGCTCAATTATATTGTTTCATGTATTAGAAGCAATGATTATTAGTTCAATTTTTAACAAAGAAATAAAAAAGCACAAATGATTTTAAGCGGCGAAAAGCTTGAAAGTAAGAGCGTAACTGAACAAGTTGCTGAATACCTTATTTCCCATGTTTCTAATTCTAGCATAGAAAAACCCATTTTTAAGATTAATGAGATGTTTGGTGTAGACATGTCTATAACTAAACATGTTTTAATGCTTTGGATTGTTGCTGCGCTGGTTTCCCTATTTGTAATAATTCCTGTTAGAAAATACTTACGTCAAACAACCTATAGCCCTTCAAAAACCTCAAGCGCAATTGAGGCTATAGTTCAATTCATAAGAGATTCTATTGTTCTGCCTAATGTTGGTCCCAAATGGGTAAATACATGGACACCGCTAGTTTTGACTTTTTTCTTTTTCATTCTTTTTGCAAACGGAATTGGAATGGTTCCTATATTCGATTTGGTTGGAATAGCTAAGTATTCAGGATTAACAGATTCTAGTTTTCTCTATTCGTTAACAAAGGGAGGTGCTACAGCTACTGGAAATTTTCATGTAACTGCAGCTCTTGCAACAATTACATTCTTTGCAATCATTGTTGCAGGTACTAAAGCCCATGGATTTGTTAAGCACTGGAAAAATCTTGTTCCGCATGGGTTAGCCTGGCCTATTTATTTTTTACTAATTCCGATAGAACTAATGGGAATGATAGTCAAGCCGTTTGCTTTGACTATGAGACTAGCAGCCAATATGACCGGTGGGCATATTGCCATTTTGGCGCTTTTATCTTTGACTGCAATATTTGCAGATAAATTTCAATCTACTGTAGCTGGTGTAGGAGTCGCCTTAATATCAGTTCCTATGGCTACAGCAATATCTGGACTTGAAATAATTGTTGTTCTCGTTCAGGCATATGTTTTTACACTACTAACTGCTGTTTTTATTGGAATGGCAATCAATGTTCATCATTAAAAATAAAATAAGGAAATAAATAAAATGGAACCTACAACACTACTTCCAATCGGTTTAGGCTTAATAGTTATTGGTGCCGCAATGGGAATTGGCAAATTTGCTACTGCAGCTGCAGAAAGCATCGCGCGCCAACCAGAAGCAGCTGACAAAATCACTGGGGCAATCAACCTTCCTCTATTCTTACTAGAAGGTGTTGCTATTCTAGCTGAGGTTTTTGCTTTTTTAATGCTCGTACTTTAGAATTCTGTAAATATAACCAAAGGAAATTGATGTGAACTTTTTACTGATAGCTATCTTTGCAGAATCTAGCAGTGGTAAAAATCCGCTAACTGCAGTTACGCCAGGATTGTATATATGGACAATAATAACGTTTTTATTGCTATTTTACGTTTTGGCTAAATTTGCATGGAAACCTTTGCTCGGCATGCTAGAAGAAAGAGAAAATTTGATTAAAACTTCTCTGAATAATGCTGAAACCGCTAGAAAAGAACTTGAGAAAATAAATCTAGAATCTGAAGCAATCATAACTAAAGCTCGAACAGATGCTCAGTCAATTCTTTCTGATGGAAAAGCTGCGGCTGAAAAGATTAAAGATGATACGGTTGCTAAAGCTAAAGAGGAAGCAAATAAAATAAAAGAAGAAGCCAAGCTGCAGATTAAAGCTGAGAAGGATAAGGCAATTTCGGACATTAAAAAAGAGGTTGTGGATCTTTCTATATCTGTTGCAGAAAAATTGATTAATAAAAATATTTCAGAACAGGATAATAGTTCACTGATAGAAGAATCATTGAAGGAAATTAAGCAATATGAAGCTTGAGCAAAAAGCTAAGCAATTCTCAGAGGCCATGTTTCATGTTGCTGCTGCATCGAATTCTGAGATAGATGTGAAGGACTCTTTATCGCATTTGTCTAAATCAATTAAGAATTTGCCTGAGCTTAGATCTTTTCTTCTTTCGAAAAGAGTTACAAGCTCTGATAAATCAAAAGCTGTAAATGCGGTATTTTCTGAAAAATGCCATTCAATTGTGATAGAGTTTATTGCACTGATTGAAAAAGAGAATATCGTAAAGCTAATACCTCTCTTAGAAAAGTATTTCAATACTTTACTTATAGAAAAGAAAAATGTTGTGAATGTTAACGCTGAGATATCTCAAGAAATGAAAGAAGATAAAAAAATCCAGTTCAAAGGAATGCTAGACAAAGCGTTAAATAAAAATTCTGAGTTATCATTTAATGTTAATCCAAAACTTTTAGGGGGCATTAGGTTAAGAGTTGGCAATGAGCTAATAGATATCTCAATAATTAATCATTTAAATAAACTGCGTCATGAGATGTTAGACGCAAAATAGCGTAGAAAGAAACCATGGAAATTAAAACTGAAAATATAGCTGCTTTACTTAAAGAACAGATAAAAAAATTCGACCTAACTGTAGATGTTTCTGAGGTAGGTGAAGTAATAGAGATAGGTGATGGTGTTGCACGTGTTTCAGGTCTTGAAAAAGTAATGAGCTCTGAACTAGTTGAGCTTCCTAATGGTATATATGGAATGGCACTAAACCTTGAGGATGACAATGTAGGTGTTGTTCTTTTTGGTGAATCTAGCCATGTTAAAGAAGGGGATTTAGCAAAACGTACAGGAAAAGTTGTTGAAGTTCCCGTAGGCAATGCAATGCTAGGTCGAGTTGTAAATCCTTTGGGTCAACCAATCGATGGAAAAGGTGCTATTGAAACAAAAGATTTTTTACCTATCGAAAGAAAAGCTCTGGGTGTAATGTCTCGCTCTCCTGTCAACCAGCCCCTTCAAACGGGAATCAAAGCAGTTGATAGCATGATCCCAATCGGTCGAGGTCAGAGAGAATTAATAATTGGAGATCGTCAAACAGGGAAAACAGCCGTTGCAGTTGATGCTATAATTAATCAAAAATATACTCATGACACCGATTCACCCGTTTATTGCATTTATGTGGCTATTGGGCAAAAAGCTTCAACAGTTGCCTCTATTGTTTCTGAACTTGAGGCTAATGGAGCAATGGATTACACAACAGTAGTTTCATCTAGCGCTTCGGATGAAGCACCGTTGCAGTACATTGCCCCATATTCAGGATGTGCTATGGGTGAGCATTTTAGAGATAGCGGCAAAGATGCCCTAATCATATATGATGATCTATCTAAACAAGCTGTCGCATATAGACAGATGTCTCTTGTTCTGCGGAGGCCTCCTGGCAGAGAAGCGTTTCCTGGAGATGTTTTTTATTTACATAGTCGCTTATTAGAAAGAGCATCGAAACTTTCAGAGGACCTTGGAGGTGGATCGTTAACTGCTTTGCCAATTATAGAAACCCAAGAAGGAGATGTATCTGCTTATATTCCTACCAATGTGATTTCAATTACAGATGGACAAATTTATTTAGAAAAAAACTTATTTAATTCTGGCGTTAGACCAGCAATTGATGTAGGAATATCGGTTTCACGCGTTGGTGGAAATGCGCAAATTAAAGCAATGAAGGGTGTTGCTGGTACTCTACGTTTAGATTTAGCGCAATACCGTGAACTGGAAGCTTTTGCAAAATTTGGCTCTGACCTTGATAAGAATACTCAAGCACAATTAACCAGGGGTGAACGTATGGTTGAGATTTTGAAGCAAGGTCAATATGTTCCAATGCCAGTTGAAAAACAAATTGCTATTATATACGCGGCATCGAAAGGATACCTTGATTCTATACCCGCTGAAAAAGTAGCAGATTTTGAATCAAACCTCTTTGATTATTTAGAAGCTAATAATTCTGATAATTTAAAAGCGATCGTCAAAGAAGGTTCTATATCTGATGAACTTGGCGCAAGTCTTGAAAAAGCGATATCTGCATTTGCTAAAGGTTTTAATTCCTAAATCATGGCCAATCTTAAAGATATTCGCGATCGTATAAAATCTGTTAAAAGTATTCAGAAGGTTACAAAAGCCATGAAGATGGTTGCAGCTGCCAAAATGCGAAGAGCTCAAGAAAATATGGAAAAAGCTAGGCCTTACAATCATCGTTTAATAGAGATAATTCAACATTTACTTCCATCGGTTGAAAGGTCAATGCTTCCCCTTCTTGAAGTTAGGGATGTTAAAAGAATAGCCTATGTTGTAGTAACCTCCGATAGGGGATTGGCTGGCTCATTTAATAGCAGTATTTTGCGAAAAGCGCATAATGACATCGACAAATTTGGTAAAGAAAATGTTGATATATTTTGTATTGGTAAAAAAGCCAAAGACTATTTCAAATCTCGCCAGTATAACATTATTGAGTCATATTCAGACTTTTGGAGTGATTTAAATTTTAACCAATCGATGAAAATTGGAAGCACTATTATCAATCATTTTCTTGATCTTTCAGTTGATGAAATTAGAGTCGTTTACAATGAGTTTGTTAACGTTGCAACTCAGGCAACTATCACAGAGAAGTTGTTACCAATAGAGCTAAACGATGAAGAGTTGAGCGACACTGATTATCTTTATGAGCCTTCAAAAAAGAAAATAGTAAAATCGCTTATTCCCCGCTATTTAAATGCGCAGGTATGGAAATACCTTTTGGAGTCGTACGCCAGTGAACAGGCCGCTAGAATGGTTGCAATGGAAAATGCAACTACCAACTCAGAAGATATGATTAAAAATTTAACTTTAGAATTTAACAAAGCGCGCCAAGCTGCCATTACAACAGAAATGTTAGAAATTGTTAGTGGTGCTGAGGCGCTAAAAGAATAAAAGGATTCTTGATATGTCAAATATGACTGGAAAAATTTCTCAAATAATGGGTGCAGTGGTAGACGTAGCCTTTGAAGATGGGCATTTACCTAATATAATGAACTCGCTTAGTGTTGATAGAGGTGATGATGGCATTTTAGTTCTTGAGGTGGCGCAGCATCTCGGGGATGGAATGGTAAGAACTGTTGCTATGGATTCTACGGATGGGTTAACTAGGGGTGTAGATGTGCTTGATAGCGGCTCTCCAATTTCAGTTCCCGTTGGGCAGGAAACATTGGGAAGGCTTTTTGATGTTTTGGGTAATGTTATTGATGGAAAAGGAGACTTAAAAACTGGCAAAAGGAATCCTATTCATCGTCCCTCGCCTAAGCATGAAGAGCTTGCTACTTCAACAGAAATATTAGTAACAGGTATTAAGGTTGTTGATTTAATGGAGCCATACACAAAGGGCGGTAAGACGGGCCTTTTTGGAGGAGCAGGTGTTGGAAAAACGGTTCTAATCCAAGAACTGATACGTAATATAGCAACCGAACATGGGGGTTACTCAGTTTTTGCCGGTGTTGGTGAGAGAACACGTGAAGGAAATGATTTATACAACGAAATGACAGAATCAGGTGTTATTGATAAGACAACAATGGTTTTTGGACAAATGAATGAGCCTCCAGGTGCGCGATTAAGAGTAGCCTTAAGCGGTCTTGCGATGGCTGAGTTTTTTAGAGATGACGAAGGAAGAGATGTCCTTCTTTTTGTTGATAACATCTTTAGATTTACCCAGGCAGGATCCGAAGTTTCTGCGTTGCTTGGAAGAATGCCCTCTGCGGTTGGATATCAACCAACTTTATCAACGGAGATGGGCGAGCTTCAAGAACGAATTACTTCAACGAAAAAAGGATCTATCACATCGGTTCAAGCCGTTTATGTTCCTGCTGACGATTTAACAGATCCTGCTCCAGCTACAGCGTTTGCTCACCTAGATGCTACATCAGTTCTAGAAAGGAAGATTGCTGAGCTTGGCATCTATCCAGCTGTTGATCCCCTAGCATCAACTTCACGGATTTTAGATCCTAGAATTATTGGAGATAGGCATTACAGTGTAGCGAGAAATGTTCAAGGTGTTCTCCAGAAATATAGAGACCTTCAAGATATTATTGCAATTTTAGGAATGGATGAACTTTCCGATGAAGACAAGCTAACGGTTTCTCGTGCAAGAAAAATTCAGAAATTCTTTTCACAACCCTTCTTTGTTGCTGAGCAATTTACTGGAACACCAGGACGTTATGTTGAGCTTGAAGATACTGTTTCAGGTTTTGAGGCAATCTTAAATGGTGATGCTGATGAGGTACCCGAAAATGCATTCTCATATGTAGGATCAATTGATGAAGCTTTTGATAAGGGTAAAGACGTTAAATCAAAAACTCCAAAAGATAGCTCAAATCAAGAAGATGGAGCTGATGCAGAAGAAAATGCTCAAGAAGAAGAACTAAAAATAGAAGACGCTGAAAATACAATCGAAGTTGAAGAAAACTCAGATCAAGAATAAATTATTTTATGAGTTTATTTAATATAGAAATAGTCACCCCAACGCAGATAATCAAGAAAGATAAAGTTTCGTACTTGCGTTGCCCTGGAATGGATGGATTATTTGGTGTGCTCTCAGGTCATCGTGATGCTCTAATTGCGCTAAATTTAGGAGAGATTAAAATTTCCTTAGACAGTAGCGATCTTATTTACGCAACCAGTGGTGGATTTGCTGAGATTTCTTCCAATAAAGTTGAGATTTTAGTAGAAACTATTGAAAAAGCTGAGAATATTGATAAAATAAGAGCTGAAGCTTCTTTAAAGCGCGCAAAAGATCGTTTAAAGTCAAATGATGGTATTGATTCAAAGCGAGCAGAGCTATCGCTTGCTCGAGCCATGAACCGTCTATCTATTTCCACGAAATAGTCCTCAAACTTTTTCCTCCAGTTTCTTGAAACATTTAGCGTATCAAGAATTTTTTTATAAATTTAACTTAATCTATAATGAATATAAGAACACATACATGCGGTGAGCTAGAATCTAAGGATTCAGGAAAATCTGTTATTTTAAATGGTTGGGTGAATACAGTTCGCCTTCATGGACAGGTTGTTTTTATTGATTTACGCGATAGATATGGAAAGACACAAATTGTGTTTAACTCCGAAGATTATAAAGGAGATTTTGAGCAGGTAAAAAAATTGTCTATGGAGGATGTACTTTCTGTTTCTGGAAATGTTCGCGAACGTGAGGAAAAATCTATTAATGCTGACATGCAAACAGGTGGAATAGAAGTGTATGTGTCCTCTATGGATATTTTAAATCACGCAAACCCGCTTCCTTTTGTGATTTCAGATCGCACTAGCGCTGAAGAGGATTTAAGACTAAAATTTAGATACCTTGAACTTCGTACAGAAGAATTACAGCAAAATATCATAACACGACATAAAGCATATCAGTCAGTTCGAAGCTATTTAACCAAAAAAGACTTTATTGAGATCGAAACCCCTGTTTTAATGAAGTCAACTCCTGAAGGCGCAAGAGATTATCTTGTGCCAAGCAGAATTCATCGTGGAAAATTTTATGCTCTACCACAATCTCCCCAGGTTTATAAACAAATATTAATGATATCTGGCTATGATAAATATTTTCAAATTGTTAAGTGCTTTAGAGATGAAGATTTGAGAGCTGATAGGCAACCTGAGTTCACCCAGATTGATATTGAAATGTCATTCATTGATGAAGAAGTAGTTTTTAAAGAAATGGAGGGATTGACAGCGCATATATTTAAATCAGTCAAAAACATTGATTTGCCAAAAGTATTTCCACGGCTAACCTATGATGATTCGATGGAGTTGTATGGATCGGATAAACCTGATACTAGATTTGAAATGCACCTAAAAGATGCAAAGAGCTTTACTGATAAATCTGAATTTAATGCTTTCAAATCTTCTCCTTGCGTTAAGGCAATTGTTGTTAAGTCTGGAGCTAAATATTCCAGAAAAAACATTGACAATTATACAGATTATGTAAAAAAATACAAGGCCAAAGGCTTGGCTTGGATGAAGATGGATTCAGATGAGCTTATTGGTGGTATTTCAAAATTCTTCGATAGTACTATTCAAGAAAATTTGATTAAATCTGCAAATATTAATAATGGTGACATCATTTTTCTAATAGGAGATGAAAAAGAAATTGTTCTAACAGCGCTTGGTGCTTTAAGAATATATATTGGCAGAGAAGAAGGGTTATGCGATCCTAACAAATTTAACCCTGTTTGGATAACCGATTTTCCAATGTTTGACTACGATAGCGATTCTAATAGATACATAGCTATGCACCATCCATTCACTGCTCCACAGTCAGATGCTATTGAAGATCTTGAGCTTGAACCTTCTTTGCTGAAATCTCGCGGCTACGATCTTACTATGAATGGTTATGAAATTGCTGGGGGGTCAATTCGAAATCATAAGCCTGATTTTCAATCAAAGATTTTTGAATTATTAGGAATGGATAAAGAAGAGATTGATTCAAGATTTGGATTTTTAGTTGAAGCTCTTAAATACGGCACACCTCCGCATGGTGGTATCGCCTTTGGCTTTGATAGATTAATTATGCTTTTATCGGGTTCAAGTAATATTCGCGATGTTATCGCTTTTCCAAAAACCACATCAGCATCCTCCTTAATGGACGAGTCGCCAAGCAAAGTATCAAAGGATCAGCTATCTGATTTAAATATTAAAATAGTAGATAAAAATAAATAATTATTAAAGGCAATAATATGAAAAATTTTATTTCAATGGTATGTTTTTTGATTATCTATGGATGTACAAATCAACTTGAAATTGATAAGGGCAAAGTAGACAAAGCATTTAACAAGACTAATCTTCCTTTTGCTGTTTTAGGGGTGAGCTTAGATAAAAACGATCCAGTTTTTTATTC
>CENZ01065411.1_pt1 | contig 16992 bp, 18 predicted proteins | sample 361341 | NCBI WGS metagenome assembly CENZ01 (sample SAMEA2619782, study PRJEB7988) | marine metagenome | biome: marine biome (ENVO:00000447); feature: deep chlorophyll maximum layer (ENVO:xxxxxxxx); material: "saline water (ENVO:00002010), including plankton (ENVO:xxxxxxxx)" | depth 50 m
CAAGCATAGTACTTCCTGTATCGGCAGGCGACCCGGGTCATTGACCAGTTTTGATGTTATGTCGGGGCTGTTTTGAGCGCGAGATAACCCTCAGCGGGTCCGGGGTGTCGAATGGGACCTGCCATGGCTCAAAGCCAGGCGCTCGATAGAGGTTCGCTGCGGCGATGTTTTCCCGTCCGTGACTGGTGCGATCAACTGAACCTCAGGGTAACAGCGCAGTCTGAGAATGACCTTGATCATCGTGGCTCGTCCACACTCTGTTCGCTGGAATTTGGCATCGATCATGAGTCGAGGGATGATTCCGACACGGGCGGTGAGTTCATACATGGTGAAGCCAACCATGGCGTGGTTGCCAGGGTCGTCCCCCAGTGCATCCTCGTCATAGATGGCGAGGGGATATAACGTGGGATTGACCTATGCTTCGGCCAGAGATTTCATGTTGGTCGCAACGAAAGAGCGTTGCTTAGGTTCAACCTGCAGCGTGACGCACTCAGCGAAGTTTTCCTGCGTGACTTCCCGGAGCGCAACGTCGCAGGAACGTTGACTATGGTCAGCGATAGATGAACTCCCGATCGTCCGGATCTGTCAATGTCAGTTGAGACCCGTTTTCGGCAGCTTCGGTGTAGCCGACCCTCTGTGCTGCAATGCCAAATTCCTGTGCCATTTCGATCACCTCGCCGACAAGATGGTGGGGTATATACACTTCCATGCGATGACCCATATTGAAGACCCGGTACATTTCCTCCCAGGAGGTCTCTGAGGCCTGTTGGATGGCATCAAACAGGGGCGGCAGCGGAAACAGGTTGTCCTTGACGAAATGGATATCGCTACCAAATTTCAGACATTTGGTTTGTGCACCACCGGAACAGTGGATAATTCCGGCGACCTCGGAGCGCATGTTGTCGAGGAGCAGGTGAATGAAGGGGGCGTACGACCGGGTAGGACTGAGCAGTGCCTGACCAACAGTGAGGGTGGAGTTCGGAAGACTGTCACCGAGATGCCAGGGACCGCAGTACACAAGTGACGGATTGACGTTGCAGTCATACGTTTCAGGATAGTCTCGACCGTAGTCACCATGCAGCATGTCGTGACGCGCGCTGGTCAGCCCGTTGCTGCCGATGCCGCTGTTTTCAGTGTTCTCGTAGGCGCACTGACCGGTTGATGACAGGCCCACGATCGACATATCGGGGACGATGGGGTTGGCGATCGCATCCGCCTTCTTCATGATGGCAACGGCAGAGGAATCCACAACAACGGTGCCGGTCAGGTCGCCGACGTCAGCTGTTTCGCCGCCCCCACTGTAGATCTGTACTCCCTGATCTCGGAGTAGCGCCAGGAATTCCTCGCTGCCTTCGATCAGTGCGGCAACCACTTCGCCAGGGACATTCAGCGCGTTTCGGTTGATGGTGTTTGAGATCAGAATCCGTCCGGTGGTCCCAATACACAACAGATCGTCCAGGTTCATGACAATGCTGTCCTGGGAGATGCCTTTGAAGACGGACGGATCACCGGTTTCCTTGTAATACAGGTAGGCGATGATCGATTTTGTCCCGCTGCCGTCCGCATGAATGACGTTGCAGGCATCAGGGTCGCCCGAGAGGTAGTCTTCGGTCACTTTGCAGAACGCGCCCGGAAGTGCTCCCAGATCCATGCTGTCGACAATCCGGTGGACCTCTGTCTTATCGGAGCTGACACCGCGAGATCGATAGCGATTGTCGTCGGTGTTCGCCACCAGGTAACCGCTCCGGTCTCTGGCCGTAAGCAGTCCACGGAACTCCAGTTGGCGAAAAGCTTTGGCGACAGTGTTGGTCGCAAGTTGATGCTCGGAAGCGAGGGATCGAATACTCGGCAGCCGGTCACCGTGTGTGAGCTCACCGGTGTTGATCGCAAAGTGGATCTGATCAACCAGTTGCTGAAAGACAGGTGTTGCACTGCCTGAATCAATAGTCAGCTTGAAATCTTTACTAGGCATGGTGAACTCGCTGTGTGGAGTAGTGATGGGTCATGAATCACACCTGTATCATTGATAGGGTACAGATAATAACAGACAATCAATCCCGAACGGGAGGTCCGGCAGCGGAGATTCGAGTGCTTTTGCATGATTCGCCCGCGACCCTCCCCTATAATGCGCGCCTTTTTCTTGTTCGGAGAGATCGGTGCTGGCGATTGTCGACTATGACGCCGGAAACGTGCGCAGTGTGCAACGGGCCTGCGAGCATGTGGGTTTAACAGATGCGGAGATCACCGCGGACCCGGACGTGGTGCGGGGTGCCGATCGGGTGATATTCCCGGGCGTGGGTTCGAGTGAGAGTGCTGTTGATACGTTGCACAATCGTGGCCTCGATGCGGCGCTGACCGAGTTTTACCACTCGGGCAAACCTTTGTTGGGGATCTGTCTCGGTTCCCAGATCGTGGTCGAACACAGTGAAGAGGGTGACAAGGATTGCCTGGGCTTGCTCGCGGGTCAGGTCAAACGTTTTCAGTTGGCGGACCCGTCGCTGAAAGTGCCGCACATTGGTTGGAATTCCGTGGATGTTGTTCGTGATCACCCCGTATTGAAGAACATCAGTAGCGGTGATGAGTTCTATTTCGTGCACTCCTACTATGTTGAACCGGTCGACCCTGAAACCATCTACGGTCGGACTGACTACGGTGAGGACTTCTGTTCCATGCTGGGTCAGAACAACCTGTTTACGACCCAGTTTCACCTGGAGAAGAGTGGACGTCTGGGGCTTGGTATTCTGGAAGCCTTCGGAGACTGGGACGGAACACCACCATGCTGAGTAAACGCATTATTGCCTGTCTTGATGTACGTGATGGAAATCTGGCCAAAAGCATCAAATTCGTCGATACGAAAGATATCGGTGATCCGGTCTCAAAAGCCCGTGAGTATTATGAAGACGGACTGGACGAACTGGTTTTCTATGACATCACCGCGAGCAGTGACAAGCGCAACATCATGCTGGATGTTGTGGAGTCGGTAGCGAAGCAGGTGTTTATTCCATTTTCGGTTGGCGGTGGTATTCGTTCTGTTGAGGATGCCAACAAGCTGTTGTGGGCCGGGGCTGAAAAAATCAATGTGAATAGTGCCGCGGTGCAGCGTCCCGGACTGATCGACGAGTGCAGCCACGCGTTGGGTGCTCAAAACGTCGTGTTATCCGTGGATATCGCTCGTGTGGGTGCGAGTAATGACATACCGAGTGGCTATGAGGTGGTGATCAATGGCGGGCGCACAGCAACCGGGCGAGATGCGATTGCCTGGGTGATTGAAGGTGAGCAGCGTGGCGCCGGGGAGCTTGTGGTCAATTCCATTGACGCGGATGGAACCCGTGAAGGCTACGAACTAACACTGACGCGGATGGTGGCAGAGGCGGTGGGTATTCCTGTCATTGCTTCCGGTGGCGCGGGCAAGCCCGAACATCTGTATGACGTACTCACTGAGGGGAAAGCAGACGCGGCGCTGGTGGCTTCCATGGTTCACTATGGCGATTACACCGTGAGTGGTTTGAAGCAGTGGTTGTCGGACAAGGGCATTAAGGTGCGTCTCAAGTACTAGCGGAACGAATGTGATGAAAGCCATTGTTTTTGCAGACGATCAGAGTTTGTCTTGGTCTGAGGTCGAGTCTCCTGCTCTCGGAGCTGGAGAAGTTCTGATTGAGGTTAAGGCAACAGCAATCAATCGCGCTGACTTGTTGCAACGAGCCGGGGGGTATCCGCCACCACCGGGCGCGAGCCCGGTTCTTGGTTTGGAATGTGCGGGTGATGTCGTTGGAGTCGGAGAAGGTGTTGACCGATTTGATAAGGGCGATCAGGTGTGTGCGCTGCTCGCTGGTGGGGGTTATGCGGAACTGGCCAGTGTACCCGTTGGCAGTGTGCTGCCAATGCCTGAGGGTCTGGATTACGAACAGGCAGCATCCCTCCCGGAAGTCTATGCCACCGCGTGGATCAACCTCTACATGGAAGCCGGTATGGCAGCCGGAGAGAAGGCGCTATTGCATGCGGGTGCCAGCGGGGTAGGGACGGCAGGCATTCAGCTCTGCCGGGCATTCGGGCAGACCTGCTTTGTTACGGCAGGTGATGCGGGAAAAATCGAGCGATGTATCGAACTGGGCGCCAGCGGCGGCCACAATCGGCATAAGGGCTCGTTTCTGGAGGCGGCTGGGCAGTTTGCCGATGGTCAGGGTATCGATGTGATCCTGGATCCTGTTGGCGGGCGATATCTGTCGGACAATCTGGCATTGCTGGGTACCGGTGGCCGTCTTGTTCTGATTGGTCTGATGGGAGGGCCGAAAACCGAGATCAACCTGGCGCTTCTGATGGGCAAGCGCGCGCGGGTGATTGGCTCGACGTTGCGGTCGCGACCAATCGACGAGAAAGCGAGCGTGATGTCGCAACTTGAACAGCATGTATGGCCGAAGATCTCCTCCGGAGAGATCAAACCGGTGATTGATTCTGTGTATTCGATTCAGGATACCGAAAGTGCGCATGCACGCATGGCGTCCAACGAATCCTTTGGAAAGATTGTGCTGACGGTTTGAGTTACGTCGTGTCCTCGTGCGATGGGGACGTCACTCTGATCGAAGTCTGGCTTATAGCGAAGCTACCCGATCACGCTGCACTTTCAGCCTCTCTATCACCGAGTTCAGCTCAGACAGTTTGTCTCGTTCTTTCTGCACCACGTCAGCGGGTGCACGGTCCACGAATTTGGCGTTACCCAGCTTGCCTTCGGTGCGCCCCACATCTTTTGTCAGGCGATCAATCTCTTTGTCGAGGCGAGCCAGTTCGGCATCCTTGTCCATCAACCCGGCCATTGGGACCAGTAGCTGCATGTCACCAATGATCTGGGCAGCTGCAACGGGGACGTCCGCGTCCGGGTCAAGCCAGGCCAGGCTTTCCGGGCGAATGAGGAATCGGATGAGTTGTTCGTGCGTCGACAGGCGTGTCCGGTCCTGGTCATTGCCCTGGTAGAAAAGAATGGGAATCGGTTTGGCGGGGGAGATATCCATCTCGCCCCGAATATTCCTGGCACCCGTGACGACTTCCTTCAGCCACGCAACGTCAGCGACCGCTGTTTCGTTGATTTCACCGGAGGACTCGGGGAATGCCTGAAGCATCAGGGTTTCGCCTCCTCCTCGGATGGCCTTGGGAAGTCGTTGCCAGAGCTCCTCTGTAATGTACGGCATGAATGGATGCGTCAGCCGAAGAATGGATTCAAGGGTCTGAAGCAGCGTGTATCGCGTTCCTCGTTGAGTCGCCTCGTCTGTCTCGTCGCTGTTCAATAGCGGTTTTGTGAGTTCCATATACCAGGCGCAGAATTCATCCCAGATGAACTCATAGAGTGCTTTTGCCGCCAGGTCGAAACGTGAGGTTTCCATGGCGAGCGTGACATCGGCAGTCGTTCGCTGCAGTTCAGCGGCGATCCATTCGTCGATCACTGTGAAGTTTTTCTCACCTTCCGCAATGTCGACCGCATCGAATTTATCTGTGTTGATGCCGACGAATGCTGCGGCATTCCACAGTTTGTTGCAGAAGTTTCGATAACCGGCGACGCGGTTCATGTCGAATCGAATCGTTCGTGAACGAGTGGCGATGGCGCAGAACGTGAATCTCAATGCGTCGGTGCCGTACGCTTCGATCCCGTTGGGAAATTCCTTACGGGTCGCTTTCTCAATTTTGGGTGCCATGTTCGGTTGCACCAGTCCGGTAGTGCGCTTCTCGACCAGGTCATCGAGAGTGATCCCATCGATGATGTCGATGGGATCAATGCCGTTTCCCTTAGACTTCGACATCTTCTGCCCTTCGGCATCCGTCACGAGACCGGTGACATAGACTTTGCTGAATGGCACCTCTCCGCGAAACTTCAAGGTCATCATGATCATTCTGGAGACCCAGAACGTGATGATGTCGTGACCGGTGACCATGACATCTGTTGGATGGTAGATGTCCAGTTCCTCCGTCTCATCCGGCCATCCAAGTGTTGAAAAAGTCCATAGCGCGGATGAAAACCAGGTATCGAGGACGTCCTGATCCCGGATGAGTTCCACGCCTGCATCCAGGTTGTGTTTGTCCCGTACCTCTTGCTCGCTGTGCCCGACATAGATCTCGCCGTCCGGGCCGTACCAGGCTGGGATCTGATGCCCCCACCATTGCTGACGGCTGATGCACCAGTCCTGAATATCGCGCATCCAGACGAAATAGTTGTTCTCATAGTTTTTTGGAAAGAACTCGATGTCCCCATCTTCGACAGCCTTGATGGCAGGTTCCGCCAGGGGTTTGATCTTCACGTACCACTGATCACTGATGAGTGGTTCCACCACTGCGCCTGATTTCTCGCCACGAGGAACAGGTAATCGGTGATCCTCGATTTTCTCCAGAAACCCAAGATCATCCAGATCCGAGACCACTTTCTTTCGCGCATCAAAACGATCCAGACCCTGATAGGCGCCCGGTGTTTCTGTGTTCATGGTGCCGTCGTCGTTCAAAACGTTGATCACCGGCAGGTTGTGCCGTGCACCGATTTCAATGTCGTTGAAGTCGTGAGCAGGCGTGATCTTGACGCATCCGGATCCAAATTCACGATCCACGTATTCGTCCGCGATGATTGGAATCTCACGATCTGCGAGCGGCAGCAGCACCGACTGACCGACCAGGTGTGCGAATCGTTCATCATCGGGATGCACCGCGACCGCGGTATCACCCAACATGGTTTCCGGACGTGTTGTCGCCACCACGAGGTGTGTCGATGGATCGTCTTTCAACGGGTAGCGAAAATGCCACAGATGACCCTGTTCCTCTTCCGACTCGACTTCCAGGTCGGAGAGTGAGGTCTTGAGTACCGGATCCCAGTTGACGAGGCGCTTGCCACGGTAGATCAGTCCTTCTTCGTAGAGCCGAACGAAGACCTCCAGCACTGCTCGCGACAGCCCCTCGTCCATGGTGAAGCGTTCGGTCTCCCAATGCAGGGATGCGCCCAGGCGGCGCAATTGCTTCGTGATGGTGCCTCCGGACTGTTCCTTCCACCGCCAGGCTTCTTCGACGAACTTTTCGCGTCCGATTTCCTGATGGTCGATGCCTTTTGCCGCTAGTTGCTCCTGCACCACCAGTTGTGTCGAGATACCGGCATGATCGGTACCCATCTGCCACAGTGTGCGGCGACCGGTCATCCGTCTATATCGTATCAGTGCGTCAACCAGCGAATGCTGAAAGGCGTGCCCCATGTGGAGGGTGCCAGTGACGTTTGGAGGCGGTATGGCGATAGTGAATGGATCACCGTTTCCCGACGGCGCGAAGTATCCTGCCTGCTCCCATTGCTGGTACCAGGATTGTTCAATGTCATGTGGCTGGTATTTGTCGGCCATTGTGCGGTCGGGTGAATCGGATTCTTGCTAAATGGGTTGAATGACTGGATCGAGTGATTGAGGGTCAGTGCAAAATTACGCGCACTCCTACGATGGCGCAAGGCAGGTGTTCGATTTTACTCTGACCTCAAATACCCAGTCATGAGGATTTACTGGTGTGAATGGCGTGTCATCAGCGCCATTGGGGGCGTCATATGCTGACGTCGTGTTCCAGGGTGAGATCCGCCAGAATGTTCTTGAGCTCTCCAGCCAGTTCTGCGATCGGCACGACCGGTTGCGCCGACGTGAAGAGCTCCTCATCGAGTACTTCTTCTGTGATCTCCCCGAATTGATCCGACATCTGATCAACCGATAGGTCAGATTGAACATCGTCGGATTGCCACTCGCCCGTCCTGTCGATGTCATCCATGTCAACATAATGGCCTTCAGGGCGCGGAGGTGGTTTTAACGGCATGCTAGTATCAAATACTAGGTCATAGAGCAGCTGCATCTGTTCAGGACTGCGATCGCCATCGCCTTCAAAACCTGACCCGCCTGGTCCTGTTCTGTCGGTCATGCCGTCTCCCCTTTTTTTACTCATCGTTGTTCTTGTCAGAGTCCACTTGCTCGTGGGTTGCGTACCCACCTCACTCGCACTGTTTGATGCTTACGTATTGCCTTTCATGCGGTGATATTTCAGTGGATATCCTCGATCACTATAGAACCTGTACTTCTGTCTTGCTGCATCCCGGCTATTTTGATCGAGAGGAACGACCTCTGCAACTCTTGTGAACTGCGAAAAGAAGAGTGGCACGGTGCCAGAGAGATTAACGAGGACATCGTCACAGGGTAACGATGTGTCAATGTCGCTCAACGCATCAAAACCGATGTGGATCGGTGAGTCGTCGGCGTGCAGACGACAGTGAGGGATGAACCGTTCCGGTTTAAAGGACCAGAGCTGTTCATCGAGCTCACTGAGGGATTCGGAGTTGTCGACATGTGCGTAGATGTGATGTCCAAGATGATAGATCTTATCGATCAATCGACACGTAAATGCGACGGCAGACTCGCTGGATTCGATTTGATAAAAGTCGACTCTGGTCACGTAGCTGCAGTCCTCGCCGCCTGACTACGCGCCGTACTCACGGGCGCGATCGATCAGATACTGGGTCAGCAGGCCAACTGGACGACTGGTGGCACCCTTGGCGCCGCCTGACTTGAAAGATGTCGCAGCGATGTCCAGGTGTGCCCAGCGGTATTTGCGGGTAAAGCGGGCGATAAAACAGGCCGCAACAATGCTGCTGGCCTCGCGTCCGCCAACGTTCTGCATGTCGGCAAGTGCGCTGTTCAGGGCGGTCTGGTAGTCCTCCCAGATCGGGAGACGCCAGGCACGATCATGGGTCGCTGTACCCGCATCCAGCATGTCCCGTGCGAGTGCATCGTCGTTGCTGAACAGGGCTGAGGCGTGTGAACCGAGCGCTACAATTGCTGCTCCTGTCAGGGTGGCGATATCGATCACCGTCACCGGATTGTATTTTTCTATGTAAGTCAGTGCATCACACAGTACCAGGCGCCCCTCAGCGTCTGTGTTCAGGATCTCAATCGTCTGTCCCGACATACTGGTAACGATATCACCAGGGCGTGTTGCGCCTCCGGAAGGCATGTTCTCTGCAGCGGCGATCACGCCCACCACGTTGATCGGAAGGTTGAGTTCGGCAATGGTGGTCATCGTACCCAAAACGCTGGCTGCACCACACATGTCAAAGATCATGTCTGCCATGCCTGCGTTGGATTTCAGGCTGATACCGCCGGTGTCGAAGGTGATTCCCTTCCCGACGAGCACAAACGGCCGGTCTGCTTTGGCGCTGCCCTGGTGTTCCATGATGATCATCTTGCCGGGTTGGTCGCTCCCCTGGCTGACGGCCATGAAGGCACCCATGCCGAGTTTGGTCATGTCTGCTTCGCTGAGAACCTTGGTGGTGATGCTCGCGTACTCCTTGGCCAGGTTTTTCGCTGCATCGGCCATGAACGTTGGTGTACAGATGTTGCCGGGTAGATTGGAGATGTTCTTGTGGGCTGTGACTCCTGACGCTACGGCTTCACCCAGCCGGATTGAGTCCTTGACGTCTTCTGTATCGTCTGGTGATACGAGCAGATCAACACGGGTGAGGCTGTTCGGCTTCTTGGGCGGCTTCCCTTTCATCTCGGTGAAACGATAGGTCGATTCGAGGAAGCGCTCGACCAGCCGTTGACTGGTCCACGCAAGACTTCGATCCGTGACGTCTATTTCAAGGAGGCAGATCAGCGCCTGTTTGGTCTGGGTTTTGGCGAGTGCCTGTGACGCACTATTCAGAATCGACAGGAAACGCGGCGTATCCAGGTCACGGGCTTTGCCTAGGCCGACGAGCAACACCCTGGGCGCCTGGACACCTCGAACATCCTGCAACAGCAGGGTTTGACCGACAGCGCCCGACATGTCGCCTCGTGCCAGGACTTTTTTGATGTACCCGCGACTGGTTTTGTCCAGCCGTTCCGCACTTGAGCTGAGGTTGTTTTTGTCATGAACACCCACCACGACGCAGTGAGTGCGGGATTTGACCGGATTGCCGGTAAAGGTACGAAATTGCATGTGCGCTCCCAGTGATTGCTAACGGCGCTCAAACTTCCCGCAGATACCATACAGGGGACCTGAGCCAGGTGTCGGAACCCTCGGGATCATAACCGGATTTTCAGGAGGTTGCTTCAGGCTCCGGTTTCGTATTCTGTTCAGAGAGGTAGGGATTCTTCCCGAGGTACACGATCCTGGACAGAGACATGTCGTCATAGACGGTGATGTGTTCTTTGTGGAACAGCATCCAGAAGAATCCGAACCCGAAGGGGATCAGCGTGAGCGTTGCCAGCACGAAACGGGTGATGCCCTGGCGTATATTGAGTGTTCTCCCGTTCAGATCGACACACCGGATTTTCCAGACCTGCATCCCCAACGTTTGCCCTCGGAAGCACCAGAAGTAGACATAGAAGACCATCCACTCCACGTAGAGAACAAGCTGGTACAACAGGCCACCGACTTCGCCACCGTCGCGCGCGGCAATGATAACCATGGTGGTGAGGATCCAGATGGCCACCAGCATCCAGCTATCGTAGAAGAACGCCGCGAGACGCCTTCGCATACTCGCGTTGGGCGCACCATTTGTTGAGTTGCTTTCAGGGGTGCTTGTGGGGGTGCTACACCCCTGATTCACGATTTTTGACTTCGACATGGCTCGCAGTGTAGCAAAACCCGATTACTTGTTTACGCTTGCCGGGTGGCTGATTAGAGTCCGCCCCCCGCGATTCTCGCACTTCCCATTGAAAGGCAGATCAGACGATGTCTCAGATCGTTGTGTCAGGCCTGACCCGGCAGTTCCAGGCCGCCCCGGCTTCCTTGGCGCAGTCCGGGGCTTCTTTGAGCATAAGTATCGTACCGTGAACGCCTTGTCAGGGATCGATTTCAGTATCGCGCAGGGCGAGTTGGTCGGATATATCGGGCCGAATGGTGCAGGCAAGTCCACGACGATCAAGATTCTCTCCGGGATTCTGAATCCAACCGCCGGTGAGTGCACAATCAATGAGCTGGTGCCCTAGCGGGAACGTCGTCAGCACGTCTCCAGGATTGGTGTAGTCTTCGGCCAGCGAACCTAGCTCTGGTGGGACCTGCCTGTCATCGAGTCCTTCGACCTGCTCGCGATATCTACCGTGTTCCACCGGCAGTGTACGAGGAAAGCAGGGATGAACTCGTGGCCACTATGGCTATTGAGCCGTTGTTCGATATGCCGGTTCGACAGTTGAGCCTGGGGCAACGCATGCGTTGTGATCTGGTGGCTGCACTCCTGCATCGGCCCTCGATATTGTTTCTGGCTGAGCCCACGATTGGTCTTGATGGTACATCCAAACTGGCAGTCCGACAGTTCGTCAGGCGCCTGAATGAAGAACGTCAGGTCACGGTGATCCTGACGACCCACGATATGGACGATATTGAGGCACTGTGCGATCGCATCATTTTGATTGGCAATGTTCGTATTCTGAATGACGGCACACTGGCGCAACTGCGACGGAAAGTCAGCAATGAGCGACTTGTGCGCCTGGAACTGGATCGTCCAATCAGTTTTGATGAACCTGGGCTGCGCTTGGTGCAACAGGATGGCCCCCGGGTTGCACTGGCGTTTGATCCGGATCACCAGAACACGGCTGACATCATCCGTACATTGTCGGCCAACTATCCGGTGGCGGACATCCTGATCGAGAATCCACCGATCGAAAAGCTGATCACGCGCCTCTATGAGATCAATGCGATCCCGGTGACGTCATTGTGAGATTCTGGTCTTATTTTGCCATCGCCAGCGCGCGTTACCAGACGTTGCTTCAGTATCGGTCTGCCGCATTTGCCGATCTGATGACCCAGATCCTCTGGGGCATGATCAAGATCATGGTGATCACGGCGTTCTTCGGCGTATCGTCAGGTGAACAGCCACTCAGTCTCGCCCAGGTGGTGTCCTACATCTGGCTGGGGCAGGCGTTGCTCGGTATGTTGCCCTGGAACATGGACCATGAGCTGGTGGCCCAGATTCGAGAAGGTGGGGTGGCCTACGAACTCATTCGCCCTCTTGATCTCTACTGGTTCTGGTTCTGTCGTACGATCACGCTCAGAACAGCAACGACGGCGCTGCGGTCGATGCCGATGATCATCTTTGCCGTTTGGGTATTGCCGCTTGTTGGTCTGTCGGAGTGGATCTTGTCACCACCGGCCGATCTGCTGACATTGGGTGTGTTTCTGATCTCACTGCTGGCTGCACTGGCACTGGCGTGTGGTATCCATGCTAATGCACGTCGTGCTGGTATGGACCTTGTCAGGCGCCGGTGTCAATCGGCTGTTCCCGCCGGTGATCATGGCGTTATCCGGGATGCTGGTACCCCTGCTCCTGTTTTCTGACTGGCTGCAACTGGTGTTGAACTGGCAACCGTTTCGGGGTCTGGTGGATGTGCCTTACCGGATCTACAACGGCGACATCCCGGTAATGGATGCGTTTCCTGACATTGTTCACCAGTGTGGCTCTACACTGCTTTTTATTCTGATGGGACAGTACCTTTTGTCCCGGTCTATCCGTCGGCTTGTGATCCATGGAGGCTGATGAATGAACGAGCAGACCCGCCACAATGCGATTGTTGAGCGTGACTACCGGGGGCCTGGTGTATGGCTCATGTATTGGCGACTGGTCCTGACATCCATCAAGTCGAAGATGCAGTACAAGGTGTCATTCATCATGTTCACCATCGGCGAGATGATCACCTCATCCTAAGAATTGGTGGTGATCTGGGCGCTTTTTGACCGGTTTGGTCGACCTGAAGGTTGGGGCCTCGCTGAGATTTGCGTGTTTTATGGCATGGTCAACATCGCGTTCGCGATTGCCGATGCGATCACGACCGGTTTTGACAAGTTCGGTACGTTGTATGTGCGCACGGGTGATCTGGAAAGGCTGATGCTCCGTCCCAGGAGCCTGGTGGTGCAGCTGTTGGTCCATGAATTGGCGCTGCGCAGGATGGGACGACTTCTCCAGGGCGTCGTTGTGCTGATCTACGGTCTGTACAGTCTCGGTATTGGCCTGAATATGCTGCTACTTCTTCAGATTCTGCTGACGTTGTCCGGAACGGTCTGCTTCTTTACCGCGTTGTTTGTGTTTCAGGCGACGTTGTCCTTCTGGACGGTTGAGTCGCTTGAGATCATGAATACGCTCACCTATGGCGGCGTTGAAGCGAGCCAGTACCCATTGACCATCTATGAGGACTGGTTTCGTAAATTCTTCACCTTTGTGATTCTGTTAGGATGTGTCAGCTACTTTCCCGTCGTTGCGATTCTGGGCATCGATGATCCCCTGGGAACATCTCGTTTGTTCCAGGTTCTGGCGCCAACCACAGGGATGTTGTTCCTCAGCCTGTCTTTGCTGTTTTTTCACTTTTTGGGTCTTCGCCACTATCAATCGACGGGTTCCTGAAGACTGATCGGCTATACTGATCTCATGTTGTAGAAGGGTGGATATCGGTAGTGATCCCTGTTCGAAGGTTCTTGTTCTTCGTCGCCCTCGTGGCGATGCAGCCTGGTGCGCTCATGGCAGCCGAGGACAATCCCGTGCCCTTTGAGAAATGGCTCGAAGGCATTCGGGCTGACGCGATGGAGCGTGGGTTCAGTGCGTCCACAGTCAGGGCGTTGGACGGCCTGACCCGTGATGAGCGGGTGATCGGTTTCGATCGCCGTCAGCCCGAGTTCACTCAGACATTTGATGAATACCTAACGGCGAGAGTGTCGAAATCCCGGATAGACACCGCGCGACGGCTCTACCGGGAACATCGGGATTCTCTCGAAAAAATTGCGCAGCACTACGGGATTGATGCCGAGTTCCTGGTTGCTTTCTGGGGACTGGAATCCAGTTTCGGTCGCTATCAGGGCAAGTACTCGGTTGTGCGGTCGCTTGCAACGCTGGCTCATGATCCGAGACGCTCGCGGTTTTTCACCCGAGAATTGATGTCTGCACTTCAGATTCTGGATGAGGGGCACATCGAGCCTGAGAATTTTGTGGGAGGCTGGGCAGGTGCGATGGGGCAGAATCAGTTCATACCATCAAGCTTCCTGAACTATGCGCAGGACTTTGATGGCGATGGCAAAAAGAACATCTGGAACAACCAGGATGATGTATGGGCATCAATCGCCTACTATCTGAGCAAGAACGGTTGGCGCGCGGGCAAGGGTTGGGGATCTCGTGTCGAGTTACCCGAAGCGCTGACGGCCACGCCTGATCCGAAACCCAGATCCGGTTGCCGCGCATACCGGTATCACTCCACCAGGAAATCCCTCCAGTCATGGGAAGCCGATGGCGTAGTGCTGGATCGCTCGGTGATTGATGGTCAGTACGCGCTGCTTGTGCCCGAACCTGGGGATAGCAACTACCTAGTTGGTGGGAATTTCGGCGCGATTCTCAGTTACAACTGCGCGAATAAATACGCGGTGTCAGTGGGATTGCTGGCTGATCTGATCGTTGATCGATAGCCCAGGAACCCTTTTTTCGGTTTGCGGGCGGGGAGGTATTTGTCAGGGACTGCGTTCAGACAGGGTGGAAAGCAACCGTATTTCGTAGGGGTCCGGTTCAAAGGACTCGCTGGCGATGATCTCAACCCGGCTGTCATCCAGCGTTTCCAGGGCGAGTGCCGTCATTTCGTTGTCCGCGATGTTGTAACCAAAACTACCCTGCTCTGTGATCACCACCGCTTTGATGCGTTCTGCATCCGTCGACTGCAGTAGTGATTCGATAGATTGCTTGTCGAAAACATAGCCGGCATCGAATAACCATCCATGGGAAGAGAATCCGTCGCCGCTGTTTGATAATCGGATGTACCCTTCCGGAGGTAGTGGTGGGGTGTCGATATCTGTAGGTGTGCTCGTGGGTTCTGGCATCGAGCGTGGGTCGGGTAACGACTGGGCTTTGGACGTCAGCAAGGAGAGCGGTAGCTGCCCACCCCGTGAGACCTGGAGTGTTTTGCCATCCATTCCGCCGTTCGTTTCAAGGTACTGTTCAAGTTGCCTGTATTCAGGTTCTCCATAGAGATCAGCCTTACTGGCAACAATAACGTCTGCGATTTCCAGTTGCTGATTGAAGGTAGTGTGGGACGTGTAGCGTTCATCACTTAACTTGCGTGCATCGACCAGCGTTACTGTGGCACAGAGATCCAGAACGTTTTCATAGTACGGCGAGGACAGAACGCTTAGCACTTCAACAGGGTGTCCCAGACCGGTGGGCTCGATCAGCAGGCGCTTTGGTTTTGCACGTGCGAGCAACATGCTCATTGCCATCTGCATCGGTAGGCCGTTTGTACAGCACATGCAGCCGCCAGGAACCTCCCGAATATAGATGCCAGATGTCCCTGTGCTGTGCTCGATCAGACTCCCGTCGACGCCGATCTCGCCGAATTCATTAACGAGAACGGCCCAGTTTTCGTTGTCAGGTTTCTGCTTCAGCAGGTCGAGAATGACCGTGGATTTCCCGGAACCAAGAAATCCTGTGATGACATTCGTAGGGATGTGCGACAAGGACACCACGTTGCTTCGTCTCAGTGATGGGTCAATCGCAGCAGTCGATCTGACGGCAGAGCCTGTAGTTCAGTCCATGTCCGATGGCCACAAGGACCGCACCGATCACTGTAAATATCCGTTCCCCTACCTCGCCGAGGACGGCGTGTCCGAAGATAGCGGTCATCAACAGGACCGATACTCCTGTAATGCCCCAGAACACGACGTGCCAGCGACGATGTCTGCGGCAACCCATGAACAGGGCCAGTGAACTGGTGGGGACGACGAGCATGACAAGCCAGAGGTGAAAGTGCTCGTCGGCGAGCGGAAGACTGGCGAGCGATGGCGAAATTACCAGAATAACGGGCAGTGCAAGGCAGTGCACCACACACAGAAAGGAAAGACCAATCGCTGCCTGGTCAAGCGTGTTACCAGATGGGGTCATTGATTTCCGGTGGCTTTTTGGTCTTGACTACAGTCGTCGCAGACGCAATCGAGTTCAAGTTGATGACTGGCCAGACGAAAGCTAGTCGCGTCGATGGTTTTGGCGATCGCACTGATCACCGAGCGCTTTACACCCACTTCCTCAACGCGAAAACAATCTTTGCAGATTAGAAACTGGGGTACTTCGTGCTTGTGGTCGCAGGCGATGTGTGAGCATGCGACGTACTTGTTAGCTAGGTTCAGTCTGTGTGCCAGATGTTCGCCTTCCAGAAACTCTAGAATGCGGTAGACCGACATGGGCAATAGATCAAATCCGAGGTGGTCCCGGCAGTATTCCGTGAGCTCGTACGCTGACAAGGCCTTGTCGGATTCCAGGAGTCCAGTGAGTACCTGCTTCCGTTTCTCGGTCAGGCGTGTACCCCGTTCGTCACAATACTGTTTGGCATATGCCAACGCGTTATCTGTTTTGGTGGTCATCGTGCGTCTCTGTGAACTACGTTATAACATAACATTTGTAGTTTAAGCCATCGATTACGCAGAAGATGATGAACCAGACGACGTGGATAGTCGATAGGCTTGCCACGCGGGTACCAGGCTCAGCAGGACAGAGATAAGAACTATCATCCCAAGCGCAATCAGGCTCGAGGTATATAGAATCTGATAGGAGAAGGAAATGCCAATCTCTGCCATCAGGATACCGTTGGTGACGGCGATCGCGATAAGTAATCCTCCGATGGCCAGCAGGATTCCGACCAATACAATCAACAGTGATTCGACGACCAGCAGTCCGAGGATAAACAGCGAAGGCGCGCCAACGCTGCGCAGAATGTCAATCTCCTGTCGCCGTTCCCGCATGGAAGCCAGCAGCATGGCATTGAGTCCAAACAGGGATGAAACAAAGACCAGAATGGCGATGCCTCGCAGCGTGTCTTCGATCCTGCCCACCATCTCCCAGAGTTGGGTCAACGTCACGCCGGGTAGTACCGCAAGCAGGGCTTCGTCCTCGTATTCGTTGACCCATCGCTGGACCTGAAGTGTTGCGAAAGGCCCATTCAGGCCAACGAGCAACGCCGTCACAGAACCGAGTGGGCCCGCATGCTCGTGCTCATCATGGCC
>CENZ01020286.1_pt1 | contig 16887 bp, 22 predicted proteins | sample 361341 | NCBI WGS metagenome assembly CENZ01 (sample SAMEA2619782, study PRJEB7988) | marine metagenome | biome: marine biome (ENVO:00000447); feature: deep chlorophyll maximum layer (ENVO:xxxxxxxx); material: "saline water (ENVO:00002010), including plankton (ENVO:xxxxxxxx)" | depth 50 m
ATGGATGACATGTTGAATGCTTTAGAACACACTAATTTCTTTGAAAACAGGGCTACTGAATATTCACGTGCTGCCACGCAAGGTAGTTGGGAAGAAGCTTTTGTATAATTAAATAGATATAATCTAATTTGAATGAAGTTTTGACCATACTTTGTTAGGTGTCGCTGGCATATCAATATGTTCAATATTTAAAGCGTTAACTAATGCGTTAATAACAGCAGGAGGTGCTCCAATTGCTCCAGCTTCTCCTGCCCCCTTTATTTGAAGTAAATTAGTTTCACAGGGAACCATATTCCATCGTATATCTACATTAATTAAATCTTCAGCTCTAGGTAAAGCATAATCCATGAAAGAACCTGATAATAATTGTCCATTTTCGCTATCATATACAGTATTTTCATAGATTGCTTGGCCAATACCTTGAGCTATACCTCCATGAACTTGTCCCGCTAGCATATTAGGATTAATAACTAGTCCAAAATCATCCACAACAGTATATTTCTTTATTTCAATGTGACCTGTATCTTTATCTACTTCTAGTTCACATATATGGCAACCATTAGGGAATGTATAATTAGGAGGAGTCCACTGACTAGAAATTTTAATTGGTTCATTGCTATCTTTAGCAAGGTCTTCAAGACTAATTGTTAAATTTGTGCCTTCTGCTAAAAAAATACCTTCTTTATATTCTAAAGTACTTTCATCTATATTTAATTTTTGGGCTGCTAGTGATTTTGTTTTATTAATAATATTCTCTGAAGCAACTTTAATAGCTGCACCTCCTACGGGAACTGACCTAGAACCGCCTGTGCCTGCGCCAAAAGCAATCACATCAGAATCTCCCTGAATAACAGTCATCTTTTCAGGTCCAATTCCTAAATATTCACATAAAATTTGCTTATATGCAGTTTCATGGCCTTGCCCATTAGATTGAGTTCCAATATGTAAAGTAATACTACCATTTTTTTCTAAAATAATAGTAGCTTCTTCTGGTCCTCCACCTGAACAGGCTTCAATATAAGTTGATAGACCAATACCTCTAATTTTATTATTTTCTTTTGAAATTTTTGCTCGGTCTTTAAACCCTTGCCAGTCTGAATCTTTTACAGCAAGTTCCATATTACCTATAAAATCACCAGTATCATATGTATGGTTCAAAGCAGTCTTATAAGGCATTTCTGAACTAGGAATTAAATTTCGTCTTCTAATTTCTATTGGGCCTAACCCAGATTTTATTCCTGCTACATCTACTAATCTTTCAATTACAAATGAAGCTTCTGGTCTACCCGCACCCCTATAAGCATCAATTGCAGGAGTATTTGTAAAAACTCCTTTAACATTTACATATATTGCTGGAGTTTTATAACAGCCTGCCAACATTGCTGTACCTGCTAAAGTAGGAATAAATATAGCAAAATTAGATAAGTAGGCGCCCATATTAGCGACTGTATCTATTTTTATTCCTAAAAATATTCCTTCTTTATCTAAAGCTAATTTAGCTTTTGTAACATGGTCTCTTCCATGCGTATCAGATAGAAAAGCCTCACTTCTATCAGAAACCCATTTCACAGGCCTACCTATTATTTTTGATGCAAATAGTGAACATATATATTCAGGGTAATTGAAAATTTTCATACCAAAACCACCACCTACATCAGTTGTTATAACTCTAATTTCACTAGGTTCTATATTTAAAACATTTGAAATTCTATCTCTAAGACTGTGTACTCCCTGGGATGAACAGCTTAATTCATATCTACCATCTTCTTTATTAAAATTTGCAACTGCTCCTCTAGTTTCCATAGAATTTGGAACAATTCTATTATTAATTAACTCAATTTCTACTATAGAATCCGCTATTTTGAAGGCATCTTCCACTTTATCTTGTTCACCCATTTCCCAATCAAAACAAAGGTTGTTTTTAGTATCTTCCCACACTTGAGGTGAATTATCTTTAATTGCTTCGTTACAGGAAGTTACTGATGCAATTTCTTCAATATCAGCAAATATTAATTCTGAAGCATTTTTTGCTTGTTCTATACTTTCAGCAATTATTATAGCAATTGGGTCTCCTACATGTCTAACTTTATCAATAGCAATAGCTGGTCTTTCTGGAGTATACATATCAGAACCATCTTTATTTTTTGCTTTAAAATTAGTAGGCATATCTTTTATACCTGCTTCTCTTAAATCTTTACCTAAAAAGATATTAATAACTCCTGATGATTTAAGGGCATCATCTATATCTAGACTTTTAATTAAACCGTTAGAAACATTAGACCTTAATACATACATATAAGTTTGATTTGTTAATGAAATATCGCCTGTATATAAACCTTTACCAGAAATAAACCTTATATCTTCGTCTCTAAGTACAGGTTGCCCAATTCCAAATTTATTCATTATTACCTCTTTAATTTCTATTTAACAGTCATTAATATATCATAAACTTTAAATAATTAAAATATTATATATAGAGTATCTTTATGCAGAAAAAAATTAAAATAGAGTTTTTAAATAATTTTATTATAGTTGAGCTTGATAATACTGATACCGCAAAAGAAATATGGGATGCCTGTCCCATAAAGTCGGTTACTAATACGTGGGGCAAAGAAATTTATTTTGAAACAGGTATTAAAGTTGTAAAAGAAAAGTCTGCAAAAGATATAATCAATTTAGGAGAAATTGCTTTTTGGGTTGAGGGTAGTTCCATTGCAATAGGTTTTGGTGCTACTCCTATATCCAAAGTAGATGAAATACGTTTAGTAACTAAAGCAAATATTATTGGAAAAACTAAATCAGACTTATCTATATTAGAAGTGGTTAATTCCGGAGAAATTGTTATAGTAGATCGTATTTATTAACTAAGGAATATATTATGACAAAAAAAGTGGATTTTTATTTTGATTATGGAAGCCCTGCTACCTATCTGGCATGGACGCAGATAGATAAAATAATAAAAAATGCAAATGCTGAACTTAATATGATTCCTATGTTGCTTGGAGGAGTCTTTAAAGAGACAGGAAATTCTTCACCAGCTTTTATTCCTGCTAAAAGTAAATGGATGAATAAAGATTTGAAAAAACACGCTGAAATTTATGGAGTTGATTATAACTCAAATAGTTTTTTTCCGATAAATACGCTAAACTTAATGCGCGGAGCTATTGCTGCTAGAAAAATGAATATTTTTGAAAAATATTCAGAAGCTATTTTTACTGGAATATGGGTAAAAGATGTAAATTTAGGAGATATTCCTATACTTCAGGACTATTTAAATAAAAATGGTATAGATACTAAAGAGTTATTTAGTTTAGTTCAGTCAGATGAAATTAAAACATCATTAATAAAAAATACCGCAGAAGCTGTTGAGAAAGGTGTTTTTGGTGCACCAACTTTTATAGTAAATAATGAATTGATATTCGGGCAAGATAGGTTAGAATTTTTAAAACTAGCATTAAAATAAAATATATTTTTTTTATGTATTGTAAATTTAGGTCAGTATAACTATTTATATAGGTATAATATTAATATGTAAGCTTAAGGAACAATAATGAATAGTGATTTTCAAAAAAAAGCAGATTTTAAAATTGGTGAAATTGTTAAGCACCGTTTATTTTCATTTAGAGGCGTTATATTTGATGTGGACCCTGAGTTTATGAATACTGAGGAATGGTATGCCTCTATACCCGCAGATATGAGACCAAAAAAAGACCAGCCATTTTATCATTTGTTTGCAGAAAGTGAGGAGGGCCCTTATATAGCTTATGTTTCTCAACAAAATTTATTAAAAGATGATAGTCAAGAGCCTTGTTTACATCCTCAGATAGATGTAATGTTCAATAATATAGGTGGTGATTATGTTCTAAAGAAAGAAAATATTCACTAGAAATTATCCGCTCTTATCCTTCATCCATGGTGCATCTGGAGAATTTGCGTCTCCTATATCTAAAGGCTTCTTGTTATCTTTATCTGAGCTTTTCCATCTTAATATATTTTTTTTTGTAATAATTTTGCCTATTAAATAGGCCAAAATTACACAAAATATAAGTATAAGAATTCCCATTATTGGATGATAGCTCATATTAATTCCTTAAGATTAATTATTACATTATAAGTTGAATGGAGGATAATTCAAGTGTTTAGGAGATAAAGTGAATACTTCATATCCAGACGAAGTAACACAAAGAGTATGTTCAAATTGAGCAGATAAAGTTTTATCTTTGGTCACAGCTGTCCAACCATCAGAAAGAATTTTTACATCAAATTTACCAATATTTATCATTGGTTCAATAGTAAAAAACATACCTTCTTTTAATATAATCCCTTCATTTTTTTTTCCATAATGTAAAACACTAGGACTGTCATGAAAAACTCTTCCAATACCATGACCACAAAAATCTCTAACTACAGAATACCCTTTTTTTTCAGAAAAACTTTGTATAGCATAACCTATATCTCCTAATGTTGCTCCAGGCTTGACTTGCTCTATACCTTTCCACATAGCTTCAAAAGTGTTTTCTACTAGTTTTATAGCTTTTATACCAGGCTTGCCCACCCAAAACATTCTACTAGTGTCTCCATGCCATCCATCCAGAATCACAGTAATATCAATATTTAGAATATCGCCATTTAATAAAACTTTATCTCCAGGGATACCATGGCAAATTACGTGATTGATAGATGTACATATTGATTTTGGAAAACCTTTATAGTTTAATGGTGCTGGTATAGCTTTGTTTTTTATAATAAAGTCATAACATTTTTTATCAAGAAGTTCAGTTGTGATTCCAGGTTCAACATACGGAGTTATATAATCAAGTACTTCTGCTGCTAGTTTACCTGCTTTCCTCATAGAAACTATATTATTTTTATCATGAATCATTACGCCTGTTTCTTGATCTACATACATTTTTATTCCAATAAATTATCTATTAGTTAATAGTTGAATATTTTTTCCAATATTTATTGCATCACTACTTAAAATAGTATCCATACAAATAACTTCAACTCCTGCTTCAAGAGCATTATAAAACTCTTTAGCATATTCTTTATCTATATCCTCAGCAATTTTAAAATACTTGCAGTCATTCCTTTGAATTAAATAAAGCATTACAGCTCTAAGTCCAGATTTGGATACTAAAGATAATTCTCTTAAATGTTTAGCACCTCTTGTCGTAACTGCATCAGGAAACTCAGCAACTTCTAATTCTCTCGAAAGGTGAACGTTTTTTATTTCTACATAACAATCTTTTTTATTATTATCTTGAAGAAGTATATCAATTTTAGAATTAGTACCGTATTTTACTTCTCTTTTTAAGTCATCATAATTGGTTAGTTCTTTAATTTTATTTTTTATAATGGCTTCTTGAATAATTTTATTTGGATTATGAGTGTTAATACCAATTATAGTTTTATCCTTTTGAACAAGTTCCCAACTCCATTTGAGTTTTCTTTTAGGGTTATCACTTTTTGATAACCAAGAGGTAACCCCTTCTTCAGTTACCCCTAGCATTGCACCAGTATTTGCACAATGTGCGGTAACTAATGATCCATCCTCTAAAATATGATCACTGAAGAATCTTTTATATCGCTTTATAAATTTAGCTTTGACAAGTTTACTAGAGAAATCCATATAATATATTATATGGCTAGAGAAAAAATGGTCTATAATTATTTAAATTTAAAGGGATATTATGAAAAATAATGATATAAAAAGTCTTTCTTCAGCATGTATTTTAGTTATTGGCAACGAAATTCTGTCAGGTAGAACAGAGGATAAAAATATTAATTTTATAGCTAAAAGATGTGATAAGATTGGTGTTAGTGTTAATGAGGTTAGAATTATTCCTGATGAGCCAAAAATTATAAAAGATACAGTGCTTACTTGTCATAAAATTTTTGATTATGTTTTTACTACAGGAGGTATAGGACCAACTCATGATGATATCACTACGGAGTGCATTGCTAGCGCTTTTAATCTTGATATAGAAATTAATGAAGAGGCGCTTAAAAGATTAAAACACCATTATAGAAAATTAAAAGTTGAACTAAATGAGTCAAGAATAAAAATGGCAAAAATTCCAAAGGGAGCATTATTGATTGATAACCCTGTTTCGTCTGCTCCAGGCTTCATCGTAAAAAATGTATATGTTTTACCAGGTGTACCTAAAATTTTACAAGCAATGTTTAATGGTTTAGAGGATAAAATTAAGGGAGTAACAAATATTATTTCTAAAAATATTATTGTTCATAGTCCTGAAGGAGAAATAGCAGATTTTTTAGAAATTATTCAAAATGATTATAAAAATGTAAGTATTGGGTCTTATCCTTATTTTAGGCCTCCAGAGGTTGGTACAAATATTGTATTAAGGTCAATAAATAAAACTTTAATTAATGAGGCTTCTATTGCAATTTGTGCAAAATTGAAGGAATATAAAATTCAGTTTGAAGATACATGAGAATTAACGGGAGGAAACTATGGGTAATACAAATTCAAATACAGTGCCAGAAAATTTAAAAAAGTTAGAAGCTTTATATGAAAAATTAGAAAGAGATCCAAATTTAGAAAAGGCATTTTTAACTGATAAGAAAAAATTTTTGGAAGATCACGGTTTTAATGAAGAAGAAGTAAATAGCTTAATAAATGATCTACAAAAAGAAAGAATTGCTGAGTTATCATCAGTTCTTAAAGAACAAGAAGAAAAGTTAAGTTAGTACTTATTAAGAGCGTTCATAAATTTATAAAGCAGCTTCATAAATAGATACGGCATCCTTTAATTTTAATTCTCTTGGATTATTTACTAATAACCTCTCTTGTTTCATAGCATCTTCTGCTAATTTAGGAATGTCATTACTAGTAATACCTACGTCTTTTAGGCATTTAGGTATTTTCAAATCTGCTATTAATTCTTCTATTCCTATTATGAAATCATCAATTGTAATTTTTTTTCCAATTAGTTGTGGCAAACAATCTGCTGCAATTTCACAATACATATTTTCTGCTTTTAGACTATTAAATTGTAAAACCTTAGATAAAACTAATGAGTTAGATAAACCATGAGGAACATGAAATTTAGCACCAATTGGGTAAGCTAAAGCATGGACTGCAGCACATGGGGCATTAGCAAAAGCCATACCAGCTAACATGGAGCCTAATAACATATTTTCTCTAGCTACTCTATTTTTGGGCTCGTTTACTGCTATGCGTAAATTTGATCCTAATAGAGTGAGCGCTTTTTTTGCAAGAGAATCAGATATTGGATTTTTTTTAATTTTAGTTGTATAGGCTTCAATTGCGTGAACCATAGCATCTATTCCAGAATAAGCAGTAATGTCAGCAGGCAAACCCAGAGTTAAATCAGCATCTAAAATTGCATAATCAGCATAGAGTAAAGGGTCTACTATTCCCATTTTTTGTTCACTTTCAAGAGTAAAGATTGCTATTGGAGTCAACTCAGAGCCAGTTCCAGCTGTTGTTGGTATTTGTATAAGTGGAGACCTTTTATTAACTAATTTATTTACTCCATAACACTCAGAAATAGAAATTTTATTAATACTAAAATATGATACTGCCTTAGCAACATCCATAGAACTTCCGCCCCCAAATCCTATTACGCCATCAGCGCCAAAATCTTCAAATAAATTTACAGCATCAAAAATGTTATGTTCTGGAGGGTCTGCTAAAACATCCTTATAGATACATGTTTGTATATTATTTTTTTCTAAAATTTTTTCTAATTTTTCAACTAAGCCTAATTGAAATAAGCCTTTATCAGTGACTATGATTGGTTTTTTAATATTCAGTCTATTACATACATCTGGTAAAATAGAAATCTTTCCTAGGCCGGATTCAATAGATGGAACTGTTTGAAAACTTATACTCATTTTTGCATTCTAGCATTAAAAGATAATATTTCTAGAAAAAAATATATATACGTAAATTTTTAAACCTTAAGTAAGTTAGTTATTTAAAAGCTATAGGCGAAGAGTATTATATTTTTCTATATCATCTAAAAAAGAAGAGTGGTCAAGACGCATAAGAAGAGAAGGAGACTTTAGAGCGCTATCAGGTGTGCGGTGGAGAATTCCTTTTTTCCCTCCTTTAAATATTGATACATCCCATGATTTTATATACATGCGCTTTTCAGCGTTTTTTAATATTTTATTATTTCCTTCGCCTCTATAATAAGCATTATAATCAGCATTATCGCTAGGAAGCCATTCAGTTCCTTGTCCAAAATAAGTAATGAGTAAACGCATTGGAACATTATCAATATGATATCTTGAACAACCGCGAGAAGTACCCAGAGAAAAACTTATATCAATACTCCCCATTATATCACAAAAAATAGAAGACATTTTTGCCATATCATTAATCCAATGATTATAATGAATACTATTTTTCAAACTAAAAGATATTTTCTCTTCTAAAATATCTTTTATATCATTCACACTACTTTTTTTAAAAACATTTCCATTGATATTAAATGGTTTATTAATTATTTTTTTAAAAAAATCATTAGACCCCTTTGGCGCATTTCTCTCTGAAATAGTTAAGTATGATTTAGTTTTAGAGGTAGTAAGAATATTATCTAGATCAATTTTTTCAACAAAAGACATAATTTGTACCTCTATACTATTAAATTATTAAAAAATATAATGTTTTAAAATTGGCTATAATAATAATAGCAATAATGCAATAATATTGCATTAAAGTAAATTATAACTTTTGTTTATATGAATATTCTAGGAGCAATAAAGGCAAAAAATAATCCTGTAAGAAATATAATTAAGGAAAATATATAAATATATATGCTTAATTTTCTTAATTTATTGCATAACTTTGCTGCCATTGGGTCAATAGGACAAGGAGCATTTCTATTAACCCATAACATATAACCACTTATGGTTATAAGTAATCCTGCAATACTAAATACGTAAATTTTATATTTAGATAAAAATAGTAGTTGAGGAAAATTAGTTATCAAGCCTGCGAGAACTGCACCAGCTCCAAGACTTACGAGAAGAGCAGGTAAAGCACAGCAAATTAGAGTAGCAAAACTGGAAAACAAGCTTATTAATGGAAGTGTAATATTTTTACGGTATACGCCTTTCATTTTAAAGTTTTTTTCTATCGATAGTTTGAATATTATATCCTGCATTAAGGAATAATTCTTCTATTATAGTATTTTCTATGTCTTTTTCACTTTTTAATGAAATAATAACATTTTGATCATCTAAGTTAACAGTTATTCCTGCAACTTCTTCTCTTTTCATAAAGACTTTCTCTATAGCTTGAGCACAAAAATCACAGACCATACCTTCAACAGCTACTGTCATTAAAGTTCCATTAGGATCTATAGAACCTGCTTGAATTTCAATTTGATTGCTTTCCATATGATCATGATTTGAATGATCTTGTTCATTTGCTAAAGAAAATGTACTAATAAAAAGTAAAATGCTTAATGATAGTATATTTATTTTTTTCATATAATTCTCCTTTATTTTAAAATCTAACAGTCCAATTAAATAAGACTTTAGTTTTATTGTTAGCTCCTATTTCTACTAAATGTGTTTTATAAAAAAATCTAAGTAAGGGGGTATAAGTTAGTGCGTTAGTAGCTTCTGGATTATGATCTGTCTTAAACATCAACCAGGTATGTAAATCTCCATAATTTCCAATATAAGGGGCAATACCAATCTGTGCTTTTTGAGAAAAATAATTATTAATTTTTCCTGAGTGAAAATACCTATTTTCATATGAAATAAAATATCTTCTCGTTTCCCAGTCGGTTGAAATACCTAAATACCCCGTGTATTTTTTCTTTGATTCATAATTGCCAAAATCTGTGTATAAAACTCCTATACCTTTTTTAGTATAAAAATTAGCTTGTGAGTGCCTTCTATTCCATCTTTTAATTAAATGATTATAATGAAGTGCATGAACACTATACTCTTTTGCTTTAGAATATTCTGCTCTATAGCCTAGAGAATATCTAAATGTTGGAGAATAATGAATGTGCATAGTATTGACTTCACTATTATTTTTGGTCATCCAAGTCCAACCTTCTGGGTAAGATACAGGGCGGGCAAAAGAAATATTGCTAAATATTATTATAAAAAGAAATGTTAGTTTTATTAGCATTTTTACCTTTACTTATTTTATAAACTACTTATGTATAAGCTATACCCTAACGTTAAGGTCAAGCATATTTAGGAGTAAGAAATGAAAATAGGTGAAGTTGCTTTAATAGCTGGTATTACTAATAGAGCTATAAGACATTATGAAGAACTTAATCTAATAAAATCTAGAAGGTTATCTAATAATTATAGGGAATATAGTAAGGAGGATTTAGATAAAGTAAAGTTTATTTCTAGGGCAAGAAAACTTGGTTTTTCAATAGATGAATGTTCTTCATTAATTAGTTTATTTGATAATCAAAGAAGAAAAAGTGTTGAGGTAAGAAAAATTGCTATTATAAAAAATGATGAACTTAAGAGACAAATACAAGAACTGAAAGATTTGCAGAAATCATTAGAATGGCTAATTAAAAAATGTCCCGGAAATGATAAACCTAATTGTCCAATTATAGATGAGTTAGCTAGTTAATATCTGAGATTTTTGTGATGGTGCCCTCAGCAGGACTTGAACCTGCACGCCAAAAGAGGCCACGGATTTTAAGTCCGTTATGTCTACCAATTCCATCATGAGGGCTTAGTTTTTATATTTCTTTCCTATTAAAATGGTTGCTCCTATAGAAGAAGTTTTTTCAGAATGTAATTGTTTTGCGTCTACAGCTAAAAAATTTCCCGGCTTTAAAACATGTTTTTTATTATTGCAATGTAAAATAAATTTACCTTTTACCACGCAAGCATATGCATCAAAATCATGTGTATGAAAATCAGTATTTAAATTTGGCTCTATTTCTTTTAGACTAATATCTGAATATCCTGCATTAGTTATCTTTTTTATTTCTTCAGCATATTGATCTTCAATAATTTTTTCCATAACTGCCTCAATTTTTAACTTTTTTTATATTAACTTCTAAATAATGGTGCCGCAAGTAGGAGTTGAACCCACGACCTGATGATTACAAATCAACTGCTCTACCAACTGAGCTATTGCGGCATTATAAAAAATTAATACATAACAATTCAAAATAATATAATCCTTTTATAGAAAAACTATAAAAATACAAGATTCATATGATTTTTTTTACGATCTATTCATCTCATAAAGGCTTATTGCTAATGCTACTGAAACATTAAGACTTTCTATAGAATTTTTAATATTAATTTTGGCTGTAATATCACAGTTATCTTTTACAAGACTTCTTATGCCCTTACTTTCACTTCCCATTACAATAGCTACATTTTCTGAAAATATTTTTGTACTTTCATTAATTTCCTTAAGCGTCTTGATTGCTTTTGCTTCCAAACCCACAGTCCAAAAATTATTTTGTTTTAATAATTTTATAGTTTGAACCAAGTTACTTACCCTAAATAAGGGCATTATTTCTAATGTGCCAGCAGCTGCTTTACTTAAAGCAGAGTTTTCATTAGGAGAATTTTTATCTAATATAATTATTCCAGAAGCATTAAATGCTGCAGCTGATCTTATAATTGCACCCACATTTTGAGAATCATTAATTTGGTCTAAGATAATAAATATTTTTTTTTTATTTTTATTTTGATTTAAATAGTTATTTAAATTCTTTTTTTCTAATGGTTTAGTTAATAGAGCTAATCCTTGGTGGATATTATTATTAGTTAATTTAGAAATTTCTGTTCTAGACATTATTTCTGGTTCTAATTTAATATTATTAGTTTGAATTTTTTCATAATTTTCTGCAGTTATACACAAACGATAATTTATTCTGTCTGGATTATTTAAAGCTCCTACCACAGCATGCTTACCAATAATCCAGTAACTTAATATTTTTGATTTATTTATATTCATATGTTTTTGTATCATATATTTGACTTAATTATGCCATTTTTTTAGAGTGATCTACTGATTTAATTTTTAAGTATAGAAAAAATAATTACTGTAGAAGTTGTAAAAAGTACTATTATATTTTAAATATAAATATTACATTAGTATGTATAAATTAAAATCTTACTTAGGGGGAAAAATGAAATTATTTAAATTAATTGTGATACTGATGTTTTTTTCAGTATCAGTTTCATATGCTGATCATCATGAGGGAAAAGATTCCTATATGATGAAGGCATTGGAAAGTACTGGGCAACATGGTATTTTAATTTCAGCAATTAAAACAGCTGGCCTTGAAAAACTTTTTAATAAAGAAAGCAAAGTGCCAAGGACATTATATGCTCCAAATGATAATGCATTTAGCAAACTACCAAAAGCGTTGAGCGATGAGTTTTTCGTAAAGAATAACACAAAAGCTCTTAGAAAACTTTTATTAAATCATGTGTTTGCTGGAACACATTCATCAGATAATGTAAAATCTACAGGTACACTTACAGTAAATCTAGATGGAAAAATATTAAAAATTTATCAAGGCGATGATCTATATGTAAAAGATATGGTGATTACTGAAAAAGATCTAAATGTAGATAATGGAATTATTCACTCTATAGAGTGCGTTATGTTTGTTCAACCAAGTGTAGAAGACAAAAGACTTGATCTTGAGACACGAAATAAATATTCAATTACGTCATGCTGTATGAGGACTGATTTAGAAGTAGATATGTTTTTGTCTGACGTTAAGTAAATTATTTCAGGATAGTATTTTACTGTCCTGATTCAATTTTAATATATTGTTTTTTGATTGTAGTAAAAAAAAATGTTCTGCATCAATAACTACTAGTGGCTTCTTTTGATTTATTTTTATGACTACCATAGGTTCGAGATTATTAGAATTATTTACCGCTTGTTCATAAGCATCCCATAAGTATTTCATTTTTTCTTGATTTTTGCATTCTATGGAGTAAGGAACTAATTCTTTTGCTCTTTTTGATAATTGAACATCTTCTCCTTTTCTTCCCATTCTAATAGATTTTACATCATTATCTGTTAATTTAGAATGATATTTCAAAATAAGACTACATACATACTTTTGAAGTCTTTTGCCCTTAGCTTTTCTTGTTGCAGTATTCATCATTACTCCATTTTATTTTAATTAACCAATTTATTAAAATATAATAAATTAACTTTTTATATAATTGAAATATAAAACGTATTTGTTATGCTAGTACTCTATTTAATTTCTAGAAAGTTTTTAATATGGACTTTAATTTAAATGAACAACAGAGAGCATTGAAAGAAACTGCGAAAAAATTTGCAGAAAAAGAACTTTTTGATGTAGCAAAAGAAATAGAAGAGAACGATAGTCCTCCTAGTAGGGAAATATTAAAAAGGTTTGCAGATTTAGGGTTTTTAGGAGTCAACTTGCCAGAAGAATATGGAGGTGCAGGTCTTAGTCATTTTGAAGCGGTTTTAGTCCTTGAGGAAATAGCAAAAATATCCATAGCAGTTGCTTTCCCAATATTTGAATCTAGTTTTGGTCCTGCGTTAGCTATTTCTAGCTTTGCATCAAGTAGTCTTAAGAAAGAAGTTCTCCCAAAAGTTTGTTCAGGAGATATGGTGATAGCAGTTTCAATGTCTGAGCCAAATGCAGGTTCTGCTTTAACAGATCTAACTACTAACGCTAATATTCTTGAGGACAAAGTAATTTTAAACGGTCAGAAAAGGTGGTGTTCTGGTGCAGGTCATGCTGATGCTTATGTTGTTTATAGCCGCATGTCTGAGGAAAAAGGAGCAAAAGGAATAGGAGCTGTATTATTAGAGAAAAATTCAAAAGGTTTCTCATTTGGTAAGCCAGAGCAGCATATGGGATTTAGAGGGGTACCAAGTGCGGATATGTATTTTGATAATGTAGAAATTCCTCTAAAAAATATAATTGTACCTGCTGGTGGTTTTAAAAAATTAATGGAAGCTTTTGACTTAGAACGATGTGGTAATACTACAATGAGCCTTTCTTGTGCTCAATCTGCCTATAATTATGTAATAAAATATATTCAAGAGAGAAAACAGTTTGGAAAAGCCATTATAGATTTTCAAGCAGTACAGATTCAATTAGCAGAAATTAAAATGAAGTTAGATGCTTCTAGATTATTACTATATCGAGCAGTTGTAAATGCTGATAAAGAATTACCATCTATTGCAGAAAGTTCTATTGCTAAGTGTTTTGCAAATGAAATAGCGAGAGAGGTGACTGGTAAATGTGTGCAATTAATGGGAGGGTATGGATATTCTAAAGAGTTTCCCATAGAACAAAAAATGAGAGATGCCTGGGGATGGGGAATAGCAGGTGGATCAATTGATATTCAGAAAACTAATATAGCATCAGCATTAATTGGTAGACGTTTTAATCAGAGAAATTAAGTTAAAAGGAATATTCACTATGACAGAAAGTTTGCCTTTAGAAGGACTTAGAGTTTTAGATTTGACTACAGTTATAATGGGACCATTCACAACCCAAGTATTAGGCGATTTTGGTGCAGATATTATAAAGGTTGAAGATCCAAATGGAGATATGACTAGAGACATTGGACCCAGTAGGTCAGATAAAATGTCATCAATGTTCCTTGGGGTTAATAGGAATAAAAGAAGTATAGTATTGAATCTTAAAAAACCTTCTGCAAAAAAAGCCCTATGGAAGTTGATAGAGGGAGCGGATGTAATAGTTCATAATATTCGTCCTCAAAAAATTGCTTTATTAGGTTTTGGGCCTGATGCTGTTCTCGAAAAAAAACCAGAAATAATATATGTAGGTCTTCATGGGTATAGAGAGGATGGTCCTTATGGAGGACAGCCAGCATTTGACGATGTAATACAAGGACAATCTGGAATAGCAGGTACCTTTAATGCAAGAGATGGAGAACCTCATATAGTTCCAACAGTAATGGCAGATAAAAGTATAGGCCTTTTAGCAAGTACTGGCCTATTAGCAGCATATATAAAAAAATTAAAAACCGGTGTAGGAAGTTACTTAGAGGTTTCTATGTTTGAAGGTATGGTTGGATATACACTTATTGAACATCATTTCGGAGAAACTTTTATTCCTTCTTTAGGGCCAATTGGTTATCCTAGGGCACTTTCAGAGCATAGAAAACCTTATAAATCTGAAGATGGTTATATTTCTATTTTGCCATATACTAATCAACAATGGATTAATTTTTTTACTATTATTGGTAGGGAAGAGTTAATTGAAGATGAGCGTTTTTCATCTATTAAAGCAAGATCCAAAGATATTAATACTTTATACAATTTAGTTAGAAAAAGTGTAGTTAAGAAAACTAATAAAGAATGGATTGAAGTTCTCAAGAAGGCTGAAATACCATTTGGTGTAGTTAATAGTCTTGAAGATTTGAAAGATGACCCTCAATTAAAATCCTTAGATTTTTTTAGAGAATATAATCATCCCACTGAGGGAAAATTAGAAATTCCAGACTCAGCATTTAGATATAATAGACATTCTTTGCCAGTAAGAAGACATCAACCAAAATTAGGTGAGCAGTCAGAGGAAATATTAAAAGAAGCTGGATTTAATAGTGATGAAATTTCTAAAATTATTGATAGTTAATTACACATAAAGTTTATATGTAAAATTTATATATAATTAAAATAGATGCTAGTTAAATTAGTGTTTAGTCTAAGAAGATTAAAGAGGTATATAAAATGTATGATATCGTTAAAAACCTTTATCCAAGTCAGTATAAAAAAATAAAAGAACTTGGTTATGAAACTATTGAAATCAGAACTTTAGAATCTAACTTGGAACTAGAAAATCATATGCATCCCTTTACTGCTTGCATGTATATTTTAGAAGGAGAGGTTCAATTAGAGGATTCAACAAATAAAGAACATAATTTAAAACCAGGAGATTTTATAGCAGTTAATAGTAATGATATGCATAAGGAAAAGACTTTTTCTAGAGGTGCTAAAGTTATATATGGAAAAAAATTTGATCAAAGCCGTAAGAATATTGTTAATCAAGTTAATGCTAGTTTAAATGATTTATATTTGGGTGATAATAATAAATTTATTGCCTATATTACAAAATCACCTGTTTCTTATATTTTATATCTTACATTATATAAACAGTATTATTCAGAAATATGGCATTCTCAAGAAGAGATAATAAATTTAGTTCCAAGAATATATGGAAGTAGAAGCACTATTATTAATCTTATTAACGAAGGTATAGAGGCAGAATATATTTTAAAAAGAATAACTTCATCTGATAGAAGGTCAGTCTATTATGAGCTTGGTTTAGAGTTTTATAAAATTCTTGATAACTGGGTTATTGAAAGAAAAATTTAATCAAAATAATTAATCAAGATCATTACTACAATAGAAAAAACTTTTTTTAAAATACATTTATTATCTAATTCCAATCATTTTTTTTATTAAAAAATAATTTGATTGATTATCATTTTTCAATTAAACAAAATCTTTATTAAGTTCTAAAATATAGAATAGAAATATATATTTAAGTTTTAGAGGAGGGATGGCCGAGTGGTTAAAGGCAGCAGACTGTAAATCTGCCCTCTTATGAGTACGAAGGTTCGAATCCTTCTCCCTCCACCATTATTTATATTTTCGCTATTTTAGATTGACTATACAGCTAGAATTGAATAAATAGTGGTTTCTTGATAATATCAAGTAGTATATATATTAGTTGCATCTTGCTTAGGTCTGGTGCAAAAGAGTGTTAGAAATAATAATTTAAGATATTAGGAGTAAAGTGAATAAAAGAAACTCATAGTATTTACTATAACTTAGCGGGTGTAGCTTAGTGGTAAAGCACCAGCCTTCCAAGCTGGCTATGAGGGTTCGATTCCCTTCACCCGCTC
>CENZ01098711.1_pt1 | contig 16887 bp, 18 predicted proteins | sample 361341 | NCBI WGS metagenome assembly CENZ01 (sample SAMEA2619782, study PRJEB7988) | marine metagenome | biome: marine biome (ENVO:00000447); feature: deep chlorophyll maximum layer (ENVO:xxxxxxxx); material: "saline water (ENVO:00002010), including plankton (ENVO:xxxxxxxx)" | depth 50 m
TGACCAATCTGTGAAGTAATGAGGTTGCTGCGAAACCTAAATGGTAGGGTAGACAGTGTTGCAGCCACTTAAATCTCGATGAAAATCAGAAAAGTAATCGCATTGCCTGGATGAACAACGGGATTGGGCGTTTTTTTAGCAATCTCTGTCCAAAGAATAGATTGGCATGAATAAAAAACAAAGTAGTATACCTCCTCAATAATAAATAGATGCTATATGACTGATCCTGAACGACAATCCAGTTTCCTGCGGGTGCTAGGCAGACGAGATGTAATAGCACTGGCTTTTGGTGCCATGATTGGCTGGAGCTGGGTCGTGCTCACTGGCACCTGGATCACCTCCGCCGGCGTGCTTGGCGCGATCATCGCCTTTCTGGTTGGCGGCGGCGCCATTGCTATTGTGGGCCTGACTTACGCAGAGCTGTCTTCTGCACTTCCCTACGCGGGTGGTGAGCATGTCTATAGTGAACGCGCCCTTGGCACCCGCGCCTCGTTTATCTGTACCTGGGCAATCATCCTGGGCTACATGTCGGTGATCGCATTCGAAGCAGTCGCCCTACCAACAGTCATGAGTTCACTCGTGCCCGGACTCGATATCGGTTATCTGTGGACTGTCGCCGGCTGGGAAGTTCATGCCACGTGGGTCGGAGTGGGCATCTTCGGTGCTGTGGTCATGACCATCCTGAATATACTGGGCGTCAAGATCGTTGCTATCGTCCAGACCACGGTCGTGATAGCGATTCTGGTGGTGGGTTTCTTTTTCGTGACGGGCTCAGGAGTCACTGGTTCAATCTCAAACCTTGACCCACTTTTCGTTGGCGGTATCAACGGCGTGGCCATTGTATTAGTCATGGTACCTTTTATGTTCGTGGGGTTTGACATCATTCCCCAGGCCGCCGAAGAGATTGATCTGCCCTTTCGCGATATAGGAACCGCGCTGATTATTTCGGTGCTGATGGCAATCGCCTGGTATGCGTTGATCATTGTGGGAGTCGGCTTGCTCATGAATGGGGAAGCCCTAGCCTCTGCAGACCTGGTGACCGCTGAAGCCAACGGGCTTATCTATGGTGATCTCGGCGAGACCATTCTGCTGGTGACTGGCCTGGCCGGGATCATCACCAGCTGGAATGCCCTGATCGTTGGCGCCAGTCGCGCAATTTACGCCATGGCCAAGGCCGGCATGTTGCCAGCACCGCTTGCTGAAGTTCATCCGCGCTACCACACCCCGATGAATGCAATCCTTCTGATTGGCGTGCTGTCTGTGGTCTCACCTTTTTTCGGACGTCCAGCCCTGGTCTGGCTGGTTAACGCCGGCGGCCTCGGTATTGTGGTGGCCTACGCCTTTGTCGCGCTTTCGTTCCTGGCCTTGCGTAAAAACGAGCCGGAGCTTGAACGTCCCTACCAGGCGCCCGGTGGACGCTTTACCGGATACCTGGCCTTGCTGCTCTCAATTGGCATCGGGGCACTCTACTTCCCCGGAAGCCCATCTGCCCTGGTTTGGCCACAAGAGTGGGGAATCATCCTGTTCTGGATTCTACTTGGTGCCGTGCTGTTCGGACTTTCCAGGGTTTCCTCTGAAACCCCCGCCACTACTGACCCTGAAGCCGGTTAACTTTACCCCATTCCAGAAACGCCCTTGAGGTTGCGAAATCGCAGCCAGTAGTTGAATATAGAGTCTAAATCCTGAGCGACGAGAACAGTCCCTATGCGCCAACTAATAAGAACATGCAGCTCATTGATTCCACTACTTTTTCTGCTAGCTTCAGGCAGCGGATTCAGTCAGGGTAATTCAAGCTACGACGTGCCCAGAACACCCGATGGCCACCCTGACCTACAGGGTGTGTGGGAAAACAACACGATTACGCCGGTGGAACGCCCCGACGTATTCGGCGATAAAGAATACCTTACCGATGATGACATGGTTTTCATCTCTCAACGCATAGACGAGATCATGGCTGCGGGAGAGGACGCGTTGTTCGGTGGCGGCGTGCTGGAAGCTGTTTTCAGCGGCGAGATTGCTTCCTACGATCCCACTACAGGCAACTATGATTCCCAGTGGATGGCCGAGCGCACGGTCCACCGCCGCACCTCGCAAATCACGGATCCTCCCAACGGCAAGTATCCCCCGCGCACGGAAGCTGCCATTGCGGCGGCTCGGGAATTAAGGGCATGGCGCGCAGCCCATCCAGCAGACTCATGGACTGACAGGCCCTTGGGCGAGCGCTGCTTGTCTTTTGGTGCTCCTCGACTCGGCTCAGGCTACAACAGCTACTGGCAAATCGTGCAGTCCAAGGAAACCGTGGTGATCTATCAGGAGATGGCACATGATGCGCGTATCATTCCCATCGTCGAAAAGCCTCACGCGCCGGCAGCGGTTAAACTCTGGCATGGCGATTCCCGAGGTTGGTGGGAAGGGGATACCCTGGTTATAGAGACCACCAACTACTCTGATGCCAGCAGCACCAGTCCAGCAACGGATATGAAGACAAATGTGGAGCGCTTAACGCGGATCAGCGATACTGCCCTGCAATATCAGCTCACTTCCAACGACCCTGGCCAGTTTTCCGCACCCTACACGCGCGAAATTATTTTCGATTTCACGCCGGACAAAATTTATGAATATGCCTGCCATGAAGGCAATTACGGCATGTATAACATCCTGTCGGGACATCGCGCCGAAGAGCGAATGGCGGCGCAAAACCAGGACAAAGATTAAGCTCCAGCCGATGCGGAGCCACTTGCTGGCTCCGCCATCGCCCGCGGCAGCGATAATCAAACCGGAAATATGCACTTTCTATGTTAATAAACTTTTTGCGTAATAACTTTTACTTTCTGCTAGGCCTGCTACTCACATCCCAAACTGCTTTTCCCCAGGAAGCCTTCTACATGGCCAACGAGGCGGTCATGGTCACGGACGGCGAAACCAAGGTACTGTTCGATCCTCTCTACCCTGAAACCTATGGCCAGTATTTGTTAGTACCGGATGCCATGCGTGAGGCGCTGTTTGCAGGTGAGGCGCCGTTTAACAATGTCGACGCTATTTTCATCAGCCACTTTCATGGCGATCATTTCTCTCCAGAGGATGTGCTTGCGCTGTTAGTGGCGCAAGCAAACATCGTTCTGTACGCGCCTCAACAAGCCGTGCTGGCAATGCGATCCCTTGCCAACCCTGAGCAGGAGCTGGTTTTCGATCGGGTCAATAGTGTCAGCCTCGCCTACAAGGACGCACCCGTCACGCTAACCATGGGCAAGCTACTAGTAGAAGCGGTTCGAATTCCCCATTCGGGTTGGCCAACAGACCGTTTGAACGTTGAAAACATTGTATGGCGCGTCACACTCAATGAAAGTACGACTGTCGTTCACATGGGAGATGCCGATTCCAACGATGAACATTTTGCACTGGACCCGGAATATTGGGATCGGGTGACACCCAATATTGCATTCCCCCCCTACTGGTTTTTCGGCTCCCAGGTCGGTCGAGATATTCTGGAAAATCGAGTTGGCGCAAAACGTAACGTCGGCATTCACGTGCCCCGCACAATTCCCGGAGATCCCATGCGGAGGCCACGACCACTGCGTGGTGCAGATCTGTTTATCACGCCGGGCGAAACGCGCCGCATAAATTAGCAAACCGCCAGCCTGATTCACTCCTGGTCCTAGCCACTGCCAAGCCGGCTCGTGGCATGCAACTACAGCAACACTTGATAGGGCTCTCCTGCTATGAAAGCGAAAATCCTGGAAGTCTGCGTCGGCAAACCCCGCGACATGATTGTAAACGGTCAGACCGAGCGTTCCGGCATCCATAAATCACCTATCACCGGGTCAGTGGCATTAGGTCTGGCTAAGCTTGCTGGCGATGGCCAGGCTAACCTGAAATATCGCGGCGGTAGGGAAAAAGCCGTCTATGTTTACTCTGCCGACTACTATCCGGATTGGCAGCGCGTATTGGGCAAAGACCCACTTGAACCCTCCCAATTTGGGCAGAATCTCACCGTTGATGGTTTTCCTGACGAAGCGGTGCATATCGGTGATCGCTTTCGCGTCGGACTGCGTTAATGGAAGTGGCGCAGCCGCGTATTCCTTGCGCCAAACTTGCCGCCCGGGTTGAGCTTGAAGACTTCAGCAACGAGTTTCTGATGGCCGGCAGGCTGGGTTACTACCTCTATACCTTGAAAACCGGCGAAGTGCAGGCCGGTGACAGCATGGAACGTGTGCGCGCGGCGGCGCATGGCGTAACAGTGGCAAAGCTGTGTCGAAGCGTATTCAGCGAAGCACATGATCTTGAGGTGATTAAACTCGCGCTGGAATTCCCATACGTCGACGAAGGCTGGAAAAAAAGACTCAGGGCCCTGCTCAGAAAAGCTGGGTAGCGACTGACCTTGCAATTCCCGACTACGCTTAGCTCCCCAACTTCTCTCCAACGACTCTCGAACGACTCTCTTGGAAATTGTGACTCCAGGCGCGGATTAATCGCGAGTTACAGGTGTCACGGTCTCCATCGAGTCCCTATAATGACCTGATGTCCGCCGATAAATTCAGATTCCCCACCCTCACTGCTGTCGTCATTGCCAATATGGTTGGCACCGGGGTGTTTACCAGCCTCGGCTTCCAGTTACTGGATATCCGCTCGGGCTTTGCCCTGCTGGCGCTTTGGGGAATTGGCGGAATCACGGCACTCTGCGGTGCGATGACGTACGGAGAACTCGGCGCAGCGCTGCCCCGTTCTGGGGGTGAGTACAATCTGCTCAGAAGAATCTATCACCCGGCGGCGGGCTTCGTATCCGGCTGGGTTTCCTCTACCGTGGGTTTTTCCGGACCTGTGGCACTGGCTGCCATGACGTTCGCCGCCTATGCGTCTTCAATCTTTCCGGACGGCGTCGGCGCCAACATGCAGAAGCTGATGGCGTCAGCGCTGTTGATCCTGCTAACCCTGGTCCACGCAACCAACCACAAAAACAGCAGCGGCACCCAGGTCATCTTCACCATTCTGAAGGTCGTCGTAATACTGAGCTTCATCGTTGGCACGGTCCTGGTTGTCGGTACACCTCAAGCGGTAAATTTTTTCCCTGCGCCAGGGGATGGCACAATTATTCTTAGCAGCGAATACGCGGTAGCGCTTATCTACGTCTCCTTTGCCTACACAGGTTGGAATGCTGCCACCTATCTGAGCAGTGAGCTGGAGAACCCTCAGCGCACCCTGCCCTGGATCTTGATTACCGGCACAGCGGTAGTGACACTGCTCTATCTTGGGCTCAATTTTTCATTCCTGTATGCCGCCCCAATGGATGCCATGATGGGGCAGGTAGAAGTCGGTGCGATAGCGGCCCAAGCCGCTTTTGGGGAAACAGCTGGCCGACTGACCGGGCTGGTATTGGCCATGCTGCTAATCTCAACCGTCAGCGCCATGACCATGGCGGGCCCTCGGGTGATTCAGGTGATCGGTGAGGATTATCCAGCTATTGGTGTACTGGGAAAGAAGAACAGTAACGGCATTCCTGCCACTGCGATCTGGATTCAGTCATCCGTCGCCTTGCTCTTTATACTCTCTTCTACCTTCGAATCGATTCTGGTTTTTTCCGGGTTTACCCTGGCACTAAATAGCTTTGTCACGATCGCGGGCATCTTTGTGCTCCGCTATCGACAGCCAGACCTGGAACGGCCTTATCGCACCTTCCTCTATCCGTTTACGCCGCTGCTCTACCTGGTGCTAACAGGATGGATTCTGGGCTTCACTTTGGTAAGCCGCCCACTCGAGGCATTGTTTAGCCTTGGATTTATCGGAAGCGGATTGGTTTTTTACTGGCTGGCTGCTAATCGTCTCAGCGAGTCGTAAACACTCTGCACCGTTGATGTGTATGGCTTTTCCTTCACCAATGTAAAAAACAGGCTGCTATTTTCAATTCAATTCTGCATCTTGGTAGCAGCCGGACTTGCGGCAAGGAGCAGCAAGGATATGTTTTATGAAAGATAAGCTAATCCAACAGTCAGCCTATGGCATGCCAGCCTGTGCTTTGACGTAGCGGGCTGCCTGCTCGTGAGTGGCAAACCAGACGCCATCTTTTGATTTAATATGTTCTATTAAACCCTCCAGCGCCACCAGGCGCGAGCGGTGACCGATCACATGTGGGTGCATAGTTAGCAAGAACATGGTGCCCTCTTCCCAGGCACGGTCAAACTCGTCAATCCACACTTGCATCACATCTCGCGGATTCATATAGCGTTGCCCCAGGGGATTAAATAGTGGCGCATCATCCAGAATCCACTCTACCGGTAGTTCTACAATCCCGGTGGGCTCGCCCTGGTATAGCACTTCGTAAGGCCGGTCGTCGTGCATCAATGAACTTTCATAGAGCAGACCCAGGTCACGCACGATGCGCAGCGTATTGGCGCTTAGATTCCAGGACGGCGCTCGGAAACCCACCGGCCGCACACCAGCAATGCGTTCGATTTCATCCATCGCCTGTCGCAGCAATCGCTCCTCGGTGGCGCCATCCAGAGCCGTGTTTAATTCATGAATCCAACCGTGCACGGCAATCTCATGCAAGCCTGAAGCATTGATTAGCTGCGCCTGCTCCGGTGCGAGTTTCAAACTCCAGGCCGGGAGGAAGTATGTGGCCGGAATGTCTTGCTCGTTCATCAATTCCACTACTCGCGGCAACGCGACTCTCGAGCCATACTGCCCCTGAGACAATGGCCCCACACTGATATCACCTGTGCGTAAACCCATAACGGTCTCATTGTCCACATCATAGGAAAGCAACACGGCTACCCTGGCGCCATTGGGCCAACTGCTGGGCGTAAGATCGCGCCCCGCCCGCACCTGGTTGACCTGCTCAACAACATAGTCATCTGGCCAGTTCCAGGGCTCGGCAGGATTAATTGCTGGCTGGGCCCAGGTGCCTGAAGTGTAAAGAAGGGCGAGCAGCAGGGTCAGCATGCTAGTGGAGAATGATGAAACTTTTTTTAGCAAATGCCACATATAGAAACTCCGAGGACTAAAATACTTGAGCCAACTATCTAAAGCTTGCGTTTACGGCCTTGATTGCGTCGCTGAAGATTTCCCAACTGCGGGTGATGTCTGCTTCAGAATGGGCCACAGAGACGAACAGATTATGATGCGAAGTGAGGAACAGCCCGCGCTGGGTGCATTCGCCACACAGAGCCTGATGAAACGAGATGCCCGCTTCGTGCTCGGTACGCAAATAAGGCATGGAAGCAACGCCGGTAACTTTCAGCTCATGGCCCGCATCCGCAGCGATGTCCACCATTCCCTGCCACAGCTTTTCGCCAGTTTGTAAAATTCTCGCGGGACCATCAATACGCTGGAGTTCTTTCAAACAAGCCAGTGCCGCTGCCATGGGGCCCGCAGAGAACCAAAAGCTGCCGGTCTGAAACACGCCCGCCGCTGCGCCCTGCAACGCATTCTTACCCACTACCGCGGCGATTGGGTAGCCATTGGCGATGGCCTTACAGTAACAACTTAAATCGGGTGTGTAGCCAAAGTAGTTTGGCGAACCGGCCATATCCAGCCGAAATCCGGCGCGCACATCATCACAAATAGAGAGCACATCATGCCGTTTCAGCAAAGCGTGTACTCCCGACCAGTAGTCCGCCTCAGGTAATTCGTTATCTTTGAAAGCAGGATGGTGATAGGGCGAGCTGATTAATGCGGCCACTTCACCCTTATTGGCTTCGAGTGCAGCTTCAAGCGCAGCCAGATCGTTCCAGGGAATGCGAATCGTCTCTCGATGGTCCTCCCGGCTGATTCCCCCGCGACCAAGTGCCTGCATCCATGGCGAGCACCCATGGTAACCATCATCAATGGCAATGATCTTGCGCCGCTCAGTGTGGCTGCGAGCTATGAGCACTGCCATATTGGTCGCGTCAGCACCATTTTTCGCAAACGTCGCCCATCCCGCCCAGGGAATCAGCTCAACCAGGAATTCTGCCAGCTCCACCATGACCGGCGATGCCAGTGTGCAGGTATCGGCGTTTGCCACCTGCTTTCGTACAGCCTCCTCAATGACTTCGTTCTGATATCCCAGAATCATCGGCCCATAGGCGCACATATAGTCGATATACTCGTTGCCATCTATATCCCAGAACCGTGCACCCCTCGCCCTGTCTACATAGCAAGGGTAGGTCCCCTCCGGAACCTGCACAACAGGATTAAAATGACCTGGAATACCGTTGGGTATAACGGCTTTGGCACGCTCAAGCAGTGCCTGGCTGCGGCTGTAATCGTTGATCTGATTGCTCATCGTCGTCTGCTTCTTCGTGAATGATGAATTCCAGTTTATAGCTCAGCATATAAATGGCGAACAGTATGGCGGCCGTCCCCATGAATCCTGCAAAAAATAAATGATACGTGGCCCCTTCCAATTTAGAGCTGCCATCCGGATTCTGAATTATCAGATTAACCGCCGCGGTAAACAGATTGCCAGCCGAAATGGAAAGATAGAAGAATGACATTACCAATGACTTCATACGCTTGGGCGCCTGGGTATAGGAAAATTCCAAAACCGTAATGACCAGCATAACTTCGGCAACCGAAAGCAACAGATAGGCAAACAGCTGCCAGCCAATATGGGGAGTCGCACCATTCTGGATCTGGAACTCTGCCCATCCGGTAACAAGAAAAGGAGTTGAGGCGAGGAACATACCCATGCACATCTTGCGCGAAGCGCTAACCACAAACAGCCTGTTCATCAATGGATAAACGACATAAGTGAACAGGGGAATCAATACGATGATCAGGAATGGGTTGGCGGCCAGGATCTGAGCCGGCAGCAGCTCATAGCCAAATACAATACGGTCCATGTTTTGCGCCTGCAATACCCATGTGCTGCCCATCTGGTCAAACAGGGACCAGAACGCAGCCACCAATACATAGATGAGCAGCAGACGCTTCACCATGCGTTTGCCATCCGGGCCGGTGATATCCTGCATATAGGATTTTCCAGCCGGCGGTATGTGGACGAACTGTTTACGCCCAGCCCAGAAAGTGAGTGTTGCCAGGGCCATGAAGGCACCGGGCACGCCAAAGGCGATGGCAGGCCCATAGTTTTCCAGCAGCCAGGGGGTGAGCAAAGACGAAGTCGATGAACCGATATTAATGCCCAGGTAGTACCAGGAGTAAGCGCGAGACAGCAGGTGTTTGTTGGTGTTGCCAAACTGATCGCCCACGTTGGACGCGACACAGGGCTTGATTCCGCCAGACCCAACAGCGACCAAAGTAAGTCCAAGAAACAGGCCAAGCTGGGTGTCGTCGAGAAACAGAGAGAAGTGCCCGGCACAGTACACCAGGGACAGCAGGATAATAGTCTTGTATTTTCCCCAGAATGCATCCGCCACAATGGCTCCGATCAAGGGCAAAAAATAGGCGGTCGCGGTGAAAAGATGAAAGTAGGAAGTGGCGTCCTCATCTGACAGCGTGGCGAGCTGACCGTCGGAGGACATCAGATACTGGGTCATAAAGATAACCAGTATGGCTCGCAGACCATAGAAACTAAATCGCTCCGCCACATCATTGACGATGATGTAGGGGATGCCGCCCGGCATATTGGGCGTTGCCTCTGGCGCCGTACGATATTGAGTCACTATACCATTGTAGCGGAAATTACTGCAGAAGCACGGCCGAATTCGCAGGCTACATTTTTGTGCACCTCTTGACCGTTACTCAGTACAATGGCTGGTAGACTCAAATCATTCCAAGCAAAGAATAACGCCAACCATGAGCATATTTAGCTATCAAGACGCGGATTATGCAATCCGCGAGGACATTAAACAGGCGCATCGCGACTACTGGCAAAAACTGGCAACCCCCGGCAATTGGTGGACAGGCGCTGAACGCGTCGCTATCGCCGCGGAAACTCGCAACGCTCTTAGCTGCAGTTTTTGTGGGATTCGAAAGGCAGCGCTCTCCCCAAATTCGGTGAGCGGCACCCACGATAGCAACAGCAATTTGCCGACAGCGGCAATCGATGCTGTCCATCGCATCATCACCGATCAGGGTCGCATTACCCAGGTCTTCGTTGATCAACTCGCTGCCAACGGAATTAGCAACGAAGCCTATGTGGAACTGGCTGGTGTCGTGGTCAACACATTCAGCGTAGATGAATTCAGCCGCGCATTGGGCCTGGCGCTAGAGCCGCTGCCAGAGCCTGAAACGGGTGCAGCTTCAGGCTATCGACCGGCCCAGGCAGAATCCGGCACAGGTTTTGTCCCAATGCTGCCTCGCGAGGGATTAACCGGACCAGAAGAAAACCTGTGGCCCAATGGCCGCAGTGCCAATGTCCTGCGCGCGCTCTCATTAGTGCCCGACGCGCTCAAAGACTGGCTGGCTCTAAGCAGCGCGCAATATCTTTCGGTACCAGGCATGGCCAACCTCGTTGGCCAGGATGATCGCAGTATTAACCGCATGCAGATGGAGCTGGTTGCAGGGCGGGTTTCGTCCGTCAACGAATGCTTCTACTGAACTAACGCACACGCTTCGATGCTCCGTGCGAGCGCGACGACAAGAGAAACCGAAGTCAATATCAACGGGATTAACGGCAACGTGGCGGCGGCCGACGTCGGCGTGGAATTTGGCGCCGAACTTATGCAATTTGCTGAGGCTGTGGCGACACGAAACCAAGCTGGACTCGAGCATTCCCGTACCGCACTCAGATCCATTGCCGGCACAGATGTGCTGGTAGATGCCGCGGGTGTGGCAGCCAATTTCCAGCGCATGGTGCGCATTGCCGATTCAATGGGAATTCCAATTGACGACACCGAGTCCGATCTGGGCAAGTCAGTTCGATCAGAACTCGATCTCGGGCGCTTCGCTTCAGCTCAAAACACCTTTGGATAAATTTACTGTCTATGTTTTACGAACCCAAGAAACAGAATCACGGTCTCCCCAAGAACCCATTTAATAGCCTGATCATTCCACGACCGATCGGCTGGATTAGTACCGCCGATACCAACGGCGTCTATAATCTGGCGCCCTACAGCTTCTTCAATGCTGTCAGCTATCGACCGCCAACTGTGATGTTCTCAGCAGGCGCTGGCAGTGCTGATGATCGCCATAAGGATTCTGCCCGCAACGTAGAAGCCACCGGCGAATTCGTCTGCAACCTGGCAACCTGGGCGCTGCGTGATCAGATGAACCACTCTTCTGCATCTCTCCCGCCCGCGGCAGACGAAATCGAGCTAACTGGCTTGACCCCGGTGCCAGCAGAAATGGTAAAAGCGCCAAGAATCGCAGAGGCACCGGTCCATCTCGAATGTAAGTACCTCAAAACCACCCTGATTCCAGGCTGGGACGAGGGCGACGAGTACAGAGTGATTTTCGGAGAAGTAGTAGGCATTCACATCGCCGACAATATGATTACTGATGCCGGCCTGGTAGATGTGGCGAAGATGATGCCCATAGGCCGCCTCGGCTACAACGACTATACTCGAGTGGATGTGGAATCCAGCTTCACTCTGGATCGGCCCGGCAAGTAGCGGACTCACGCCTGCCTTCTGAGCAGCCAGCCAGTGGGTGCAGAGTTTTGCTAACCGTCGCCTGGCGGGGAGTATTCAACCGATTCCTGGCCCGCCCTCGCTATACAGCGTCAGGAAGTCGGGCTAGACTAGTGGCGATTTAGCGAGTTTCGTCGCACCTGGTAGAAGATAGAATAATAATCCGAGGCCGAACAGGCCCGTCGCGAAGTATGGAGTACTCAATGTCGATCAAGGTATCCACTCGTCCCCTTTTCCTGGTTTCGCTACTCTCATGCCTGCTGCTCGGCAGTGCCGCAGTCCGCGCGCAGGAAATCCCCAGACTTCCCAATGGCCTGCCGGATTTCAATGGCATCTGGCAGGTGATGAATGAGGCCAATTGGGACCTCGAACCCCATATAGCGCGCCATTCCGTCATGTTACGAGAAGGGCCCGTTAATCCAGTTCCGGCAGCGGAAACGCTGGCGGCAGGTGCTGTCCTCTCGGTCCCGGGCAGCATGGGCGTGATCGTAGGTGGCGGCGAGATTCCTTATAACGAGCAAGCCAGGCGAGTCAAAGAAGACAATGCCGCGAACTGGGTAACCCGCGATCCGGAACTAAAATGCTTCATGCCCGGCGTTCCCCGAGCGACCTATCTGCCGCATCCGTTCCAGATCATACAGAGTGAAGATGATTTCTTTATCGCGTATCAATTTGCTGGTGCGGTACGAGACATCTATATGGACGATCCGGGACCAGCGCCCCTGGATTCCTGGATGGGCTGGTCAGTAGGTCACTGGGAGGGTGACACACTCGTGGTTGAGGTAACTGGTTTACATGACGGCACCTGGTTGGATCGCGCGGGCAGCCACCACAGCTACCAAATGAAAGTAACCGAGCGTTACACCATGATGGGACCCAATCATATTGACTATGAGGCCACTATCGAAGATCCACTTGTGCTCACTGAACCATTCACGATAAAGATGCCGATCTACCGACGCATGGAACCCAACGCTCGCATCATGGATTTTCGCTGCGTCGAGTTCGTCGAAGAGCTTATTTACGGTGAATATCGCAGATACCCACTACCGCGAGATTAAGAGAGGAAAATGGATATGAACATTCCATCAACCCGAACCCTAACCTTCGGCGTGCTGGCTGTAGCTGGCCTGGTTCTCGCGCCTTTAATCCCAATCTTAACCCTGGCTCAAGATAGCGATATCCCGCGAACCAGCGATGGAAAACCCGATTTTTCCGGAACCTATGACGTTTCTACCCTGACGCCTTTTCAGCGCCCAACTCGCTTCGGTAACCGATTGATTCTTACCAATGACGAGGCCTTCAGCATCGCCAATGCCGAATTTGAGCGCAAGGAAGACAACCAGACCGGCAGCGACCCAAATCGCACGGCACCACCGCAGGGTGGTGACGGTTCTACCGGCGCCGCTGGCAACGTGGGCGGCTACAACACGTTCTGGGTCGACAACGGTACGGACGTCGTGCGTATCAATGATGGGTTCAGGTCTTCCATCATTACTTCTCCGCTAAATGGCAGGCTGCCCCCGGTAACTGACGAACTTCGCAATGCGAGACGCGAGGCACTTGGCGCAGGCGAGGCACCCAGACGTGAGGGTGGGGCTAATGATGGTACCGCTTACTGGCTTGATGCCGGATTAGATGCACCTGGCCCCTATGATAATCCTGAGAACAGGCCGTTTGCAGAGCGCTGCATCCTGTCGTTCAGCTCTACCGCAGGACCACCCATGCTTCCTGCCCTCTATAACAACCACAAGCGTATCGTCCAGACTCCGGATACTGTGCTGATTCATGTTGAAATGGTTCATGAGGCACGAATCGTGCGCATGAACGCCGAGCATGATCCGGCCCACATCAAGAAGTGGCTCGGCGACTCCATCGGTTGGTGGGAAGGAGATACTTTGGTGGTGGAAACCACGAATTTTCGCGATACGCCAGCCTTCTCCACAGGTTCGGAAAACATGAAAGTCACCGAATACTTTCGCTATGAGAGTGCAGACAAGGTGGTTTACAGCTTCACCGTGGAAGACCCCACAGTCTGGACTGCACCTTTCAGCGGCGAGTACTCCTGGCCACGCACCGAAAACAAGGTGTTCGAATACGCCTGCCACGAGGCCAATTATGCGCTGGAAGGCATTCTGAAGGGCGCCAGGGTTCTCGAGGCCGAGTACCGCGGCGAAGATCCAGGCGGCATCGCCAATCCGACTAATTAATCCGGACGGCATATCCAATCCGCGAAATTAAAAAAAGAGTAGTCTTGTGAGGAAAAATCAAATGAAACCAACCCCACTATTACTAAAACTCAGTGTTGGGCCACTTCTTGCGGCAGTCCTGTGGTTTGCTTTCGGCATGAAGGGCATGCAGGCAGTAGCCCATCATGCTTTCAGCGCAGAGTTTGATCCCAACCGGCCAGTCCTCCTGCGCGGCCCAATCGTGCGGGTGGAATGGGTAAACCCCCATACCTGGATTCACCTCGAAGTCACCAACGATGACGGCAGCAAAACCACGTGGATGGTTGAGGGCGGCACTCCAAACACCTTGTTACGCCGCGGGCTGTCTCGCGATACGATCCTCCCGGGCACAAACATTGTTGTTGATGGTTACCAGAGCAAAGATCGCAGCGCGCGCGCTAATGGTCGCGACATTACCTTTGAAGATGGCCGTAAGTTCTTCATGGGCTCGTCCGGAACTGGCGCCCCCTACGACCAGGATCAGAGTCGAAACTAGCACGACTCGATCCGACACCAGGAAAGGCATCAGAGCCCAGCTTTGATGCCTTTTTCCTTTTTGTACCAGCCAAAACATACCAAGAAACTTGAGCGATAAGAATTATGATCGAGAAAGAAATCGATATCCTCACCACAGATGGTGTCATGAACACCTTTATTACTCATCCGGAAGAGGAAGGCCCGCATCCTGTTATTCTTTTCTTGATGGATGCGCCCGGCAAACGTGGCGAGCTTCACGACATGGCTCGTAGACTGGGCACTGCTGGCTACTATGTCATACTCCCGAATTTATATTATCGGCGAGTGCGGGAGTATCGAATCGCGGAGTCGAGCAGGGAAGAAATGCACGAGCATATGGATTCCCTATCGAACGCCATGGCCTGCGCTGATGTGAGTGAGCTGATCAAATTTTCTGATTCAGATAATGCAGCCCGAGGCGGCAAGATTGGCTGCGTAGGCTATTGTATGAGCGGGCCGTTTGCCTTTGCTGCCGCCGCGGCGTTTTCCGACCGCATCGCTGCCAGCGCCTCAATACATGGGGTACGACTCATAACAGATGCTCAGGACTCACCCCATCTGGATGCGCACAAGATAAAGGGCGAAATGTATTTTGGCTGCGCGGAAACTGACAGTTATGCGCCCACAGAAATGGTCGACGCACTCTCAGCGTATTTAGCCAAGACTGAAATCAAGGCAAGAGTCGAGTGGTATCCGGGAACCCAACATGGCTTCGTGTTCCCAAAACGGGAGGGACTGTACGACAAACCGGCAGCTGAGCGGCACTGGGAAAGACTCTTCGCCATGTACCGCCGCTGTCTATAGTTGTGCTTTACCTAAAACTCAATCCCGCCAATTACATTCTGTGCAGGGCGCAGATTTTGTTGCCAGCAGGGTCTCGTAAATAAGCAATATACATTTGCACGCCACCGCCCTCACGAACACCGGGCGGATCTTCACAGTCAGTCCCGCCAGCTTCCAAACCGGCTTTATGCCAGGCATCAACTTCTTCTGGACTGCTGGCAGCGAATCCCAGGGTAAAGCCGTTGCCGTGAGTAGCGGGCTCGCCATCGATGGGGAGAGTAATGCCAAACACGCCAGTCTTGGTGCGATAAAAAATCCGTCCCTTTGGATCCTGAACCGAATCCCCTACTCCAAGCGTGCCCAGGGCGGCATCGTAAAACTTGCGGGAAGCATCAATATCGTTTGCCCCCAAAATCACATGACTGAACATTCATTTCTCCTTGGTTAACGACTCAGATCAAGTTGGCGATGATAACAAAAAAGGGGCAGAGAGATTCACATCTCTCTGCCCCTGTTGATGAGTTGTTCGGCTGGCTAGCTGATGACCAGGGTACGCGGCATCTGGCCAAAGTTTTCCCAGCGGCTAATTTTCTCTGGCAACGCGTCCTGGGTAGGCTGCACATTGCCATTCACATCGGTGACGCGAGAAACAATAGTGTGCTCTCCGGCGCTCGGGTTGTTCCAGGGCATGGAAAACAATTTCCAGGAATACTGGCTGGCGCGCGAATCGATCTCTGCACGCTGCCAGGGGCCGTCATCTATCTTGACCTCAACACTCTCCAGAGGCGTGCCATCATTCAGCGCAAAACCGGTAATAGTATGATTATTGCCCATGCGACTTACTCGCACCACAGCAGATTTCATATTAATGCGAGTCACTGAGTTCTCAACCCAACGCTCCTGATCGCCCACCATTTCTTTCTTCAGGGTGACATAGTCACGGCCCATGAAACGGCCCATGTAGCGGCGGTCCTGGACGTGAATCTGGGTCAGCCATTTCACATTGGCCACGCCATAGAAGCCAGGAATCAACACCCGAACTGGACGGCCATGTCCCTGAGGAAGCGCCTCACCATTCATCTCCAGCGCCAGCATATTGACATCACGCATGGCGTCCACCACCGGCAAGCTGCGGGCAAACGCTTGTTCCACCTCAGTCTCGCGGATCTCTTCCACGCCGATGTCGCCGCCGAAGAACACGATTTCTTTACCTTCTGGCTGAACCCCCGCCGCCTGCAGAATGTCGCGCAAGCGCACGCCGCGCCAGTTGGCATTGCCGATGAGTCCCTGGAAGATACCCAGGGGTCGGTTACCACCACATTCGAAGCCAGCATCGATATCAAATTGCGGCATCGACTGCAGGTCCGCTAAAGTGTATTCGCGCGGATTGTCCACCAGACCAGTTATCTGGAGTCTATAGTTGGAGAGGTCCAACTCCGGCTGACCGTAGTGCTGCACAACGTAGAAGTCCTCGTTGTCGGTATAAAACGAGTCAGACGAAATCTGGCGAGTATCAAGAAAGTGCGTACCCCCAGGCCGGGCTGGTGGTCTGGAGTAGTCCTCCGGCATATCACTGAAAGGCACCAATTCCTCACCCTGGGCCAGGGCCGGTAGTACCCATTCCGGCATGGAGGCGACCGCTCCAGCTGCCAAACCTGCGTGGACAGTCTTCTTGATGGCTGCCCGGCGTGAAATCTTTTCGCCCTCTGTCGCTGGCGCTTGCTTGTCATCACTCATGAATGTTGCCTCCGCTGATTCAATTTCTTACTGTTGTTCTAGTTTTAGATGTCGCTAAGTCTATTGATTGTTATTGGATCTGGCTGTTATCGAGCACTGTCAGTCAAACTCGATAT
>CENZ01014458.1_pt1 | contig 16831 bp, 15 predicted proteins | sample 361341 | NCBI WGS metagenome assembly CENZ01 (sample SAMEA2619782, study PRJEB7988) | marine metagenome | biome: marine biome (ENVO:00000447); feature: deep chlorophyll maximum layer (ENVO:xxxxxxxx); material: "saline water (ENVO:00002010), including plankton (ENVO:xxxxxxxx)" | depth 50 m
AATAATGGGCTTATTTCCCTCATCCGTACCTCGAGCCAACAGCCCTTTAGTCAACAAGAAACGATTAGTTGTGTCTGAGAAGGGCTCCGACCTCGTCTGCCTTACCGCCTCTACACTTCCTCTATGTAATAAATTTTCTCCTTCACTGCCCCCGTTTGGAATTTCCGTTTCGGGAATCTGGCCACCCGTCTCTACTTGGCCTTCCATTAGCGTCTCGCTGACTAGGCCTTGCCGAGCCATGAATTTAGATAAGCTTTCGCTGGTTACAGTTGCACTCTGTGTTGTATAGATTACACGACCTACAGCTAGAGCACCGCCATGCAGCGCTAAGTTCGGTAAAGTGTTGCCGCTGGAGCCGGAAACACCTTCACCTTTTTGGCCTGCGCTTGCCTCATCTGACTTTTTTAATGAACTGTTTTCTACCGCTGATGTTTCTGCGTCTGTATCAGTATTTTTTGCTAATTTCCTGTTACCACTCTGAAGCCTGTTCTCTTCCTGAGATATAAATTGTTTAAAATCATTATCTTGCGGGTCAGCGCCTGCTGATTTATCCAATTTTCGGTTAGCTTCTGCATTGGCAGAAAACTGGGAACTACTGATGATAGCGTCGTCGCTCATGCTGAACATTCCTTTAGAATGAATCAGAATCAGCAATCAACGTGCCATTCTTGATGGTAATAACTAAACGGGTCTATTGCGGAGCCAATGATTGGTTGAGATTTCATCAGCCAGCTTCTGATCAATTAGCGCCTCTGATTTTTTTCTTTTCTTTACCTCCCTGGATTCCAGCATTTCATACTTTCGTAATTCATTCTCAAGTTTTAAGCATTGTTGACGAATCGCCCTTTCTTTTTTCTTAACCATTAATTTCTGCTGGTTAGTCTTCCTCGTCGCCTCCTCCAAACCAGTAAGAAAATTCCAATTTCTTTGTAACTGTCCTATTGAAGCTGACTCTTGTCCAAACCTTAATTGATCCGGATGGTAATCTTTCTTCATTTCTGCAAGCTCATCTAGCGTTCTAGACAATTGCTTCAGCTCAAGAAAAACTGTGCCCAGATTTTGCTTTTCGTGCTTTAGTGACCTATTCACGCGATCTTTCAGGCTAGCCCATATCTCTTCCTTAGGTTTAGTCACCGTTTATCAATCCTTGTAACGAGTGCATCGAATCGTCTAACTCACACGACTCATTCATATCCTGCACAAGGAATTTCGATATCTGGTCTTTTAAGCGGAGTGCCATATCCAACTCAGGGTTGGTACCTGGTTCGTAGGCACCAACCTGAACCAGGTCCCTATTCTGTTGATACACCGACCAAAGTTTCCGAAAGCGCGTCGCAAATGCGAGGTAGTCTTTTGTTTGCAATACTTGCATTAGTCGAGAAACTGACCCTTGCAAATCGATTGCGGGGAAATGCCCCTCGTCTGCGAGATCACGACTCAAAGCTATCTGTCCATCGAGTGCTGATCTCGCTATATCCACCACTGGATCATTTAGGTCATCGCCCTCTGCCAAAACAGTATAGATGGCAGTTATAGAACCCTTACCATCTATACCAGTGCCACTTCTTTCGATCATTTTCGGCAACATACTAAATACCGAACTCGGATAACCTTTGACGGCCGGAGGCTCACCTATCGCCAGTCCTACCTCTCTTTGCGCATGGGCTACGCGAGTAAGACTATCCATTAGTAGGAGGACCTTCTTACCCTCACCTCGAAAAAACTCTGCAAAGCAATGCGCTAAGTTCGCACCTCGCATGCGCAGAAGAGGCGAACTATCCGCTGGAGAGGCGATAACCACAGATCTACGCAATCCATCCATCCCGAGATTTTCTTCAATGAAAGCCTTTACCTCTCTGCCTCTCTCGCCTATGAGCCCAATAACAATCACGTCTGCTCTAGAAAAGCGTGTCATCATTCCCAAGAGAACCGATTTTCCAACACCACTTCCCGCGATTAGTCCAATTCTTTGACCACACCCTATCGTTAGGAGAGAGTTTATTGCCCTCACACCTACATCAAGAACCTCATCGATCGCATCCCTAGACATTGGGTTTACGATTGGTCCAGCCAATGGAACTGACAGAGCGCACGCGGGATATTCCAAACCATCAAGTGGCTCTCCCCTCGCATCCAAAACGCGGCCTAGCGCCTGATTGCCAACTAACGCCATGTCAGACTGATTTTTTTGCCGAACTATAGCTCCTGATTCTAGCCCCTGAGTTCCTTCGAACGACATTAACAAAATAGCGTCTTCCTTAAGACCAACTACCTGGGCTTCTACCTCTCGCGCCGCTCTAGTTTCAATGATGCAGATCGTTCCCAAAGAAACCATTAGCCCCTTAGCCTCGATCGTTAGGCCGATGATCTTACTCACAGTGCCGAACGAGACTTTTGGCGGGTTATTTAGCTGTCCCGCAATTTCATTGAGTTGTTCGGAAACAAGATTATTGCTTTCTGACATCAAGTTGCTCACTGATACAGCTTGGTGTCGTCAAATACTTTAAGAGGCAGTTCCATTGAAAATCACCAAAAAAAAAGGTTTTTCGACAACGTTAACGAATGACTCATACTTCCTCGTTATTTGGATTGAGTTTCGGGTTCTTTTCCCCGAGGCTACGCGATTCCTCGTTTCTTATTTTTGGAAATCCTTCATCCTCAATAGTCGATCCAAGACTATCGGTATCAATTGGTGTTTCCGGAGAATCCGAATCAATTACTTTTTCAGATTCAAGAAAACCGTCCGGAGACAAGAATCTACGAAAAGATTCTGCCAACCACTCGCTGGAGTTTGTATTCTCCACAGACCGAAGTTGATCTTGGATGTTCTTAATTCTTGCCTCGAGTAAGTCGTAATATCCTCCTTGACCCGCGTTAACGATTAAATCCCCCGGATGCAAAGTTTCGTCAAGCAAGATGTCGATACCATCAGGCAATCGCTCCTCAAGACTCGCCACGTACTCCTGCCAACTTTCTGACACCCGAATAGTGACAAAATCCGATGAGCCGCTTTGATGTTCGTTAATCGAATTCTGAATAAAATCAGTGATAGTCGTTTCATCTAAATTTATTTGGGCCCGAGCTAATAACTCTCCTAACTTTAAAGATAGTGACGCGATGCTAGTTGATACGGATGTATCCTCGAGGCTACCGATAAGAGTTTCAAAGAACGCGCTTTGTTGATTAATCAACGTGTTCATTTCGAGCTCATGCTTCGTTGCCAATTCTTTTCTAAGCTCGGATCTAGCCTCGTTCTTCTCCCTCTCTATGTTGTTCTGATATTCCGACTCCAACATTGTTATTGTTAATTCTGAGGTCTCCTCCGATATATCACTTTCTTCACCTTCTTCATCAATCAACAACACTTCTTCTAGGGTTTCCTCAACAAAAGAATTTGAAACCTCATTGACACTTGAAAGCGGTTTATCCTCAAACGCATGGCCGCCAAGATTCCTTGGGGTAACCGAGAACTCTTCTTCGCGATTACGGCCGAGCCTGGCCCAAAGACGATCGTTCACAGTGAACTCTTTGCTAGACAAAATCGCCCCCATCAGGTGAAGCCAGAATCAACTCACCTTTATCTTGAAGTTGTCTGGCTTGACGAATGATGGATTTGCGAGCTAAATCAACAACCGATATAGCGAGAGGAGGCATCAACTCCATTTCATCCATGAACATCTCCGCCTTATTTTTAGACATATTACTAGTGAACTTGTCCAACAGTGCCTCTTCTGCACCCTTGAGCGCAGTTCTAATTTCTTCCTCTTCAAAATTTGTAATCATTGTTTGAATATCTCGATCTGCAAGATCAACCAGATTCTCGAACTCAAACATATTGTCTTCGATCGACATTACTAGATTTTCATCTACTGTTCGCATTTGCTCGAAAATATCCGAAGCATCTTCTGAACTTGTCTTATCCATAATTTTCGCAGCCACCCTCAGCCCACCTAGCTGGGCGGCAGAGATCGATGTTGACTCTGAGAAACGTGCCTGCATGACACTTTCTAATTGATTGAGAGCAGAGTCAGATATCGTGTCCAAAGTAGCTAAACGACCTATTACCGAGGCTTTCAGGTCTACCGGGAGGTAACTTAAGACATCTGACGCAGTCGGTTCGTCAAGCATCGCGAGAATAATTGAAATCACCTGCGGATGTTCTTCACGAACCATGTCGGATATCGCCCTCGGCGCCATCCAATCCAGCATTTCTAAACCCGAGGAACGGGCCGCAGGATCCACTTTAGAGAGAACTGTGGCGGCTTTTGATTCTCCAACAGATTCTAGCAATACTTTGCGTACGTAACCCGTGCCTGCCATACCTAGGTCTGTCAATCCCTGAAATATTTCCAGAAACTCGTCTACCACAGTGTCAACAAGCGCCTGATCCACATCGTTAACTCTAATCATAGCGCGCGAAACTGCCGTTACCTGGTTGGGAGACAGAGTTTTCATAACCGAAGATGCACCGTTTTCTTCTAATAGGTACATGACTATTGCTGCCTTCTCCGTATTAGTTAGGGCCCTGTAGGAAGCCTCTTGCTCTGGAGTAAGCCCGCTCAGTATCGATGCATCAATTTCGGACATTTCAATTCTTCTTTAAATTAATTATTTATGGCTCTAGACACGGCCCACGCTAATTTGAAGCACAATCAAAGTTCGCTCTCACTGCGCGCCACAGCACTAATTCTACTTCCATTAAGCTCTCTACTCGTCCGCTATCCAACGCTTCAGCAAATTCGAAACACGGCCAACATCGTCTTTTACCAAAAATCGCATTAGTGCCACTTTCTGATCATACGGCTGTGACGTATCTAGGTACTCGGCAGGGATTCCAACAGCTTTGGGTTTCAACCTTGCAGTCACATCTTGAATAGTTTCCTCATCGCCCGCGTTCACCAACTGACGCTCTTCGTCAGTTAAACCATCGTTCATTTCAACTTGCTCAGTGGGCATTTCGAATTCAGATTTAGCCTTCAATTCTTTCAGGAAGGGACGACCCATCGTAAAGTAAATAAAGAAAAGCCCTGCAAAAACTGCTAGCGCTTTAATATATCCATCTAGCTTATCTGGCTCCAAATACCATGGCGTTGTTACGAGGTCTTCTACAGGTTTGGCAAAGCCAGAAGATACAACAGTGACGACATCTCCCCGCTCTATATCGTAGCCAATCGCACCTTGAACAAGTTCACGAATTCTAAGAAGTTCACTGTCTACGCGCTCGTCGTCGATTTCTTGTTCTTCTGATTCAAAAGCACTTTCGTTAATAACCACCGCAACAGAGAGCCGTTCAATAGACCCGACTTGCTGCTTCACGTAACGAATTTCTCTGTCCAATTCATAATTTCTTGTCGTCGAAGAGGAGGATACCGCGTTACCACCTAGACCAGGAGCACCATCAATGCCTCGCGCTTCTTCTACGCTTGGTATTTGTGGAGGGTTATTGGAGAAGCTACCCGGAATCCCCTCGGCTGCCAGTTGAGAATCGCGTTCAATCTGCACAGATTCAGAGCGCTTACTAGGACCAGTTCCTCCACGGTCGTATTCTTCAAAGGTCGACTCGACCTCAGTAAAGTTTACTGAGACGTCTACTTCAGTCCGCACATTCCCTAGGCCCACTATTGCTGAAATTAACTGTTGGACGCGATTCTGATACTCAGATTCGATGTTTCTTTTGTGTTCTGACTGAGCCGCCGTCAGCGCCAGCGCAATATCGCTTTCCGAGTCAGTCAATAACTGGCCTAAATCATCCACTACAGCAACATTCTCTCGATCCAGATGCGGAACACTTGAGGATACAAGGTGCACTATCGCTGTTATTTGAGATCGAGATATGGAGCGGCCTGGATAGGGTTTAACAACTACAGAGGCCTTGGACGGGCTTTTATTTCGCACGAACGCACTCTGATGCGATTCAGCAATGTGCACTCTGGCAGAATTGATCGATCCAATTTGTTCAATAGACTTAGCCAACTCTGATTCAATGGCAGCTTTGTAGCTGACCTGTTCCATAAATCGGCTGGTGGTAATAGAGCCCTGCTCGACCAAAGTACTTAGACCACTTAAGCTCGCCGCTTTTGGAATATTTTGGGATGCCATGATCATACGTGCCTCATGGTAACGGTCATTACTGACTTCTAGTTCCCCTGAGGCCATATCAATTGTTACGTCGAAACCACTACTTAGGAGTAGTTCATAAGCTGTCTGCCGATCGCTTTCTAGCATACCGGGGTAAACAGCTCGATAACCCGGCGCCGTAATCCACATGTAGAAAAATATACAAAACAGCAACAACAACAAGCCGAGGACAGCAGGGGCTGCTCTTTTTACTGCTGGCTGTTGAATGAATTTCTCAAGCGCGTTTTTTTGCTGTTCAACCGCCTGCAAAGCCCCACCGGCATCGCCTCGATTTGTTGTATCGTCAATGAGATTAGTTCCAGTATCAGATGCGTTAGGCAAACTCCCACCCGCTTCCAAAGACTGTAATTCTTCTTGTTCTAAGGCAATTTCAGACATTGTTTAGTACCCCTCAACTGCACTCGTTAAACGGGCATATTAAGAATTTCTTCATAGGCCTTGAGGACTTTGTTTCTAACTTGCAAGGCGGATTCAAAGGCTAAGGAAGATTTCTGCATTTCTAAAACTACATTCGTTAGGGGAACATCTTCTCCCCTGTCATATGCTTCTCTTAAAGCCATACTACTTTTCTGAGCTGCATTAACCTCGTCGAGAGCATTTTTTGTCATCGACGAGAAACTTAAATTAGTTGCTTCGTTGATTCTTGCACCTTGATTAGCCTGCGCGTCTTCAAGCCGCAGCGCATCTAAGCGCTCCCTATTAGAGTTAAGCTCGTTTAACAGCGCGGCAACCGAATTCTCATAATTTGAGCGAATCATAGTGATGGCTACCTTAAGCAGATCGTCTTTTAGGTATTTCGACACCGCGTTCTTTCATGCGCGCCATTTTGTAGCGGAGAGTTCTTTCGCTTATTCCAAGGATTGCTGCCGCTTCCTTCCTGGTCCTGCAAGTTCTGAGTGTCTCAGCAATGACGCGAAATTCATTTGCATCCATAGCAGATTGCAGATCTTTGCCAGTATTTTCTATTTGTTTGGTATCAGCGTAATAACTCCTTGTTCCTTCTTGATGAATCGGGTTTCTCTCCAAAGAAGGATTATTGCCACGATATTCGATTGTCGCTTCATCTAAATCTATGACCTCATCAAAGAATAAGTAGTCCGCTTCAATAAAGTCTTCGTCGGAAAGTACTATTGCGCGCTGAATAACATTTTCGAGTTCTCTGACATTTCCCGGCCAGTCGTAACTAAGAAGTTTTGCTGTTGCTTCAGGGGAGAATCTATATTCACCTCCTTCTTTGCCATATTTCATCAAGAAAAAATTGGCTAGAGGCAAAATGTCATCGCGCCTTTCTTTCAATCCAGGAACATTGATCTTGAAAGTACTAACTCTAAAATATAAGTCTTCCCTAAAAGTCCCAAGCTTAATGGCTTTGCCTAGGTCACGGTTCGTGGCCGAAACAACACGAACATTCACCGGCCTAGGCTCTGAATTTCCTACTGGAGTTACTTCTTTTTCTTGTACTGCACGAAGAATCTTCGCCTGAAGCTGCAAAGTTAACTCGCCAATCTCATCAAGGAATAAGGTTCCCCCTTCGGCCCTTTCAAAAAAGCCAATTGTCGACTTAGCTGCACCGGTAAAAGCGCCTTTGACGTGGCCAAATAACAGACTCTCCGCAAGCGATTCTGGTAACGCGGCGCAATTGACTGGAACGAAAGGGCCATTCCTTCTTGGAGAGAAATCATGCGTCAGTTTTGCAAGCACTTCCTTACCCGACCCTGTCGGTCCATTCATCAATACTGACACTTCAGCAGGGCCGATCCTTTCTATGAGGGCAAGTACGTGTTGGGAAACGTCATCAACAAATACGTACGAATCGGATTTCAATAACACCGAACGGGCTTTACGAGATATTTGGTTCCACTTTGATGAGGTATCACGCCCATCGCAGAAGGTCTCTTTGACACCTATCCTTAGCGCTTCCGCAGCCTCCTCATCTTGGTCTTGCCTAATGTTGACGACAGGGAAAACACTATCACCTAATGATTTGAGAAATTTATTCAACGCTTCCGCTGATGCAAAGCTATCTAACGCAACGTAAATTATGAAGGGCCCTTGTGGTATCGATACACGGTCCAAAGAGTGAAGCGCGACTGGAACGGGCATCAAACCGATTTGCTCAAAAAGCTCGGCGTGATCTGCGTCAATCGGAATTAAATTGTCCCAGAGTATTTCTAGAGGCTGTTGTTCAAACATTGTTCCGCACCTATAAATGGTGGGACAGGTAGAGCAAACAGCATGCCAATTTATTTAATGTTAATATTCAATACGTTAGCGGGGAAACGGCAGAAACTCACCTAACTATTGCCGAAATCGTCGAAAATTCGACAGATTATCCAAGCGAATACTTCTTAATTCTTTCAATCAGAGTAGTTCGCTGAACCTTGAGCATTCGTGCACACATCGAGACATTACCATCGACCTCACTCAGAGTCCGGCTTATCATTTCTTTTTCTACTGAATTCAGCGTCTCTTTCAACGATAAATTGGCGTCGCCTATCGTGGATAGCCCTTTTGCTGACATCACAATATCCATGTACGAATTGTTGTCAAAGTGATCAGAGCTGTCCTCCGCATTCTCGTTAGGATCATGATCCGCTATTTCCTGAATACCCATAGGCAGCATTGCCTGAGGGATCATCGACAAATCTACCAATTCCCCAGGAAACAAAATTGAAATCCTTTGCATAAAGTTAGATAGCTCCCTGATATTTCCAGGCCATTCATACTTTCTAAGGATGCTGATGAGCGCTTCACTGAGAAATGCGGCCTTCTCGCCCTCTTTATGCAGAAACAAAAAGTAGTCAATAAACTTAGGTAATTCGTCAGTCCTCTCACGAAGCGGCGGTAATAGTAACGGAACAACATTGAGCCTAAAGAACAAATCCGCCCTAAATTCTCCTTTACCAATTTGGTCTTCGATAGACCGATGCGTGGCCGATATAACCCTCACATCAACTTCAATTGACTTATTTGAGCCAACTGGATCGACCACTCTTTCCTGAACTACCCGCAACAACTTGACCTGCATCTCTAAGGGCATGTCGCCTATTTCGTCCAGGAAAAGGGTTCCTCCATCGGCGGAAGAAATCTTACCTTGCCGGTTTGCAATCGCTCCTGTGAAAGCTCCCTTGGCGTGTCCAAAGAGCTCACTCTCCAGCAAATCTTTAGGAATTGCTCCACAGTTCACTGCTACGAACGCTTCATCTGAGCGTTTAGACATGCGGTGAATCTGTCTAGCCAAGACTTCTTTGCCAGAACCGCTCTCACCCTGAATAAAGATACTGGCGTCAGTAGGCGCAACCTTCTCCACCAACTGCATGAGTTCTGCTGTAGCCTTGCTATGATCAAAAATGGGCCCTATCCCATATGTGCTCATTGCGAGTCCTAATTTCCTAAGAGTGGCAAGCGCCCGCCGGCAAAAAAAATAAAGCCGGCGGTTTTCTGCCGATAGAATCGTTTATCATTCGTTACGTCCCTGTAAAATCATGAACATACGAGGAGTGTAGAGGTCTATAGTATGGCACGATTAATGCTCTATAGAGGTATTCATAAGAATCTTTTGGTAAAGCTTTTCGCAGTTTGACCGAAACACTTTAAGGGTAGGACCAAAAATTTAGTTATGGCAGGCATCGATTACATCAATGCGTTAGGCGCGGGAGCTTCTTTTGACACCAAGTCGATCGTAGAAGCACTCGTTCAAGCGGAAAGGTCTAGCGCGGAGGCGCAAGTCCAGAGAAAGGTTGCTGTCGCAGAGAGTAAAATTAGTGGCTTAGGCGCTGCTGCTTCTATCCTTGATATCCTTAAACAAGGTGCTGAATTACTCAATGATGCGAGGGACTTTAATACTTTAAGCATCCAAAATACCTCAAAAGATGCTGTAACAGCATCAGTGACTAATAACGCAAGAGCGGGCACAAACACTATCGCAGTATCCTCTCTCGCAAAAGAACAACGCAGTATTTCCGGCGGGTTTGATTCTGATACGACAATTCTGAATAACGGTGAAGCGATAGACATTGATCTCACTGTCAATGGTCAGACTGAGACTATCTCAGTTGAATCAGCAAGCTTAAGTTCAATCGCGACCGCAATAAATGCTGCAAGTCTTGGAGTTGAAGCAGAAATCATAAACACTGGAACAGGTTCAGGTAGCTATCGGCTACAACTAGTCGGTGAGGCTGGCTCAACTAATTCTTTCTCTATCTCCTCAGATTTTGATGATTTGTCGTTTGAAACGATACAAAGTGCGACCGATGCAGAACTTACGGTTAACGGTGTGGATTTTATTCGGTCTTCAAACCAAATATCCGATATAATTCAGGGGGTTACACTCAACCTGTCAGGAACAACCAGTCAAACCGAGACACTTTCCATTAATCGTGACACAAGCCTCGCCAAAGAAAATATTCTTGCCTTTGTGGCCATGTATAACGAGGCTTCTTTAGAGTTCAAAAATCTTACGGACTCCGACTCAGATGGACCTTTAAGGGGAGACACTATCTTTCGTTCTATTATGAACGAACTTCGCTCAATCATGATTAGCGAATCTTCGGCTCCAGGCGAGAACGTTACGTCCCTTTCGAGTATGGGCATTAGTATTGATAGATACGGTCAGCTCGTCTTTGATGAGGCCAAAATCGATACGGCCCTAAATGATAGTTATGACGACGTCATCACATTGTTCAGTGCCAATGTTAACGATCAATCTCGATTTAGCACGGATCCTGCAGGCATTGCAGGCGATATTAAAACCCTAATAGAGAGGGTGACGGCCTCAGATGGATATCTCACTACGGCAGAAGCATCGCTCGAAGAGCGTAATGTCGAATACGAGCAAGATCTGAAGGATATTGACGAGAGAATGGCCAAAATCGAAGAACGCTATAATCGCCAATTCTTGGCGATGCAGACCATAATTCAAGAAATGAATAGTACTAAGGATAACCTCATTAGCTCGTTCGAAAACCTACCTTTTAACAACAGGAATGATTAGTCTTTTCTGCGAGTTGCAAGGACGCATTCGTGACAGATCAGCCCTGTAAAATCTGCAAACAGATACGCTACTTCCTTTTGGTAGCTATCCCCCTTCTGATACTGATCGGAACACAGCCCGACATTCTTGTGCCCGGGTTACCGATAGAAAATATTTTTACCACCTTCATAGCCATCGCTTTCATAGTCGTACTGGCCTATCGGCTCTACACCGACTACTTCAAGAAAAAGTAAATTTCCCTGAATTTTTTTTAGAGAAACGCTAAAGATTTTTTGGCGGCGTCCGACTGGCGTTATATGCGGCAATTTTTTGCCTCATATTCGAAAAATCCGGTGAATCTTTGCCGGTATTCTTCGGTATCTACGGGTGTGCAGATGTAGGGGTCGGCATTATCCGTGTAGGGTCGTCATGGCTAAACGCAACACCGTAGCTTTTTGTAACGTTAACAAGGAGCAATGAACATGAGTTTAGTTGTAAATACCAACGTTGCGTCAATGAACGCTCAGCGATCGTTGATGCACAGTGGCCGAGAGCTACAAACCGCGATGGAGCGGCTCTCGACGGGGAAGAAAATCAACAGCGCCGCTGACGACGCTGCTGGTTTTGCCATCGCGGAGAGCATGACTGCTCAAATTAGGGGCCTTTCGATGGCTGCTAAGAATGCAAGTGACGCTCTTGGACTTTTGAAAGTGGTAGAAAACGCCACTAACGATGTAACCGATATGCTGCAAAGGATTCGGGAGCTCGCCGTGCAAGCCCAAAGTGGGACTAATAGTACCGGCGACGTTGCTAATCTTCAGCAGGAGGCTAATGCTTTAATCGACGAAATTGGTCGGGTTTCAGAAGATACAAAGTATAACGGCGTCGCTTATATTGGGTCTGAAAATGGGAGCAAAAATATCCAAGTCGGTTACAACGACGGGGATAGCATTGCCATAACTACCTATGATATTGGCGCTGATAAGTTAGGGGCTCTCGTCACCGATGCTGAGGATGTCGATAGCGATAGTGATACTAGCCAGGTCTTAGTTACCCTCAAAGATGGCGATACCTATCTGGATATTTCTCAAACTGAAGCTGCCGCTGTAGCCGGTACGTCAAATAGAAGGCCAGGATCCTTGGAAGTGATCACTGGAGCGATCGAGCAACTCGCAGGCTACAAAGCCGAGTGGGGTGCGGGACAAAATCGCTTACAGTACACGGTCTCAAATCTGATGAACGTAGTTGAATTCACAACGGCCGCAAGGTCTAGAATTCAGGATGCCGACTTCGCAGTTGAGGCCGCTCGACTGGCAAAGTCTCAGGTTTTGCAACAGACAGGCACGGCTATGTTGGCTCAGGCGAATGCGTCACCTCAGCTTGCCATCTCACTATTATCGTAACCTTCAACCCTTGACCCCTAGAAAATGCGAGCTTCGGCTCGCATTTTTTTTGCGGCAATTTTTTTCCTCCCCACCGGCAATTTAATACCTCTTTTTACTAAAGCTCGGCATGTTATTGCCGACTTATAGTTTGTGCGCGGCAAAGAGTTGCCGTCTTACAGGCAAAAAGTTGCCGTTAGTGAAATGAACAACAAAGGGTCTTGTTATGAGTGGAATAGTCGTTAATACAAATATCGCCTCAATGAATGCACAGCGTTCATTGATGACGAGTGGCGCTGAATTGAAAACCGCGATGGAACGTCTATCGACAGGTTACAAAATTAATAGTGCTTCAGACGACGCGGCTGGCTTTGCGATCGCCGAGAGCATGACTGCACAGGTACGCGGGCTCTCAATGGCTGCCAAGAATGCAAGCGATGCTCTTGGGATGATGAAAGTAGTCGAGAACGCCACCAACGACGTGACGGACATGTTGCAGCGTATTCGAGAACTCGCCGTGCAGGCGCAAAGCGGCACTAACAGTGTGGGCGACATTGCTAACCTCCAACAAGAAGCCGAGGCTCTGATCGATGAAATTGGAAGAGTCTCAGAAGACACAAAATATAACGGCAAGGCTCGTCTCGGAGCTGACGCTGCGACGCTTGATATCCAAGTAGGGTACAACGATGGCGACGTCATCGAGGTTACGACTTACAACATTACGCCTACGGGGCTGGGTGCAGCTATTCTTGATACCTCGACTGCCGACGATGCCACCGACACAACGTTTCACTCGCTCAAAAATGCTGACGGGACTTACCTAGATATTTCTCAAGTCGCCGTTGCTGAAGCTACAGATACCGACGGCGCTGTTACAGCGGCCCGCGTTCCAGGCGCGCTTGAAGTCATCACTTCCGCGATAGAACAAGTCGCTGGCTACAAGGCTGAGTGGGGTGCGGGACAAAATAGACTTGAGTACACCGTGTCCAATCTGATGAATGTTGTTGAATTTACAACGGCCGCAAGGTCACGGATTCAGGACGCAGACTTTGCCATGGAAGCAGCAAAACTGGCTAAGGCGCAGGTCCTGCAACAAACCGGTACCGCGATGCTGGCGCAAGCCAATGCCGCACCACAGCTTGCACTGCAGCTCATAAAGTAGGTCGTGACTTTAGTGCTGTAATGTGACGAGGGGCCACAGTAATTTTAGTGCAATTACACCAGTGTGGCCCCGCAGTTCTCCGACCGGGAGTTCACGACCCCTTTAGTTGGAGACAGCTGAAGAGCTCCCGGTCCGGGGTCTAACTAAACAAAAAAGAGAAATCCCAGGGTCAAAGGGATTTCTTTTGATAGAGGAGCATTTCTAAAGTTTTCTAGAATCAACCCGATACTGTTCTATGCAGGCGGCAAAAATAAGCCGTATAGAACGGCAAAACGGCAACCTAACTGCCTTTTTTTTCCGCTTCCTGCTGAAGAACGGATAGCTAAAGGGGTTTAGTGATGGGAATGGTTCTGAATACAAACATACCTTCGATTCAGGCACAGCGTGCTCTTGGAGAATCGAGAAAAGAAATGGAAATAGCCATGGAGCGCTTATCCACAGGGTCAAGAATAAACAGCGCCGGAGATGATGCCGCCGGACTGGCGATCGTTGAACGTATGAACTCTCAGATTAGAGGACTAGGCCAAGCAACTAGAAACGCTAACGATGGTATCGCGTTGATCAAGACGGTCGAAAATGCCCTTGTTGAAGTCTCGGGTATGCTGCAAAGAATGAGAGAGCTCGCAGTGCAAGCGTCCAACGATACCAATACCTCAACAGAGCGGGCATTCGCAGATAACGAAGTAACATCACTCCAAAAGGAAATATCACGAATTTCGTTAAATACTCGATACAACGGCGCGCAAGTTCTCAATGGGTCTTTCGCAGCAAAATCTCTGCAGGTTGGTACCGAGGCCGGTGAAACACTGGACTTCTCCATAGGCAACGTGGAGGCGAGTAAGTTGGGCGCTTACATCATTGACGGCCTTACACAATCCGCAATCGCGGGGGGAAGCAGCAGTGACGCTGACTACAACAACGGGGTCGCTGACGCCAACATTCAGATTACGTCGTTCGGAACAACTCGAACAATTGATGTCGAACAGTACGACACCGCAAAAACAATCGCTAAGAAAATAAATGCGGTTGCGGCGTCAACTCAAGTAGTCGCGTCCACCGCCGCTTATGCTTGGCTCTACTCGCCGACAGCTAATCCTACCCAAAGTGGTGTTGGTGCGGTCCAAGCAAGGCTCAAGTTTATAGACTCTACGGGTGCCGCCACGGAAACTGCTGCCTTTACGCTGACCAGCAACGATGTTAGCGACGCGATCCAGAAAATAAATGCCATCTCGTCTTCTACAGGTGTACACGCAAGCAGCACGGGCGATTACAAGGTATTGCTGTCAGAAAAAAACGGCAACAACATCACTATCATAAATACATCTGCGCGAACTGACCTAGATGTAAAGGCTGTGGGAATCGATGGAATAACGGCCGACTCTACCGAAGTTAGCTTGGGTGCTGCCTCCAGCACTTCCTCGGTCGACACAGCCGTCGTGAGAGGTAATTTGAAACTTTCATCTAACAATGACTATACAGTCAACCAGCAGACGGCAGCAGAATTTCTCTCCAACGGAGAACAATCCGCGCCACTCGTTAACGTAGGAACAATTAGTGTACTTACCCGAATAAAAGCATCGGATTCGCTCGCAATCATCGATGGCGCAATAGAAACAGTGTCATCGATGCGCGGCTCCTTAGGGTCTCTACAAAATCGATTGGACTACACCGTGTCTAACTTATTAAAAGTCACAGAATTTACTACCGCAGCAAGATCTCGCATCGCTGATGCTGACTTTGCAGCAGAGACCGCACGCCTTGCTAAGGCTCAGGTCCTGCAACAAGCTGGCGCGTCCATGTTATCTCAGGCAAATGCGTCGACAGATACCGTATTGCAATTACTTAGAGGATAAAAGAGGTCTTCAATATAAATATGGCCATTGAATCACTTCCCCCCGTACCCCAAGGCTCGGTGCCTATGAATGGCACCGAATCCGTCCAGAGGGCTCTGGCGACGCCAGAGCCCTCTCCCATTCAACCAACACCCATTCAATCGACAACTCAGACGGATCGAACTCTGGATCCGGCCATCAATATTGAGCAGGAGCTAAACGAAGCAATTAAGACGCTTGATATCATGATGGAAATCCGTCAACGATCGGTTCAATTTGAGAGAGACGAAACTTCTGGGACTAATATTATTAGAGTTGTTGACGATAGAACTGGGGAAGTTATCCGGCAAATGCCCCCCGATGAACTTCTCAATTTCATGCGGAATTTGACGAAAATGCTAGGCAATTTTATAGACGAAAAAGTGTGATCACCAGCACCTAAAGTCTGCTGTGTTGTAACCGATAAACTTAACGTGTACATTAGTTCGCTGCACATCAAGGCAGTGAAACATGGATAGAAAGGACCTTAAATCTATGTATCGAACATCTGCCCTTGACAGCTACTCCTCAGTAGACGTCGAAACCAATACCTCAGATCACAACCCTCACCACCTAGTTACTCTCCTTTTCGAAAAAGGATGCGTACTGCTGAGGCAATCAGAAGAACAACTTAAGAGGGATGATACTGAAGGATTTTACAATTCTACCGGTCATGCGATGGAAATAGTCATCGGCCTGAGAGAGATTCTTGACTTAGAAAACGGTGGTGCCTTGGCGGCGCAGCTTTATGAAACATATACATCGATAGGCGCATCGTTAACGAAGGCAAGAACAGAGAAAGATCTAGTATCTGTTAACAAGCTATATACCGCGCTAACCGAATTGCGCGAGGCTTGGGAAACCATCAAATAACCAAATAGTTCGAAGACACTAAATATCTCGGACGATTAGTATCGGACGCTCGAGACTATCGAACAATCGACACGATGTCGCTCCAGAATAAGTATACATTCCACAGCGGAACCCGGGATGTATACTTTTGTCACTCGCCCAGTAATTTTCTACGAGTATGTTCGGAAATACGTTACCGTTAACACTTGGGTTTCCGCACCCCTTCACTCGCAGGCTTACTAATTCTTCCAGCGTCGGCAGTCGCCATCTACCGCCAACCTTTTCATTCATTTCTTCGACGGTGCTCACGCCCACTTCCCAATGGACATACAACGCCTCACCGACGCATTTTCCTTTAACAAATCGTTGACCCACGGAACATCGAAACCATTCGATACCTAATTCGGTGTCACGGGCAATTCCCTGCCCTATTAACTCAAAGCGGCCATAATCA
>CENZ01019760.1_pt1 | contig 16830 bp, 15 predicted proteins | sample 361341 | NCBI WGS metagenome assembly CENZ01 (sample SAMEA2619782, study PRJEB7988) | marine metagenome | biome: marine biome (ENVO:00000447); feature: deep chlorophyll maximum layer (ENVO:xxxxxxxx); material: "saline water (ENVO:00002010), including plankton (ENVO:xxxxxxxx)" | depth 50 m
CAGGTTGGTAAACGTTCACTTATATCAGGTCAATCAGGTGGCATTGGTTATTATAAGGACCCAATGTAATGGTAGAAATCAATACAGTTATTCCTTTAAATAGTGGCTCTGATAAACCAGTTGACTCTTTATTAAGAAGATATGAAAGAGCTAAATCTCACAGAGATAATTGGACATCTTTATTTGAGGAGTGTTATGAGTATGCGTTACCACAGAGAGAAAGTTTCTATGCTGAGACTCCAGGTCAAAGACGAGACGATAAAATCTTCGACGAAACTGCTGTGGTCGGAGTTCAAGAGTTTGCATCAAGACTACAGTCTGGTCTTGTTCCAAACTTCGCAAGATGGGCTGACTTTGTTGCTGGATCAGAAGTTCCTGAAGAGCAAAGAGATGAAGTCAATTCTCAACTGCAAGGAGTAACAGATTATGTTTTTGAGATTTTACAGAACAGTAATTTTGCTCAAGAAGTCCACGAGTCATTTCTTGATTGTGCAGTTGGAACTGGTGTCCTCTTATGTGAAGAAGGTGATGCAGTTAATCCAATTAGGTTTTCAGCGATTCCATTACCACACGTTGTCTTGGATGTCGGTCCTGACGACAGAGTTGATTCCGTTTATAGAGAACGTCAAATCAGGGGTGGACAGCTTTTGGTTGCGTATCCGAAAGCTATTCTCCCAGAAAAAGTAAAAGAAGCAGTAACTAGAACACCTGATGAAAAAAGAAAAGTACTTGAGATTGTTTATAGAGATTATTCTAAAGTCAATGTTATGGCTCATAAGTATTGCGTTATTGACCTTGAGACTAAATCAAAGATTTTAGATGAGCAGTATGAGGGTGTTGGTTCGTGTCCCATAATAGCATATCGCTGGTCGAAAGCATCTGGGGAGGTGTATGGGAGAGGTCCACTTATCAATGCCCTCAGTGCAATCAAGACTACTAATCTGACAATAGAACTTATTTTAGAAAATGCACAGATGGCAATATCAGGTATCTATCAGATGGAAGATGATGGAGTAATCAATCCTGATAATGTTTCTCTTGTGCCTGGAACTGTAATTCCAAAGTCACCTGGCTCTGCTGGATTACAACCTATACCTACTGCTGGAAGGTTTGATGTTGCCGACTTAGTATTAAATGATATGCGTAATAATATTAAAAGAGCATTATACAATGATATGCTTGGTGATCCAAACAGAACACCAGCAAGTGCAACAGAAGTTGCAGAAAGAATGGCTGACTTATCAAGAAGGATTGGTTCTGCATTTGGTAGACTTCAAGCTGAAATGGTAACACCAGTATTACAAAGAGTTATATATATTTTAAAGAAACAAGGTCGTATTGAAATGCCGACTATTAATGGCAGAGAAGTAAAAGTAAGATCAGTTTCACCTTTAGCTATGGCTCAAGCACAACAAGATATAGTTTCCGTCGACAGATTCTTAGAGTTAGTTGGTGGCAGATTTGGACCACAGATGATTAACTTGTTAATAGATAGTGAAGAAACATCTATACATCTAGCAAGAAAGTTTGGTGTTCCTGATAATCTCATAAGAGATAAAGCAAGTCGTGAAGAGATTATTAGAATGACAGCACAGATGGCTCAACAACAACAACAACCTATGATGCCTGAAGAGTAATGGCAACTCCAGCTTGGCAAAGAAAAGAAGGCAAGAACCCTGAAGGTGGATTAAATGCAAAAGGTCGTGCTTCTTACAATGCCAGAGGTGGTAATCTCAAACCTCCAGTATCAAAAGAACAAGCTAAGAAAAGTCCAAAATCTGCTGGTCGTCGAAAAAGTTTTTGTGCTAGGATGCGTGGTATGAAAAAGAAACTTACTTCTGCTAAAACAGCAAATGATCCCAATAGCAGAATTAATAAGTCACTTCGTAAATGGGATTGTTAAAGGAGATATATTATGCCAATGGGTAAAGGAACATATGGGTCACAAAAAGGTAGACCTTCTAACGATCAAAAGTTATCAGGAAAACAAAAGAGTTTACCTGAAGCATTAAAGAAAAAGATTATGGCTTCTAAAATGAAGAAGAAAAAGAATGGCAGTTAATCAAGCTGGTAATTATACCAAACCATCAATGCGTAAAAGAATATTCGCAAGAATAAAAGCTGGTGGCAAAGGTGGAAATCCTGGTCAATGGTCTGCTCGTAAAGCACAGATGTTAGCTAAGGCTTATAAAAAAGCTGGTGGTGGTTATACGTCGTGAAGAAACCTCAACGCTCTTTAGTTGCTTGGACTAAACAGAAATGGCGAACCAAAAGTGGTAAGCCGTCGACACAAGGTTCAAAGGCAACTGGAGAAAGATATTTACCTTCCTCTGCAATTAGTGCATTATCTGATGAAGAATACGCTAGGTCTACAAAAGCAAAACGTCGTGCCATAAAGAAAGGCAAACAGTTTTCTAAACAGCCTAAGAGCGTTGCAGATAAAACTAAATCGCATAGGAGATACAGTTGACTAATATTGGAATAGATGGTTTTAACAGAACAAAAGAAAATGATGAAATGATTTCTGATGCTGTTGGTGCTTGTTTTTCAACACCAATCGGAATAGAAGTATTGAAATATCTTAAAAGTATAACTATAGAAATGGTTGCTGGTCCTGATATTACAGATGCAAAGTTACGTCATTTAGAAGGACAAAGATATATAGTTGGGATTATTGAACGACGAATAGTACATAATCACGGAGTAAAGCAAAATGGAAGAAGCGACACAACCACAAGAGATAAGTCAGGAAGCAAACGAAGCGACGCCCTCTTCTCAGGAAAGACCTGAGTGGTTACCTGAAAAATTTGAAACACCTGAAAATTTAGTTCAAAGCTATGGTGAGCTTGAAAGTAAGATTGGTCAAAAAGACGAATCAGTAAGAGAGCAGTTTCTACAAGAATTAGAAACAGAGTTCTATAATGGTAGACCAGCAGATGTTGGTGATTATAAAATTCCTGAAAGCATTGATCCTGAACTAGCACAAGATAATGAAATGTTTAATTGGTGGGCGAATGAAGCCTATGAAAATGGTTACTCACAAGAAGAGTTTGAAGCTGGTATAGGAAAGTTTGCAGAGTTTATGAACAGTATGCAACCTGATATTACTGCTGAGAAAGTTAAGTTAGGTGATAATGCAGATGCTAGACTTGAAGCTGTTACGTTATGGACACAGAATAATTTTAATGAAGAAGAGTTTGGAGCAATCCAAATGTTAGCTTCAACTGCTGAAGGTGTTGGTGTTCTTGAAAAGATTATGGAAATGCAAAAGAGTAGTTCATTAAGTGGACACGCAACTGCACCATCATCCATATCACAATCAGATTTAGATGATATGATGCGTGATCCTAGATATTGGAAGCCAGGTGAAAGAGATCAAAACTTTGTAAATAAAGTTACCGAAGGTTTCAATAAATTATATGGGTCGTAAGTATTTAGCTACTATTGGCAAACTTGAAATAGTAGAATCAAACTTAGATGATGCGACATATCTTCAAGATAATCTAAGACCACAAGATGTCCGTGAGTGTATGATTCACGGAGTCACACCTAATCGTGCATTGAATCTTCCTTTAGTTGATAAGGCTTGTAAAACTTTTACGGCTCTTGTCGACGACATTCCTATATGTATGTTTGGTACAATGCAGAACTATGAGAATAAAAAGATTGCTTCTATATGGTTACTTGGAACAAAAGGCATAGAAAAAAATTATTTTAGTTTTTTAAAAGCATCTGTTGAGCTTATAGAATTACTGCAACAAGACTTTGAAGTGCTTGAAAATGTTGTACCTATTGATCATTCAAAGACAATATCTTGGTTAAAATGGTTAGGGTTTATCTTTCATAAAGATCCAGTAATTATAAATAGTTATGCGTGTTTACGTTTTGTGCGTTGTCAAGATGGTTTAGAAGTGCAAATTCTTAATTCGTAATGACCCAATCTATGCTGAAAGACCTTATGACAGACAATCTTTATGAAGCTAAAAATTGGACAATCATCTGCAAACTGATAAATTTTAACTTTTTAAAGGAGACAATCAATGGCTAATACTATTGATACTGCTTTTATTAGACAGTTTGAATCTGAAGTACACTTAGCATATCAACGTATGGGTTCTAAATTAAGGAACACTGTTCGTACTGTTGCTAATGTAAGAGGAAGCACAGTTCGCTTTCAGAAGATTGGTAAAGGTTCAGCGTCTACTAAAAGTAGAAATGGTCAAATCACACCTATGGAATTGACCCACACAACTGTTGACGTAACAATGGCTGACCATTATGCGGCCGAATACATCGACAAGTTGGATGAAATCAAAACTAATATAGATGAACGTCAGGCAATCGCTAAGTCTGAAGCTGGTGCTTTAGGTAGAAAGACTGATGAAATATTAATCACAGCTATGGATGCTGGAGCTAGTTCTACTCAAATACACGATACAAGTTCTGCTATTGAAAAAGCAGATGTTCTTGCATTGTTTGAGCAGTTCGGTGTTGCTGACATTCCAGAAGATGGTGGTCGATATGTAGCAATGAACCCAAAGGGATTTGCTGATCTATATGCAATCAATGAGTTTGCTAGTGCAGACTTTGTTGGTGAAGCTAACTTACCTTTTGCTGGTGGTATGACAGCTAAGAACTTCTTAGGATTTATGTTCTTCTCTTCATCTTCAGTAACGGCTGGTAAGAATATGGCTTATCACACTTCTGCTGTTGGACTAGGTATTGGTGCCGACGTCACAACAGAGTTAAATTACATACCTGAAAGGGTATCTCACCTTGCAACGTCTATGATGTCTATGGGTGCTGTTGTCATTGATGACAATGGTGTCTATGAGTTCTTAGACAACAACACTTAGGAGGTTTAAATGGCTTATAGTGCAAGTGGATTACACCGAATAGGTGGAGCAAGTGGGGTAAATTTATGGATTTATCAAACCACAGATGCGATTGCAACTGTTAATAGTGCTGGTTATTTCAACAGCTCTGCTAATATGTTGAACGTCAGAGACTTAATAATTGTTATGGATACTAATGTTCCAACAACAAATTTCTGTACTGTTCTTTCTAATACTGGTTCAGTAGTTGACGTTTCAGACGGAACTGCTGTAGCAGAAACAGATGGCGATTAAATAATATGGCTACATCAACATCAGCAACCTCTCCCATTGACGTATGCACAAGGTCGCTGGTGTTGATTGGCGCACAACCAATAACATCTTTTAGTGATGGATCGAATGAAGCATTGGTGGCTGTTAATCTCTATGAAGATACTGTTCAAGCATCTTTAGTAAATACAAGATGGAGATTTGCAGTAAATCAAGCAATAGGTAATAGACTATCAGATGCACCAACTGGTAGATATAATTCAGCTTACCAAATACCTTCTGACTCATTAATGATAAATGCCGTTACAGTAAATGATAGAAGTATAGAATATCAAATTTATGGTAACTTTATCTTCAATGATGCAACTGTTAATGATGAAGTCATTATAGATTATAATTTTAGACAAGTAGAAGCTAACTTTCCAGCATACTTTGTTCAAGCTGTTGTCTATGAATTAGCTGGACATTTCGCATTAGCATTAGCAAGAAATGATAATATGTCTAACAATATGTTTGAGAAAGCTAGGTTCTTTATGCAGAAAGCTAGAACATTAGATAGTCAACAACAAACAACTCTTAGACTTTCAACTAATCGTTTTGTTACTTCAAGAAGGACAACTGGTACACTATCGAGTAATGTCTAATGGCTCGTATTCGTATTCCCCTCAACAACTTTGAAAGAGGTGAAGTTTCTCCATCAATGACATCAAGAACTGATTTGAATGTTTATGTTCAATCAGCAGAAAAAGTAAGAAACTTTTTTCTTATGGCAGAGGGTGGATTAAAACGTAGACCAGGCACAGAGTTTATTCATAAGTTTACAACTGTTACAGTAGATAATTCTAAAAGATTACAAGTAAAGATTGAACCTTTTTTATTCTCAGATGATGAACGATACATTGTAGCATTTAGTGCTGGTAGGTGTGATTTCTTTCGTATTGTTGCATCAACTGGTGTTATATCACATATTCAAGGTTTAACAACAGATACAGATAGTGCAACATTGCCGTGGACTGTTGATACAATAGAAGATCAAACAATAGCACAGTCTGCTGATAATATGTTTGTTGCACATAAATCTCATATACAAATGAGAATAGTAAGAACTGGTCTAACTACATTTGAAGTAAGAAAGTTTGCATTTGATGAAACAACTGCTAGCGATCAAAAGTTTCAACCTTATTTTACATTTCAGGAAAGTGGAGTAACATTAACTCCACAAGCAACAAGTGGCTCTGGACAAACAATGACTACCTCATCAGCTTATTGGGAGTCTGGTCACGTTGGTACTATTGTAAGATATAAAGGAAATGAAATACTTATTACTTCAGTAACAAATACTACTGTTGCTGTTGGTACAATTAGAAAAACTTTATCAGGTACAACTGCTGATACAGATTGGGATGAACAATCATATTCTACTCTTAGAGGTTTTCCTAGTGCTGTTACATTTCACGAAGATAGATTATGGTTTGCTGGAACAACAAGTCAGCCTGATGCCATATGGTCATCTAAAAGCTCTGAGTTTTTTAACTTTGATGTTGGTACAGCACAATCAAATGAGAGTATTCAATTTGCTATAAGTGCTGGTGAATTTAATTCTATAAAGCATTTAACAAGTTCACGAGATTTACAAGTGTTCACAAGCACAAGTGAATTTTTTATACCATCATTTTCAAGCAGTGCTTTGACACCAACTAATGCACAGATTCGACGACAAACACCTTTTGGTAGCTCAGGTGTAAGACCGACGCCATTTGATGGTGCTACTGTATATGTTCAAAGAGGTGGTAAAACTGTGAGAGAGTTTGTCTTTAGTGATGATGAAAGTGCTTATGTATCAACACCAATATCATTATTAAGTTCACATCTTGTGGTTGATCCTACGCAAATTACAGCTATGCGTGGTGCATTAGCAAGACCTGAAAGTTATGCTTTCTTTGTAAATAGTGATGGAACTATTGCTGTGTTTCATTCTATTCGTAATGAACAAAAGGCTGGATGGACATTATGGACAACTGCTGATACTGGAACTACTGGTGGTTTTCACAGTATGTGTACTGTTGATGAAAGATTATTCTGTGTAGCAAAAAGAGATTTAGGTGGTGGTACTGTTCGCTTTATGCTTGAAGAGTTTTTAGATACAGCTACTTTAGATTGTAGTGATGACTTTAGTGGAAGTAATGGTGTGTTCACAACTAATTCAATATTTGAAGATAATGCAAAACTCGACGTCGTTTCAAGTAATGATTATTTAGGTAACTATACTCAAGGTTCTAATCAAGTTGATGTATCTGCTGTAAGTACAACAAGTTCAGCAGAGATTGGTTTTGGTTTTACTGGAATATTAACAACGCTACCATTAGATGCTCAAGTAGAAGGTGGTCCTCTTACAGCAGAACCAAGACAAATAACACGAGTTAATTTAGACCTTATAGAAACTTTATCTGTATCTATTGGTACTGGTGGAACTTCTGTTCCATTAATCTTACAAAGTACAACAGATGACTTTTCATTAGGATTATCAAAATTTTCTGGAAAGAAAGAGTTTAGAATGTTGGGATATAGTACAGACCCAAGAGTTTTTCTAACTCAAACTGCACCAGTAGCTTTACAATTAAATGGAATGGTAGTGGAGGTAGCTTTCTAATGTGTGTTCCAACACCACAATTATTATTATTTACAACAGTAGCATCAGGCGTAAGTGGAATGTTATCAGCAAGGGCTGGTTCAAAAGAAGCATTAAGGGCTGGTCAAAGAAATGCTGAAAGAATAGAACAACAAAAACAAGTTGCATCATTAACTGGTGAACAAGAAACAACTGCACTACTTCAAAGTTTTTCTCAATCAATGGCATCAAACATTGCAATGAGAGCAATGATGGGAAGAGACGCAAGTGATCCATCATTTAGAGCATTTGAGAAATCAAACTTTGATACATTAGAAACAGACTTACAACGTATGGCAATACAAGGTTCTAATATTCAAAAGAATTATGACTTACAAAAATTTGAAGCTATATCAAGTGCAACAGATAGAGCTAAGAGTATAAGACGAAAAGGATTATTAAACTTAGTTGGAACTGGTACTCAAGGTATAATGGAATACGATAGTGTAAAAGTTGGAGATGATTAAGAATGAAAATACAAAGATTTAAAAATCAAGTATTTAATAAACCAGTAGGTGTTGTTCGTTCACAAGAAAGAACAGCAGACACAGAGACCTGGCAAACTATATCGAAAATATCTTCAGCCTTATCAGGTGAGTTTTATAAGAAAGCTGTTGAAGAAGCTAAAGATGCTGGCATTAAAAAATCATTATCTGTCGACGTCTTTGATGAAAATATGCAAATAACAAAAGCTCCTATTAGTATGGGTACAGTTGGTACAAAGGCTTTTGAACAGAATATGCTTAGACGATATGAAACTAAGATGAGAAGTTTATTAGATAATAAAATAGGTGATGCATTAAGAACTAATCCAACTGATGCAGACCAATATAATAATGATGCTTCCATAGCTGTAGCTGGATTAATTGATAAAGCTGATCCAAGTATGAAAGGTATTCTTACTGATTATGCAACAGCAAAGATTGCTATAGGTGCTAATACAGTAATGACAAATACAAAAAAGATAGAAGATGAACAGTTAGTTTTAGACACTGCTGAACAAACTGAATCAATGGCTAATCAAGCTATCAATGCGTTTGCAAATGGAGATGATCGTACTGGTAATCAGTTAATGCAAACAATAGAATTTGAGTATAATGAGCTTGTGACGGAAGGTGTAATAACTGGAGGAGGAGCCAACAATAGAATGGTAGAACTAAGAAGAAGAGTACTAGAACAAAGAATTGGTATTGCATTAAATGACCTTTCTTCTGATGAAATTATAATGGTTGCAGATAGTTTTGCTAAACAACAATTAAATGATCTTCCTGATACAGACACTATGGTTGCAAGAGATGCTTCATTTAATAGAATTAAATCATTACTTAATAATAATCCTCATATATTAGATAACCCTACAATTAAAAGAGTTATTAATGGTGTAAAAGTAAGTCAAGCACAATATGAAGATAGTGTAAAGGATGAAAGAAAAGCACGAGCATTTATATCACAATTATCAAATGGACAAAGAATGGAGATTGGTAAGAATGAAATGCAAGCTTATACCCAATTTGTATTTAATCAAGCTGGTGTTCCATTAACTGTAAACAATCAAGGTTACATTCAATCACCTACCAAAGATCAACTTCTTTTATTAGCTGATTCAAGAAATCCTAAATCTGCAAATTTTTATAGAATACTTGCAGAACAAAAAAAGATGCCAAAGATTATGGAACATAAGTTTGAAGCTCTTGTTGATGGTACTTTAGATGCAGAAGAAGGATTTGCTGTCTTAGAGATATATCAGAATATGGCAAATAATATGTCGACGACTGGTATTCATAGAGATTTAACGCAAGGTATGGGTATGAGAGAAACTGTTTCACAAAAGATGAGAGCATTAGATGCTATGCTTACATTTAACAGTACAATGGAAGGTATAGAAAGAGCAGTTGCAAAATTAAATCAACCAGAAGATGAGCGTTTTTCATATATGATGCAAAGTATAAATAGAACTTTAAAAGATAAAAATGGTGGTCAGTTTATTTCACAAGTTTCAACAGCCAAAAAAATATTAGCAGATGAATTAAATAGAGAGATAGGTGATTTTGGAATTGTTAATGAAGTTATAGATGAAACAATGTATCTTGCTAACTTTATTGGCGTCGAAAATGCTGTTAGTACAATGTCAGCTACTGTTGCTAGAGGATGGATTCAATCTAAATATGCAGTTGATATGGTATCAGGTGGTAACCTGAAACAAACAAGGTTTGCTCCTGAGATTATATTTCAAGGAGAAGCATTAAACACATTTGAAAAAAAGATTAAAGAATTATCAGGCATAAATAATCCAGTATTAGGAGAAAACTTATTTGTTATTGTTGATCCTAACTCAGCAAATACAAATGTAAGATATTATTTAGCAAGTGGTGAAGGTAATGATCTAAACCCTATTCTTAAAAAGAACGAAGAAACTGGTGAAAATGAAATGATATCTATTGAGCTTATTGAGTTTGCAGATCAAATGAGTGCTGAATATAAAAAAATGTTACAACAAAATCTTGAGTATGCTGGGATGATAGTTAAACAAAGTAAAAATGCACACGATTATAAATTTTTATGGAGTGGTACTTCTGGTGGTTTTGGTCCTGGATTACAGTTAGATATGATGTTAGGTAAATAATTTGGTTGATATTGGTAAACCATTAATAGCATATGATAGTATGTCAATGGGTGAAGCTGACCCATCATTTTGGGATGGTATGTCAGCAACTTATGGTTATCAATACAGACCTATAATTGGTGCAATGTATGGAACTTCTTTTGAAGAAGATGATAGTTTTAATGTTTTAGATCATTTAACGTCAGAAGATTTAGATGACAGAAACCAAGTAACAATGCTAGCTACAGCTAGATCAATAGATCATTTAAATTATTTAAGAACGCATACGGCTTTGATGCGTGAAAATAGAGAAGTGCTAAGTAAAAGTGGTTGGGGTTCAATGATAACTGCTGGAATACTTGACCCAGTAAATTTATTATCTTTACCATTCAAAGGTGTAGGTATTACAGCTAGAGCATTATCAGGTGCAAAGTCAGGTTTTTTTATTGGTGCTGGAACAGAACTTATACGAGCGCCTTTTGAACCTGATGCTACCCTGACAGAAAGTGGTATTAATATACTTGGGTCGACGGCATTAGTTGGAACATTAGGTGGTATTACTGGTGCTTTTTCTGGTCGTGCATCACAGAGATTTGTTAATGAACAAACAGAAGTACAAAATAGTTTAGACGTTAATCCTACTGGTAGTTTTGATTATAAGAATAATTGGTTTGTAAACTCTCCAATGTTTAAATTAGTTACTTCACCATTTAAAGCAGTATTACAAGCTGATTTGCCTACATCTACAAAAAAATTTATGACACAAATTGGTGCTGATGGTGGATTAACACAGATGTTAAACAAAGCTGGACAAGGTATATCATCTGTATTTATGAGATCAGTTACATATATGGGTGACTACTATGCTCATTCAAGAAAATTAACAAGTCACTACCATAATTTTATGAATCAAGCTAATCAACCAATAGGTTTTGGTTCAAGTGGATTAAGAGAGTTTGCAGAAAGATTAGCTAGAGAAAGAATACTAAGAGAAGCACAACCAAATAGACCAAAACTATCAAGCCACGAAGAAGCATTTATAAATGAGATGGATGTATTCTATACAAAGTATGGTGTCGATATGTTAAATAACGGATTACTTGCTACAAAAGATTCAATCAGTAGAAATATTACAAGACTTACTAATGACGTCGACGAAATAAATGCACAGCTTAAGATTGAAAAAAACACAAGAGCTAAAGTAAAACTTAGAGAAATGCTTGGTAAACAAAAGGCCAGGTTAAAAGATCAGGAAGATTTGTTAGCAACTGGTTATGATCCAAAGTACAAAGGTGTTTATTATCCTAGATATTTTAATATTGATGCAATAGCAAATGATATGGATGGGTTTAAAACTATATTAAGAGATTGGTACACAGCTAATCCACTCAGTCCTAATGCAACTGCAAGTGATATTGAAAGATCAGTAAATAAAACTGTTGATAAGATATTAAATAAACAAAATCTTGAAGATGATTTTATGGGTCACGGATTATCCAAACATTTAAGGCATAGAGAATTAGATGTACCAAATCATTTGTTATTGGATTTTATTGAAATAAATCCACTAGATACTGCAATGTATTATATGATGAGAACTGGATCAAAGATTGAATTTGCAAATACATTTAAAGGCAAGTCAATGGATGAGATGGTTGATGCTGAAGAACTTGCTATGATTAGACACGGCAATACTGCAAAGGCAATATCAGAAGCAAAACAAAATCTTTTTCATATGTATGATCGTGTTGTAGGTACACCAATACAAAGACCTGATGCACTTAATAGAAGAATATCAAGAGCATTAACTGATTGGACAGCTTATGCTTTTCTTGGTCGTGCTGGTTTGTCGTCGTTACCTGAACTTGGAATGATTATAATGCAACACGCAAGTAAGCAAGGTCCACTTGGTAGAGAACAACTTGGTGCTACATTAAAAGCATTAACAGATTTAAAAACTATTGGTCTTAGTGCTAAAGAAGTACAGATAGCTGGTGAAGCACTAGATATGATACTTGGTGTTGCACAGAATAGAATGTATGAAGATTTTTTAAGATCTCCTTTTACTAAAGGTTTAAGTAAAGTAAATGAACAAGGCAAAAGAATATTTTATACAGCTAATTTATTGGCACCAATTACTCAAATAACAAAACAAATGGCTGGAGTCTTAGGACAACATTCATTAATAGATCGTTCATTAAGATTAGTTGCTGGAACTATTGACCAAGAAGGTGTTGAGTTACTTGCAAGATACGGCATAACAATAAAAGATGCTAAAAAAATAAAGAAACTTGTCGACGACGGAAAAGTACAGACAAGTGACACTGGCAGACTATTCCTGGCTAACACAGAAAGCTGGGGAAACGACCAACTTGTGCGTAAGTTTCGTGGAGCATTGGCAACTATGACAAGAAACACAATCATAAACGCTACTCCAGCAGACAAACCAAAAATCATTGATGGAGTTGTCTATGCTAGAATGAATCCAGCTTTAAAAGCATTAGGGTTTAAAGTAGACAAACGCTCAAGCTCAATGGGATATGAGGTAACAAGAATTGAAAATGGTTTGATGGCATTACCATTTCAGTTTTGGAACTATACATTAGGTGCAACAACAAAGATACTTGGTGCTGGATTTGATGCAGATAGAACTGGTAAAGTTGCTGGTTTTGCTTCAATGATTGCTCTTGGTTATCTTACTCTTTATGCAAAAAATCCAAGAAGTTTTAATAATATGGATTATGAAGATCAACTTACAAGAGCAATAGATCAAACTGGTATTACTGGAATCTATAGTGATTTATTTTATATGGGTTTACACGCAAGACATAGAATGGGTAATTTAGATCGTGATGATACTGTAATACAACCTAAGTATAGAGTTAATCCTCCATCAGAACTAGGTGCTGGTTTAGAAACTGTATCTGATTTTGCTGGTGCTTCTCCAAGTTATTTGTTTGATGTCGCAGATACAGCATATTTATTTGGTAGTGGTCAATCAGATGAAGCAATTAAAAAGGCTTTGAGATTAACTCCAGTATCTTCTTTATATGGTATGAGGACACTTATGGGTGAAGTAGAAGATGTAATTACTCCAAGAGGTAGATTTTAATTTGTGCGTTGTTTGTTATTTTAATAGATTATAGGGTGCGATTATGGCGTTAGATATTAGTGCAACAAGTCCAAGAGTCCAATATACTGTAGGTAGTTCGTCGACGACGACATTTGCTTATGGGTTTCCTATCTTTCAAGATGCTGATTTAAAAGTATTTGTAGGATCAACTCTTAAAACATTAACAACACATTATACTGTTACTGGTGCTGGAACTACAAGTGGTGGCAATGTTGTAATGACAACAGGCAATGAAGTAACTAATGCAGATGTAACGATTGTTCGTGATATCACAATATCCAGGACAACTGACTTTCCTACTTCAGGTTCATTTCAGGTTGATAGTCTGAATACAGAACTAGACACAATCACAGCAGTACAGCAAGAACTAGAAGATGACATTAGTCGATCACTAAAGCTATCAGATGAAGATGCAACGGCAACCTTAACTCTTCCCCTCAAAGATGCACGAAAAGGTAGATATCTTGCTTTTAATACAACAACTGGTAACGCAGAAGCTGGACCTACACAAACAGATGCTACTGCTATAGCTTCAGTTACCTCTGATATTGCAACACTTGCCGACATACAAGATGGCACAACAGCTACAAATGCTATTACAACAGTCGCTACTGCAAGTGGTAATATTCAAACAGTAGCTACTGCAAATAGTGCTATCAATACAATAGCTACAGGAACAACAGGAGGTAATTCTAACCTCACTAATTTAAATACAATCGCTACTGGTACAACTGGTGGCAATGCAAACCTTACTCAAATAAATGCAGTAGCTTCTGATTTAACAGACATAAATACAGTAGCTAGTAAAGCAACAGAAATAGGAAGACTAGGAACTACTGATGCAGTAGCAGATATGGCATTACTTGGTGATAGTGCAATAATTACTGATATGGGATTACTTGCAGTAGATACAGTAATAGCTGATATGGCACTACTTGCAGAACCAGCAGTAATAACTGATATGGATTTGCTAGGTGCTAGTGGAGTTATTGGAAACATTGCTTCTGTAGCTGGCAAAACTACAGAAATAGGAGCGTTAGGAACAAATGCAAATATAACTAATATGACTGCTCTAAATGGCACAAATGTTATCACACATATGGCTAATTTAAATGGCACAAATGTTATTTCAAATATGTCTAACCTTAATGGTACTGGTGTATTAACCAACATTGCAAACTTAAATGGAACTGGTGTTCTTACAAATATAGCAAATTTAAATGCTAGTGGAGTTATTGCAAACATTGGTACAGTTGCTAATAAAGATACAGAAATTGGACAACTTGCACCAAAGGCAACAGACATTTCTACTGTAGCTGGTAAAATAACTGATGTTGAAGCTGTTGCACATTTAGAAGACGGAACAACAGCAACAAGTGCTGTATCAACATTATCTGCTAGAAGTTCTGATATGCAAACTCTTTCACCAAGAGCTTCAGATTTGCAATCACTAGGTCCTAAAGCTACAGAGATAGGAAGAATAGGTGCGTCATCTGGTAATATAACAAGTCTTACAACATTGGGTACAACTACTGCTGTAGCAGATATGAATACTTTAGCACCAATAAGTTCTGATATTTCATCTTTAGCTGGTGCATTAGAAAAAACTTATACTGTTACTGTTACTAATGTTGGTGGACAAAATTTATTTAATTTAGATGGTAGTTATAATAATATAAGTGTGTTTAGAGGTAATACATATATTTTTAATCAAAATGCAAGTTCTAATAATGGACACCCACTAGGATTTATAAATGGGAGTTCTGATTATGATGTTGGTGTAACTTACAAAATTGATGGAAGTGTAGTAACAAAATCTCAATATTCAAATACAACAACTTTTAATGCTGGAACAACTCGTTCAGTACAACTTGAGGTTGCTACATCTGCACCATCATCAGGATTAGCTATAAAATGTTTAGTTCATGGAACAGCTATGGGTCTGAATATTTCTGTAACCGATAGTAACATTTCATTAGTTGCTAATGGTATGACTAACATTAATATAACAGCAACAAATATTGGTGCTGTAAATAATGTAAGCACTGAAATGACAAAAGTTACAAATGTACATAATAATATGTCTGATGTTAATGCATTAAATGGTACTGATGTTTTAACAAATATTGCAACACTTGCTACTGGTCAAACTTCTGGTATTTCTAATTTAAGTTCAATAGCATTAATTAATACTGGTAGTAATATGGCAAATATTACTACTGTTTCTACTAATATAAATTCTGTTAATGACTTTGCAGAAAAATATAGAATAGGGTCTAGTGACCCATCATCATCTTTAAATACTGGTGATTTATTTTATAATACATCTTCTAATACTTTAAAGATTTATACTGGTTCAGCTTGGGAAGCTGGTGTAACTGCTGGTAGTGGATTTGCTCCTCTTACTGGAGCTAACTTTACTGGTGATGTAAGTTTTCCAGATAATGTATTGGCAAAATTTGGTGCTAGTAATGATTTACAAATATCACACAATGGAACTAATTCAGTCATAAAAGATGCTGGTACTGGTAATCTTTCACTTCAGTCAAATGGTACTAATATCAATTTTTGGGACACTAGTAATTCTCAGCTTATGGGACATTTCGATATTGGTGGTGGAGTAAATTTATATCATAATGGTTCAAAGAAATATGAAACAACATCTTCTGGCATAAATATACTTGGAAATGCAAAAGCTGATTCACTCTCAATCGACCATGCATCAAATGATTGGAACTTTGAATTAAGTGGTGCTGACTTAGTTATTAAAAATGGTTCAACAACATTATTCAAATTAGACACTAGTGGAAACTTAACTGTTGCTGGTGACATAACTACAGATGGGAGTTTATAATGGTATTTAAAGTTGGTTCAAACGCAATAGATACTGATGATGTAGCAGAAGGTGCAAACCAATATTACACAAATGCTAGGGCGCAAGGTGTTTCAATAAACAATGTAAGTGAAGATAGCACTCCTCAACTTGGAGGTGCATTAGATGTTAATGGTAATAACATAACTTCTAATTCAAATAATCATGTTGTTATTGACCCAAATGGTTCTGGTCATATTTTTTTAAAAGCACCCACAACCATACAAGATGGCGCACATAATTTTAATATAGCAAGTCATGATGGAACAAATGGATTAGCATTAGGTAATACACTTGTTACATCAAGTGCTACTGAACTAAATAAATTAACTGGAGTTTCTGTAACATCAACAGAATTAGATAAGTTAAATGGTTTTACTGGCACTACAACAGACTTAAATCGTTTAGATTTAGGCACAAACCAACACTTAGGTATATTTAAAATATCTA
>CENZ01010273.1_pt1 | contig 16748 bp, 12 predicted proteins | sample 361341 | NCBI WGS metagenome assembly CENZ01 (sample SAMEA2619782, study PRJEB7988) | marine metagenome | biome: marine biome (ENVO:00000447); feature: deep chlorophyll maximum layer (ENVO:xxxxxxxx); material: "saline water (ENVO:00002010), including plankton (ENVO:xxxxxxxx)" | depth 50 m
GACAGATTAAACACCTTTCAAAAAACAAAGATGAAGTGCCTGTTCGATTTCAAAAAATCATCTCAGTCCAACAACACAAGAAAGCCATCGACTATTTTTTTGAAAAAGTCAAATTAAAAATAACAACAACATTAATTGATTATTTACTACTCTATGTTTTTACGATTGGCGGATTTATTTCTTTTTTGATTATTGAAACTGAAACACTAAGCGAAAATTATAATTTTTCGCCATTTATTGGATCCATTTTAATAGTGTCAATTATTGGGTTTATAAACCTTATTATCGAACTTCCATTTTCATTTTATAAACAATTCGTAATTGAAGAAAAATTTGGTTTTAACAAAATGAACTTTGGTACCTTTTTTTCTGATCTGGTAAAAACACTGTCAATAGCTATCATTATTGGATTGCCTTTTTTCACTGCAATTATTTGGCTGATTTCACAACGCACATTAATTGGTGATTTTTGGTGGGTGATATTGTGGGTAATTGTCGCCTTATTTTCTTTGGCAATTCAAATTTTATATCCAGTTTTTATAGCTCCAATATTCAACAAATTTTCACCTTTAGAAGAAGGTAGTTTGAAATCAAAATTGGAGTCTTTGTTAAAAAGGTGTGATTTTAGCTCCGGAGGACTTTTCTTAATGGATGGGAGTAAAAGGAGTAGCCATGGAAACGCTTTCTTTGCAGGTCTTGGAAAAGCCAGAAGAATTGTTTTATTTGACACTTTGGTTGAAAAACTTTCAGAAAATGAAATCGAGGCTGTTTTGGCTCATGAGTTGGGCCACTATAAATGTGGGCATGTTCCGCTAAATATCTTTACACAACTAATTTTTAGTTTCGTAATGTTTGCGACTTTTGGATTTTTGATTGATTACAACCCACTTTATATGGGACTTGGTATTGACAGTTTAGCTTTTAACTCCAATGGCGCTTTATTAGATACCGCTTTTTTAATTATTTTCTTCACAATACTACCTTTAATTCTATTTCCTTTCCAACCCATAACCTCAATGCTCTCACGGAAACACGAGTTCGAAGCTGATAGATATGCAGCCACAAACTCTCAATCTGAAGATTTGATTTCTGCACTTGTTAAGTTATATAGAGACAATGCAGCCCCTGTCACTACTGATCGATGGTTTTCAATGTTTTTTGACTCTCATCCACCAGCATCCATTAGAATAAATGCACTAGAATTAAAAGTAGCGAAGTGAGCCTATAGGCCGGATTCTGTCCAAACTGCTGAAAATCAGCTGTTTTGTGCGGCTATCTATCTCGGATTGATATTACTATCAAACTCTAGCCACCTACCCGCATGCTCTGTTGGGTTCCATTGCAGTTAACTGCGCGCATGCCTATTTGGTGTTGCTCCGGGTGGAGGTTGCCGCGTTTCACGTCCATACAAAACAAACATTGTATTTACTCGTCTCTGTGGCCCTATTCCTCGCCTTGAGTCTTATAAAAGACTTGCTGCGTCCGGCCGTTAGCCGTCACCCTTACCCACGGAGTCCGGACCTTCCTCTACAAATTTAACTGTAGCAGCCGCCCAGCTCACTTCACAGGTTAATAGTAACCCTTATCATAAAAAAATTTAATTTTTATTGAAAACATTTTGTTTTTTACAAACTACGTGCTTTACCGTGAGAAAATAACTTAATGTTAATTAATTTAAAAAAACTACTTCCAAAAAAAGATTCTGTTACCTCCAACAGGTTTCTGAAATGGATGGGTCCAACTTTACTGCACCCTCAATTATGGTATTTCAGCAGAAGAGGCGTTGCACTTGGTGTTGGTCTAGGAATTTTCTTTGGATTTTTAATCCCCCTTGCACAAATTCCTGTGGCAGCTGTATCTGCAACACTTCTTAGAGCTAATGTACCTACTGCTATTGCAAGCACTTTAGTTACAAACCCTGTTACCTTTGCCCCCATTTACGTAATTGCATACAAGCTTGGAAATAAACTTCTAGGAAAAAAACTGGACCCTAAATCACTAGAACAAGTTTCAAAGGGTGTTACCCCACAAGAAAATACTTTGGAAACTGAGGCTTCAGAAAATAATTCGAGTATTCAAAAATTTTTAAATGTTAGTAAACCACTCGCACTAGGTTTAGCTATCTTCGCAATCGTTGGAAGTTTCACTACTTATGGACTAATTTTATGGTTTTGGTGGTTTTGGGTAAAATTAAAAAGATATAAAAGAAAAAGCCGGCATCAACACTAAGTCATTCTTTTAAACCATCACCTTCCAGGTTAAAGTTCTACCATAAGCCAGAGGCACTATTTTTCCAAATTTTGAATCACCAATGAATTTCTTGGGGGACCATCTAGTTTTTACTATTTTTATTTTTTTTGTATTGATTGGTAACCCATAAAATTTCGGGCCATTTAAACTAGTAAACTTTTCGAATTCTTCAACTTTTTTTTCAACTTCAAAAACCTCCAAGTAAAGTGAAATTGCATGAGGAGCAGAGTAGCAACCTGCACAACCGCAGTCTGATTCTTTTTCACCTATCAGGTGGGGAGCGGAATCAGTTCCAATAAAAAATCTAGGATCACCAGATGTTGCAGCCTTAACAAGCGCAAGCCTATCTTTTTCTGTTTTAAGTATTGGAGCGCAATATCTATGCGGTCTAATTCCCCCCGCAAGTAAATCATTTCTATTAAAAATCAAATGTTGTGGTGTAATTGTTGAGGCTAAATTATTTTTAGATTCTAAAATATATTCAACTGCCTCTTGAGTTGAAACATGTTCAAATACGATTTTTAATTCAGGAAACTCTTTTCTCAAAGGAATAAGGTGATTATCAATAAATTTTTTTTCTCTATCAAAAATATCTACATTTGGATTCACATCTTCTCCGTGAATGCATAAAGTTATATTCAGACGACTCATAAACTCAAAAATTTTATAACAATTTTTCAAATCTTTAACCCCAAACTGAGAATTTGTGGTTGCTCCAGATGGATAATATTTCAAAGCTATAATGTCTTGTGTTTCTGCAACTCTTTGAAGTTCTTGGAACGAAATTTTCTCAGTTAAATAAATAGTCATCAAAGGTTGAAAATCTTTAAGGGTATCTAAATTATTTGTTTGACCAGCAATTTCTTTGTTATTTTTTACTAAAAAATTAATAGCATCAAGTAATCTCCCTTTATAGGACAGAGCATCTTCTACAGTCAAAATTGGTGGGCTCAGATTTGGCATCACCACTGCCCTTCGAAAATTTACAGCAGTGTCCTCAATAACTGCACTCATTATTGATTCATCCCTTAGATGAACGTGCCAATCATCCGGTCTTATTATTGTGATTTCCTCGCCAGCCAGTTTCAAATGATTAACAAAGCTCTAAAGTCATTAACATTTGTTCGGGTAGGTCCAGTTGTTATAACATTTTCCAAAGGTTCAAAAACTCCGAGTGCATCGTTATTGTCAAGGAGTGCCCTAGGGTCTAAACCTTTGGACCGAATAATTGAGATTGACTCAGGATCAAAATAAACACCTGCATGAGGACTAACACCATCAATACCGTCTGTATCAGCAGCCAAACCATAAATTCTATTATGTATTCCTAGCGCCTCAAGTCTTAATGCTGTACTTAACAGAAATTCAGCGCAACGTCCTCCTCGTCCATTTCCTTTTACAGTTACGGTACATTCTCCACCCGATAAAAGTAGTATAGGAGGCTTAAAATTGGCATCAGGGTATAAGATTAACTCTCTCGCCCAACCAGCCATAACTTCTCCAACATCTTTTGCTTCTCCAGTAATAGCATCACCCAAAGAGATAGTCTTAACCCCAATTTTTTTTGCTAAATTTGAAGCTGCCAATAAACTTTCTCGAGCTGTAGAAATTACATAATTTCTACTATGTTTTAATCGAATGTCACCAGGCTTAGGAGTTTCCTCAACTATTCCATTTAAACCTTTTTCTAAGTGAGAACAGATCGAAATTGGTGCATCCACATTCCATCTTTTAATTACATTAAATGCATCTTTATAGGTTGAAGGGTCAGCTACACAAGGGCCTGATGCAATATCACTTGGGTCATCGCCAACAACGTCTGAAATTATTAATGCAGTAACAGGAGCTTTACTTAGTAAAGACAGCTTACCACCTTGAATACGCGATAAATGCTTTCTAACAATATTTATATCAGTAATTGGAGCACCACTACTTAATAATTTTTTTGTAACATTTTTTAAATCGTCATTGGATACACCCTCAACTGGTAGCGATAACAAACTTGAACCACCCCCAGAAATCAGAACTAACAGCAAATCATCTGCTGTTAGTTTTTCAACTGCATTATATATTTCATTCGCAGCGTCTTCACCGGCCAAATCAGGAACAGGATGACCAGCTTCAATGCAACGAATTTTTTTTAGAGGTAATCCATGAGCGTATCTAGTGATGACTAACCCCTCAAGTTTAGTTTTATCACCCCATTCTTTTTCAACGGCGCAAGCCATACTAGCAGCTGCTTTACCTGCTCCAACAACCAAAATTTTACCTTTCGGGGGATTGGGAAGATATGAAGGAACAATCTCTGTTGGATCAGCGGCTTTTACTGCCTGATGAAATGTTTCTTTTAAAAAGAGAATCGGGTCTGAATTAAACTCATCAAGATTCATATTAACTTTCAATAAAATGTCATTTCCAAAAAAATAGATTTTTTTATATTAATTTTTAAATTCTCGGAAATTAATTATATCTCTTTTGTTTGAGCCTGCATTGTCCATAACTCCAAATAGTGTCCGTTCCTTTTAATTAGATCCTCATGGCGGCCGCTGTCTACTATTTGGCCTTTGTCAAAAACATAAATCATATCGGCATCAACTATAGTTGATAGTCTATGAGCAATAATTAGAGTTGTTCTATTTTTGCTAATTTCTCTAATTTCGGATTTTATTACTTTTTCAGATACTGAATCTAATGCCGAAGTTGCCTCATCAAAAATCAATATTGCAGGTTTTTTTAATAAAACTCTTGCTATCGCAACTCGTTGCTTCTCACCGCCTGATAACTTGAGACCCCTTTCACCAACCACTGTTTCAATTCCGTCAGGCAAAGCTTTTACCAAAGATTCCAGATGTGAAGCTTTAATGGCTTCTAATATTTCTTTATTTGTTGCAGATATATCACCATATTTAATATTACTTTTAAGACTATCGTTAAATAAAACCACATCTTGTGGAACAATTCCAATTTCTGATCTTAGTGATGTTTGAGTAATATCTATAATGTTTTGTCCGTCAATTTTGATTGATCCATTATTTACATCATAGAACCTATAGATTAGTTTAGTTAAGGTGCTTTTCCCAGCTCCAGACTTTCCAACTATAGCTGTAGTTTTACCAGCCATTACTTCGAAATTTAAATTATCTAAAATTTTACGACGACCATCATAGGAAAAATTAACTGAATCAAAAATTAATTGTCCCTTAGATATTTCCAATGATTTGGCATTTGGACTATCGATAATCTCTCTTTTTTTGTCTAATAACGAAAACAATTTTTCCATATCAGTAATACTTTGTTTTATTTCTCTATATAAAACTCCAAGAAAATTTAGAGGTATATATAGTTGAAGCATAAATGCATTAATCAAAACCAGATCACCCAAAGTTAATTGATTTTGTAAAACACCTTCAATGGCCTTCCAGACAATTAGTGTTACTGCTATTGCAATAATCAATGCTTGTCCAATATTTAGTAATGCTAATGACGACTGGCTTTTAATTGCAGCTTCCTGCCATTTAAAAAGGTTTTTATCGTACCTATTAAGCTCATAAAATTCATTGTTAAAAAACTTTACAGTTTCATAATTCATCAAAGAGTCAATCGCTCCTGAGTTGGCTATGGAATCTAATTCATTCATTTTTTTTCGCAAATGTGTTCTCCAATTAGTTACCAAGATCGTATAACTAATATAAAAAACTAGAGCAATAATAGTAATTAGTGAAAAAATAAAGTCGTAATTAATTGTGAGCCAACCAATAACCAGTATGAATTCAATCAATGTGGGGAAAATACTGTACAAAGTAAAATTCACCATAGTACTGACACCCCTGATGCCTCTTTCGACATCTCTAGTCAAAGAACCTGTTTTCTTTTCTAAATGAAACCTCAATGATAAATCGTGTAAATGTGTAAAAACTTGAACCGAAATATCCCTTACAGACGATTGTGTGACTCGCGCAAAAATTAACTCTCTTAACTCCGAAAAGGCCGTCGATGCAAAACGCATTAATCCATATCCAATTATCAAAACAACAGGAATAGCGAGAACACCGTTAAAGTCCTTAACAGTACTATTTTCTATTTTAAGTGAGGTAAGGTAATCAACAATTTCTTTAAGAACAACAGGAATTGCCACACTAGCGACTTTAGCTAAGACTAAGGCTAATAAAGCTAGGCCCATTCTTAGTTTGTATTTCATTAAATAAGAAAATAATTTCCTTAATACTTTTAAAGAATCAGTCTTTTTAATATTTAATCCAACCATTTAATTTAATAGTGTGACCAAAAAAAAATTCAAGAACAAATAATCCACCCCTCTAAAGGATCAACATATTTGGAAAACCCAAAATTCTTTCTTAAAATCGAACTTGATGCCTGCAACATACAAATAGTGGAGTCCAAAAAATCGCCTTTTCCATCTTGCAAAAGAACTCTGGACATCTCTTGTGAAACTAAAAGTTTCAAATTCAGCCCTGCCCCATCATTTACCAAACTTTGGAGAATTGCTTTCCTATTCAACATTCTGTCGGAGTTTTGTTTTTTTTTATCATCACTTTTATATGATTTTTTTGTAACCAATCTTGCTGTCAAAGCAGGATAAGCTTCAAGCGCTATTTTAAATAATTTTTTATTATTATTATTTTTTATAAAATTCTCATAAATCTTGTCAGCTGATATTGGATAATTATGGGCAGGGAAAAGTAAATTTTGATTCAACATTTTCATTAAGCCAGCATGCATCATCCATGCAACAGGTGGATTTGTCCACCTCATTGCAGAACTTGATCCAGCAGCTATATCTGCTTGCCTCCAAGCGTATTTTTTCCCAGCAGGCCTGCTATCGCACCAAGCCTTAAAACAACTCCTCAAATAGCTCTTTTCTTGTGCACAGTAGAACTTTGCAAAGTTGCTCCAAGAAACTGGCCATTGGTAATTTTCTACCAGGGATCTTGGCATTCCAAAAGGCAGATCAAACCCACCAACCCAATTTTTACTACTAGATAGGAAATCATTAAACTCATTCAAACTTTCTAGTTCGAGAAAACTATCTAAAATAACAAAAAAATTGAGTTTTATTTTTGACTTGCATAAATTGTTTTTTAACCTACCTAATGCCACGACAATTGGTTTATTTCTTTTTGGGGCAGAGCTGAAATCAATTCCTATAACTTTAAATTCCAAATTTTACTCATTCCATTAAATTGACTTATCTTGATAACGTATTGGCAACTCTTTTATTGCAAGGACATTTGTCCATGAAAAACATTTGTCCGCGGCTTCTCTCCAAAATATCCACGTAAAATTTACATGTTCTCTCGGCGATAAAATAATTTTATTTTTTGAGTCTACACAAACCGAGAATATATGTTCAGTATTAAAATTAATATTTTCATCATATCTATGCTTCCAGTGAGAAAATATTTTAAACCTTCGTGATAAATTCCAATCTAGCCAGTTTTCATTATCTGTTTTGATTCCTGTTTCTTCTTCTAACTCTCTTTTAGCAGCATCTAATAAATTTTCTTCTGCGAAGTCTAAACTACCTGTTATCGATTGCCAAAAATTTTTGTGATCCGCTCTTTCTAGCAATAAAACATTTAAATCTTTATCATGGGCAATAACTAATACTGATTTTGGAATTTTTTTTTCATTTCTTTTAATCATTCTTAGGTTGCTGTTTTACTCGCAAATTCAACTCATTAAGTTGAGTATCTCCAACTCTTGAAGGAGCTTCTGTTAACAGGCACTGGCCTCTTTGTGTTTTTGGAAAAGCTATCACATCTCTTATTGAATTTGCTCCCACCAATAATGCAACTATTCTATCAAGACCAAAAGCTATACCTCCGTGTGGCGGGGCACCATATTGTAAAGATGATAATAAAAAACCAAATTTTGATTCGGCATCAGCATCTGAAATATTTAGAATTTTGAAAACTTGCTTTTGAATCTCTGCTTTATGAATTCTCACCGATCCGCCGCCCACCTCCCACCCATTAATCACCATGTCATAAGCATTCGCCTTGGCAACAGAGGGGTTATCAAAAAGACTCGTTTCATACTCTGGTTTTGGAGACGTAAAAGGATGGTGCACTGCCACCATCCTATTTTCATCATCATTGAATTCAAACATCGGGAAATCAACAACCCAAAGAGGTTTCCAACCTTCCTCGAATAACCCTCTTTTTTTTGCAAAATCACTTAAACCAATTTTATTTCTTAAAGCTCCTAACGAGTCGTTGACAATTTTAGGTCTATCCGAACCAAAAAAAATCAAATCACCATCTTTTGCATTACATCGAACAAGTATGTTTCTTAGCGCTTGATCACTGAAATTTTTAACAATTGGGGACTGTAAACCTTCCTTTCCTTTTTTTTGTTCATTAACTTTAATCCATGCTAACCCTTTTGCCCCATATATTTTTACGAAATCCGTATAGATATCAATTTCACTTCGTGAAAGCTGGCCTCCATGAGGAATTAACAATGCCGCTACACGACCATTAGAATTAGCAACACTAGAAAAAACTTTAAACTCGATATCTTTTACTAAATCTGTAATATCTGTTAACTCAAGTTTTATGCGAAGGTCAGGCTTGTCAGAACCAAATTTATTCAATACATTCTCGTATGTAAGAACAGGAAAAGATGCAAGTTGTATATTAGCTACTTTAAAAAAAACATCTTTAATCAGCGTTTCAAAAATTTCCCTAATCTGAACTTCATTCAAAAAAGATGTCTCACAATCAATTTGTGTAAATTCTGGTTGTCTGTCAGCACGTAAGTCCTCGTCTCTGAAACACTTGGTGATTTGATAGTACCTGTCAAAACCGGCAACCATTAATAGTTGTTTAAAAAGTTGAGGAGATTGTGGCAAAGCAAAAAACTCTCCTCTGTTAATTCTGGATGGAACAAGAAAATCTCTAGCACCCTCTGGAGTGGATTTAGTCAAAATAGGAGTTTCAATGTCAAGAAAATCGTGTCCGTCTAAAAACTTTCTAACCTCTGAAGTCACTTTATGCCTAAGAAAAATATTCTTTTGCATAGATAAACTTCTCAAGTCTAATACTCTGTTGGTTAAACGTACTGTTTCTGACAAATTTTCATCATCCACAAGAAACGGGGGAGTTGCTGAGGGGTTTAAAACAACTATTTCAGAACATAATACTTCTACCTCACCACTTGTTAGGGACAAGTTTTCGCTGCCGTCAGGTCTTTTTCGAACATTGCCTTTCAGTTGAACACAGAACTCGTTTCTCAACTTTTCTGCAACTTCAAACATGATCGGAAAATCTGGATCACAAACTACCTGGGCAATCCCATATCTATCTCTTATGTCCAAAAAAATTACACCTCCATGATCGCGACGCCGCATGACCCAACCACAAAGTTGAACATCTTGACCTAGCTGGTCAACTGAAATTTTTCCACAAAAATTTGAACGCATAATTAATTACCTAAACTGATTTTGGTTGATTTTTATTAGTGTTTTTTGCGTCAGAGCCTTTAGATGCTTTTTTGGATTTAGTATCAGAGGACCCATTGTTTGATTTGTTTTTGTTTGTTGTTGGCAAATTTTTATCAGAAATTTTATCTTTAGGCTCCTTTTTTTGTCCATCACGAAAATCAGTGGCGTACCACCCAGAACCTTTTAAAACAAAACCTGCAGCAGTCAATTTCCGTGCAAAGCTATTTTTTCCACATTCAGGACAAATTTCCAAATGCTTGTCAGATAACTTTTGCAAAACATCTTTTGTGTAACCGCAGTTACTACATTCATAGGCATAAATTGGCATATTTAAAATTTCAAATTAATTGGTCATCAAAAAGGGATGTCGTCGTCAAGATCTTCAAAACCTTGAGGTTTTACATCATTAGATGATTTGGTTTGTTTCGTTTCGTTGTCTAATGATTTAATGTCATTAACTGATTCAGATTTATCCTCAGGTGCATTAGTAATTTGACTATCTCTTCCGCCCATCATTTTTAGTTGGTCAGCAATAATTTCAGTTGAGTATCTTTTTTGGCCAGACTGTTGATCTTCCCAACTTCTAGTTTGAATTCTACCTTCAATATACACAGCCCCACCTTTTTTAAGATACTTTTCTGCAATTTCAGCGTTTTTATTAAATAATACAACCCTATGCCACTCAGTTATATCCTGCCATTCACCTGATTTATCTTTCGATCTGGAGTTTGTCGCTATCGAAATATTGGCTACAGGTGCCCCACCAGCTGTGTACCTTACCTCAGGATCTCTCCCAAGCCTGCCCAAAATCATTGCTTTGTTTAATGTACTCATTAGTATTCCTTAAAGAATTTAACCTATTTAACTGTTTGTAAACTTTTTGAGGCATAAACTTTGTCCTCTAAACCGAACGACACTAATAGCCATATTATTAGTAAAAGAATACTGAAGGAAAATAAGCCATTAATTCCAAATTTCCCAAAAAAATGACCTCCTATTAAACCCCCAGCGAATATTCCGATAGACTGCCAAGTATTATAAATTCCTAAAGCTAACCCTTTATGTTTGATAGAAGCAATTTTTGATACCCATGATGGCAAAAAAGCTTCAAGAAGATTAAAACCGACAAAATAAATACAAAGTCCGCAAACCCAAAGAACAAAAACTTCTTTTAAACCCCAGATAACACCAAGTGAGATTAAGATTAATACAATTGAAATAATAAAATATTTTTTTTGTTGTTTTTCTTTCTCAGATTGACTTATTACTAAATACATAATGAAAAAGGAAATTACTAGGACTGGCAAATAAATTTTCCAGTGGCTACTGACTTCAATACCAAAATTTAATATCAAACTAGGAACAACTAAAAACATTGCCGCCTGGGTGAACATTAGAAAAAAAATACTTAAATTCAACCGTAACATTTGGCTATTAAAAATTATAGTTTTGAAGGAGTAATTAGTCTTACTAAAACCAATATTTTTGCTATTTGACTTAATAACAGGAATTTTGAATACCAAAATGATTGCAAAAAGCCCAAGGATTCCAACAATATAAAATAAACCACCCAACCCAATTATCCCATATAGAACAGGAGCAAATACCAAGGAAATTACAAAGGATAATCCAATTGAAATTCCAACCATCGCCATTGCTTTTGTTCTTACCACATCTCTTGTCAAATCAGCAAGAAACGCGCTAGCTGCAGCTGAGACAGCTCCAACACCCTGTAATGCCCTTGCAAAAACAAGAGAATAGGTACTTTCCGCATTTGCTGCCCAAAAACTAGCGCATGTGAAAATTATTAAACCTAAAATAATTATGGGTTTCCTGCCATATTTATCGGATGCCATCCCAAATGGTATTTGAAAAATAGCCTGAGTAAGTCCATAAATCCCTATTACTAAGCCAACAACCAATGCATTTTCACCTCCAGGGGAAGCATTAAGGTCAACTGCTATAACAGGCATAATTAAAAAAAGTCCTAACATTCGCAGTCCATATACTGACGCTAATGTTATGACTGCTATTTTTTCCGAATTTGTAAATGAAATATTATTTGTCATATTCAACTATAGTAAAGTAAATATTTTACGATGCGACATGTATGCAACCCCATCCAATAATAAGAATCAGAGGTGCTCGCACCCATAACCTAAAAAATGTGAACGTAGATTTGAAACGGGAGTCCTTGGTTGTAATAACGGGAGTATCTGGTTCGGGAAAATCCTCATTAGCATTTGATACGCTTTACGCCGAGGGACAAAGAAGATATGTAGAATCCATCTCTGTGAATTCTCGTCAATTTCTACCCTTACTTCCAAAGCCAGATGTTGATTTAATTGATGGACTGTCACCTTCAATTGCTATTGAACAAAAATCATCCATTAACAACCCTAGATCTATCGTTGGAACCGTTACAGACATCTACGACCATTTGAGAGTTTTGTTTGCACGTGCAGGCACGCCTTTTTGTCCAAATCACCCAAAAATAAAATTAGAAAAATACTCTGCCTCACAAATTAATGACGAGTTAATGAATAATTTCTTGGGATCAAAACTTGAGATGTATGCAAGAATTATTGATAAAAAATCAATTAATTTTGAAAATATTTTTGATGACCTACGTGCAAAAGGTTTTGTTCGATTAAGGATTAAAACAAACGATACACCTTTTAAACTTTACGATATAGACCAAATTGTTAAACCGGAAAAAGGTCAAAAATATACCATCGATGTATTAGTTGATCGTCTTATTGTTAAAAAGGAGCATCAGCAAAGAATATCTGAATCGATAGAAAGTTGTTTTCAACTAGGAAATGGTAGATTGATTACAGTCACCTCACCTACTGTAAAAGTTAACTCTAAAAATAACTCTTGCAAAACTATGACATTTTCTGCTGGGATGAATTGTAGTGAGTGCAACTTTACCATGGATGAACTAGAGCCTTCTTCTTTTTCATTCAATAAACCCCAAGGTGCCTGCTTGACTTGTAAGGGGCTTGGACAAATGGAAATTTTTGACCCTGAGAAAATTGTTCAATACGTAAGTGGCTCGCTTTCCTCCGGTGCTGTACCAGGCTGGGATCAACGAAATCAATATAATTTTGCTATTTTGGAGGGTCTTGCTGAAAAGTATAATTTCTCACTTAAAACCCCATTTGAAGAGTTATCTGATTCAGTCAAGAAACTACTTTTGTACGGGGAAACATTAGAAACAAAAAACTCATTTAAAGGAATTATTGATGCTTATGAAAATTCCTGGGCAAAAGAAACACCTCAAGAAGTAAAAAATAAACTAATAAAATTTAGATCCTTGAAACCTTGTAAAGCTTGTAAGGGCAACAGACTTAATCAGGTTGGCTTGTCCGTCAAAATCAAATGTAGAAATGATTTTTTAAATATTTTTGAAATAGTTAATATGTCAATACCCGAAGCAAAAACACACTTAGAGCAAATTGTAATTTCAAACAGCAAAAAAACTGTGGTTTCCTGTTTGCTTGAAGAAATAATAAATAGAATAAACTTTTTAGTTGAAATAGGATTGGGTTATCTTTCTCTGAGTAGAAATTCATCTACTCTATCTGGTGGAGAACTACAAAGAATAAGATTAGCAACACAAATTGGAGCTCGTTTATCAGGAGTTATGTATGTGTTAGACGAACCATCTAGGGGGCTTCATCAAAGAGATAATAAACGTTTAATAGATGCTTTAATTAAACTAAGAAACTTAGGAAATACCGTAATCGTTGTTGAGCATGATGAGGAAACAATGAGAGTCGCAGACCAAATAATAGATGTTGGACCTGGCGCTGGTCAATTGGGTGGATCTATTCTTTGTTCTGGTGATTTTTTTAAAATTATTAAAGCTAAAAACTCTTACACTGCTGACTATTTAAATGGTTCGAGGAAAATCAAAATTCCAAATGTAAGAAAAGTCCCTGAAAACCGATGGTTTAAACTTTATGGCGCTCACGGAAACAACTTAAAGAACATTGATTTCAAAATGCCAATCTCCAGATTTGTTTGCATTACAGGAGTTTCTGGATCTGGAAAATCAAGTTTGATCAACGGCGTAATTTCTAAAGCAATTAAACTATCAAAAAATAAAACTTTTGCGGATGATCAAGCTTCACTCTCCTCTAACTTAAATTATTCATCAGTAGAGGGATTGGAATATTTTGAAAACTTAATTTCCGTAAACCAGAAACCAATAGGTAAAACTCCCCGAAGTAATCCAGCTACATATCTTGGTTTGTTTAACTATATTAGAGAAATTTTTGCATCTTGCAAAATGTCAAAAGAACGAGGTTATAGTCTCAGTAGGTTTTCCTTTAATTTAAAAGGAGGAAGATGTGAGTTTTGTCAAGGAGATGGGTCAACACGAATTGAAATGCATTTTTTACCTGATGTGTTTGTTAAATGTGATGTATGTAATGGAAAGCGATTTAGCAGAGAGACATTGGAAATAAGATGGAGGGGGAAAAATATTTTTGAAGTTTTATCAATGACTGTTGAGGAAGCTCATAAATTTTTCTTTTCAAGTTCTTTAATAGAAAAAAAACTTAAAACTTTAATAGATGTAGGACTTCATTATATTAGGCTAGGACAAAGCTCTACAACTTTTTCAGGTGGAGAGGCACAAAGAATTAAACTGGCAAATGAACTTTCAAAAAGAAACACTGGTAGTACTCTCTATATTCTCGATGAGCCTACAACCGGACTTCATTTTCACGATATTGCAATATTACTCAAAGCTCTTTTTAAACTCAGAGATAGCGGGAACTCAATTTTAGTAATCGAGCATAATCTTGATGTTATTAAAACGGCCGACTGGGTAATTGATATGGGGCCTGAAGGAGGAAATGATGGCGGAAAGATAATCGCAGAAGGACCACCAGAAGAAATCGCGAAAAACAATAAAAGCTATACAGGCCATTACCTTAAGAAAATACTGTGATATGCATTTTATACAAATAATTAATTTGTTAAAGAAGTTTTTCCCATTAAAAACTCATCAATGGCCTTTGCAGATTGTCTACCTTCTCTGATAGCCCATACTACAAGCGATTGGCCTCTTCTCATATCACCAGCAGTAAAAACTTTTTTGACGTTGGTTTGATATGCTTTGTCACCTTCGCAGACAGCACTAGCATTTCCCCTGGTATCTTTAATAACACCAAAGGAGTCGAGAAGATAACTCATCGGAGATACGAAACCCATTGCGAGAAGTACAAGGTCAGCAGGATAGATTTCCTCACTTCCCTTGACCTCTTCAAATTTTTTACCTTTCCATTCAACCTTACAAGCTTTTAAGCCAACAACTTTTCCATTTTCTTCAATGAATTCCTTGGTTGCAATAGCAAACTCCCTATCACATCCCTCTTCATGACTAGAGGAAGTCCGGAGCTTTTGAGGCCAATAAGGCCAGACCAACTCCTTATCCTCTGAGTCAGGAGGAATGGGCATTAGTTCAAATTGAGTAACTGACTTTGCACCGTGTCTGTTGGAAGTTCCTACACAATCCGAACCTGTGTCACCACCTCCAATAACAACAACGTGTTTTCCATCAGCTCTGATTTGATGAGGTAAAACTTCCCCAGCATTAATTTTATTTTGTAATGGTAAAAATTCCATAGCATAATGAACGCCATTAAGGTTTCTACCCGGTACGGGAAGATCTCTTGGTTGTTCAGCACCACCTGACAAAAGTATTGCATCGAATTCACGTAAAACTTCTTTTGCGCTGATAATTTTATTTATATCGCCAGCTAGCTTGTCAACATTTTTTTCACTTGATACTAAAACACTTGTCCTAAATTCAACTCCTTCGTTTTCCATTTGCAAAACTCTTTTATCAATATGAGATTTCTCCATTTTAAAATCGGGAATCCCATACCTTAAAAGCCCTCCAATTCTGTTGTTTTTTTCAAAAACAGTTACTGAGTGACCAACTCTAGCCAACTGTTGAGCAGCAGCCATTCCAGCAGGTCCTGAACCTATAATGGCAACTTTTTTAGAGGTTTTAATTGCGGACGGTTTAGAATGAACAAGACCATGTTTCCATCCATAATCGATTATTGCCTGTTCTATTGACTTTATTCCAACAGGAAGATCATTGTAGTTTAAGGTACAAGCAGCTTCACAAGGTGCAGGGCAAACACGCCCAGTAAACTCCGGAAAATTGTTAGTGCTATGAAGAATGTCAAGAGCATTTTTCCAGTCTAAGTCATAAACAAGGTTATTGAAGTCAGGAATAACATTGTTAACAGGACATCCATTGTTACAAAACGGAGTTCCACAATCCATACACCTACCAGCTTGTCTTTTTGCTTTTTCTGGACTTAAATACTGAACAAACTCGCGATGATGATTGACCCTTAGTTTGGGGTCTTCATAATCTAACTCAACTCGCTCTAATTCCAAAAAACCAATGGGATTTCCCATTCACTTCCCCCGACCAATAAATGATATTTACGTTATCTAGGCATCAAACTAAATGCTTAGTTCCCTTAATTTTATTTTCTTGAAGTTCTCCAAGAGCTCGTCTATATTCATGAGGAAAAACTTTTACGAAGTTTTTTAAATTTTTCCCCCAATTATTTAATATGCTTTTAGCCAGCACACTTTTTGTCCAGTGAAAATGATCTTCAATTAACTTCTTCAATTGTACTTCATCAAACTCTCCGAGGTGCATCAATTCTGGTGGACAATTTTCCTTTTGTTCTCGAGCTGACATTAAAGGTTCAAGAGCAACCATTGAAAGATTAGTATTCATTTTTAGCTGTTTGTTTGGATCAAATACATAAGATATACCACCTGACATGCCAGCTGCAAAATTTCTTCCGGTTGATCCAAGTACTACTACCGTTCCACCAGTCATATATTCACATCCATGATCGCCCAAACCTTCAATGACTGCTTTTGCCCCCGACAATCTGACCGCAAAACGCTCACCCGCAACACCGCTAAAAAAAGCTTCACCAGAAGTTGCACCATATAAAACTGTATTGCCAACTATGATGTTGTC
>CENZ01204063.1_pt1 | contig 16743 bp, 13 predicted proteins | sample 361341 | NCBI WGS metagenome assembly CENZ01 (sample SAMEA2619782, study PRJEB7988) | marine metagenome | biome: marine biome (ENVO:00000447); feature: deep chlorophyll maximum layer (ENVO:xxxxxxxx); material: "saline water (ENVO:00002010), including plankton (ENVO:xxxxxxxx)" | depth 50 m
CTACTTCTTCTGCCGCTACTTCTTCTTCAGAATGTGTTTCTTTTGATTTTTGCACCCTACGCTTTCTAGATTCAGAAGCACTTTCTTGACTGCCTGATCCCTTTAGAGAGGATTGTTCTCGCATAGCTTCTAATTCTTCAGGGGTATATCGGCTGAGGATGATTGTGATATGACAGGTTCTTTTTCGAATTCTTGTTGCTCTGCCTCGTGCTCTTGGCCGCCAGCGTTTTAAGGTAGGTCCTTCATCTGCATAGCACGCTGAGACATATAGCTCTTCAGAAGAAATATTGTCATTGTTCTCTGCATTTGCTGCTGCGGAGTTAAGACATTTCTGAACCGTATCGCTGATTCTTCGCTCAGAAAACATCAAGATATCTGTTGCTTCAGAAAAGGATTTCGTTCGAATTAAATTTAAGACTTCTCTAACTTTGTACGCTGAAGATCGCACATATTTAATTTGGGCACGCGTTCCTGGACGTTCGTTAGTCTTAGTTGCTGTCATTTCTAGCGAACTCCTCGTTCTTGACCTGCATGGAATTTAAATGTTCTAGTTGGAGCAAATTCTCCGAGCTTATGCCCCACCATTGTTTCAGTTACATAAACAGGCACGTGCTTTCTTCCATCATGTACAGCAACGGTATGCCCGATCATGTCCGGAATTATTGTTGATCGCCTTGACCATGTTTTAATAACTTCTTTTGAGCCAGACGAATTTAGAGCATCAATCTTTTTTAAAAGATGTGCATCAACGAATGGACCTTTTTTCAGACTTCTTGGCATTTCAATTCCTTTATCGGCGTGAGCCTCTTGTTCGGCGGCGACGGACTATTAATTGTTGAGACTGTTTCTTTTTGCTGCGAGTTCTTGCTTCTGGTTTACCCCATGGTGAAACAGGATGACGACCACCAGATGTTTTCCCCTCACCACCACCGTGCGGATGATCCACTGGGTTCATTGCCACACCACGAGTTTGGGGCCTTTTCCCTTTCCAGCGATTTCGTCCAGCTTTACCAATTTTTACCAATTCGTGCTCTGAGTTTCCAACTGATCCGACAGTTGCCATAGCATCAATCGGAACTCTTCTCATTTCGGTGCTAGGAAGTCGCAAGGTGGCATAACTACCTTCTTTAGCTACAAGTTGCACGCTAGAACCAGCACTTCGAGCAATCTTCGCTCCACCGCCAGGTCGAAGCTCTATATTATGGACCACGGTTCCCACTGGTATATAGCGAAGAGGTAATGCATTGCCGATACGGATCTCTGATCCCTGTCCAGATTGAATTACTTCTCCGACTGATAACGCATTGGGAGCGAGGATATACCTTTTCTCACCATCATGATAATGGAGAAGAGCTATACGGCAAGTTCTGTTTGGGTCGTATTCAATTGAAGCAACAGTTGCTGGTACTCCTGTCTTATCTCTTCGAAAATCAATTTGTCTATAGAGTTGTTTGTGCCCACCGCCTCTATGACGAGAAGTCTTACGTCCATAGTTATTCCGCCCACCAGTTTTTGGTTTGCTTGAAGTAAGTGACTTTTCAGGAATGCTTTTAGTTATCTCTGAAAAATCAGCTTGAGTTTGGAATCTTCTTCCGGGACTTGTAGGTTTTCGTCTTCTAATAGCCATTACATTCCCCTAGACATCAAATAATTCAATTGAGTCGCCCTCGGCGACAGTTACAAGAGCTCTTTTTTGATCTGATCTTTTACCGTAAGAAAAGTTTTTCCGATTTCTCTTTCGCTTACCTTTTCGATTTAAAGTATTCACTTTGGTAACTCGAACACCGAATATCTGTTCTACTGCTTCACGAATTTGAGGTTTAGTGGCATCAGGGTGAACTTCAAATGTGTAAACATTTTGTTCTATCAAAACATATGATTTTTCGCTGACAATTGGCTTCCTAAGGATGTCTCTACCGTCTATCATTCGTTTTCCTTATTATCCATTGAGTTTGTTTCGGTAGTTTTTGCAAATGTTGGAAGATTATCTTTCGTGAACACAACATAGTCACTTACTAAAATGTCAAAAACGTTAAGCTGTCCAACTGGCAACACATGAACATTTGGAAGATTCCGGAAGCTCTTTTCAGTATTTGTATCGTTAGCATCTATTACCAGAAGAACTTTACCAGTCGCTCCGATAGCATTAAGCACAGTCTGAGCCCTACTAGTACTTGGAGATTCAAAATCCCATGTATCAACAATTAGGATATTATCTGATGCTGCTCTATCTGAAAGAGCTGAGAATAACGCTAGTCGTTTCATTTTCTTTGGTGTTTTCTGGGCATAGTTACGAGGTTTGGGCCCCATAGCAACCCCACCACCTCGCCAATGAGGCATATTTGATGACCCTGCTCTGGCTCTTCCTGTTCCTTTTTGTTTCCAAGGCTTAGCTGCGCCACCTCTAATTTCTGCTCGGGTTTTTGTGTTATGGGTACCGGAACGTTTTGCAGCTAGTTGGCCCGTCACTACTTGATGCATTACTGGGATGTTTGGTTCTATACCAAAAATAGATTCATCTAGGTCAATAGATCCAGCTTTTGCGCCATCTGACTTTACAATATCGACTTTGCTCATTGGTTATCTCCTGAGCTAACCGGAACCTTAACTGCATTTCTAATTACAACAGTTGCTCCACGTGGTCCGGGCACAGAACCTTTGATAAGAATCGTTTCGCCTTCTAAATCAGATCGAACAACCTTTAAATTCATAATCGTGGTCTTTTGCGATCCCATACGGCCCGGCATTTTTTTACCCTGAAAAACTCTTGAAGGTGTAGCACATTGCCCTATCGCCCCAGGTTTACGATGTACTTTATGAGCTCCGTGACTAGCTCGCTGTCCAGCAAAACCATGACGTTTCATTACGCCAGCAAAACCTTTACCTTTACTGACAGCAGAAACATCAACGATATCCCCTTCATTGAAGAGGTCAACTGCGATTTCTTGTCCGATTTCATAACCATCTGTATTCTCAACGCGGAGTTCAATAAGTTGTTTTCCTGGTTCAACACCAGCTTTATCGAAATGACCCAATTGTGGTTGATTGAGATTCTTTTCGGCTACGGTTCCTTGCGTTACTTGCAGAGCACTGTACCCATCACGATCTTGAGTTTTGATCTGGACAACACGACAAGGAGGTACCTGAACGACCGTCACTGGAATAACACGGTTATCTTCATCCCATATTTGTGTCATGCCGACTTTTTTCCCGACAATTGCTTTTCCCGCCATGAGGGAACCTCAATCTTTCGTATTCTTACGTTCTTTTATTTGGCTCTAATTTGAATACAAACTAGAAATTTGTTTCGCCAGATAGTTCCAATTTAATTTTTGGCTTTTCTGGACATTTACGTACAGGTACTCATACCGCACGAGGGTCAAGCATACCGAGATTTACAGCTATGCCCAACCCTTCTGCATAAATGAAATTTCTTTGTAATGAGTTTAGAATAAAGAATCGCTTGGTTTTTGGAAGAAATTAATTCCAACTTGGTCTTAATTAGGATTGCTGAATTTTTATCTCAATATCTACGCCGGCTGGCAAGTCTAGTCTTTGAAGTGAATCCACTGTTTTGGCAGAAGGATCCAAAATATCAAGTAGCCGTTTATGAATTCTCATCTCAAAATGTTCGCGAGAATCCTTATATTTATGCGGGGATCGTATAACAGTAAACCTGTGTTTATCAGTTGGAAGTGGGATTGGACCGCGAATATTCGCATCTGTTCTTCGAACTGTTTCAACAATTTTTCTCGTTGACTGATCAATAACCTCATGATCGTAGGCTTTCAATCGAATTCTGATTTTTTGTCCTGCAGCCATGAAGAATTAGCCTATTCGGTGATCTTTGTTACTGCGCCGGCACCAACGGTTCGGCCACCTTCACGAATAGCGAAGCGAAGACCTTCATCCATGGCAATTGGCGCAATTAGCTCAACTTCCATTTTTGTGTTGTCTCCAGGCATACACATTTCAGTTCCATCGGGTAAATTGATTGTTCCAGTTACATCTGTAGTTCTGAAATAGAATTGTGGTCGGTAATTTGAGAAAAACGGTTTATGACGCCCGCCTTCTTCTTTTGACAGCACGTAAACTTCTGCTTCAAATTTTGTATGTGGCGTAATGCTTCCTGGTGCAGCGAGAACCTGTCCTCGACTTACTTCTTCCTTGTCAATTCCCCGAAGAAGAGCACCGATATTATCTCCGGCTTGCCCTTCGTCAAGTAATTTACGGAACATTTCAACTCCGGTACAGGTTGTCGTTTGTGTTTCTTTAATACCAATGATTTCAATATCATCTCCGGTATGCACAACACCTTGTTCTATTTTCCCAGTTACTACTGTGCCTCGACCAGTAATTGAGAATACATCTTCAATAGGCATTAGGAATGGTTTATCTACGTCACGGTCTGGCAGAGGAATGTATTCATCAACTTGACTCATGAGCTCAAGAATCTGATTGGCAGCATCAGCATCGCCCTCGAGAGCTTTTAGAGCGGATACTGGGTATATCGGAGTGTCATCACCTGGAAAATCATATTCATCAAGAAGTTCACGAACTTCCATCTCCACTAGTTCAAGAAGTTCTTCGTCATCGACCATGTCAACTTTGTTAAGAGCCACAATAATTTTCGGCACACCAACTTGGCGAGCTAGAAGAACGTGTTCCCGTGTTTGTGGCATCGGTCCATCAGCAGCTGAAACAACTAGTATTGCTCCGTCAACTTGTGCTGCACCAGTAATCATGTTTTTGATGTAGTCGGCATGTCCCGGCATATCTACGTGAGCATAATGACGATTATCTGTTTCGTACTCAACGTGGGCTACGTTAATAGTGATACCACGTTCACGCTCTTCCGGCGCCTTATCAATATTTTCAAACTCTGTGAATGAGCTACCTTCTACATTTTCGCTGAGTACCTTTGTGATAGCAGCAGTTAATGTTGTCTTTCCATGGTCAATATGACCCATGGTTCCCACGTTTACGTGAGGTTTATTTCGCTCGAACGTCTCCTTGGACATTTTTTGCCTCAATTATCTTTCTCTTACCCGGTTGCTTCCGGTTTATTTGTTTACATTATCTTTGTAGTTCGCCAGCAACACTTAGCTGAAAAACTGCACTAGACCATCTTACGGCCAAGAATCGAAACTCACTCACCTCTAAGACGAGTAACTACCTCTTCTTGAACATTTGCTGGCATTTGTTGGTAGGAGTCAAACTGCATTGTGTAGTTCGCCCTACCTGATGACATGGTACGCAGGTCTCCTACGTAGCCAAACATTTCTGACAAAGGAACCACAGCATTGACAACTTGGTTGTTTCCTCTCTGTTCAGTTCCTTGGACTTGTCCCCTCCGACTATTTAAATCTCCAACGACTCCCCCAAGATAGTCATCTGGGGTGACAACTTCAACAGCCATAATAGGTTCAAGTAATGCGGGCTTCGCTTTTCTTGCAGCTTCTTTAAATGCCATAGTCCCCGCAATTTTGAATGCCATATCTGATGAATCAACATCATGAAACTTTCCATCATTGAGTTCAACGTGAATATCAACAACAGGAAATCCAGCTAAAACTCCAGATGTCATTGCTTCTTTGATGCCGGCATCAACAGCAGGTATGTATTCCTTTGGTATGCGACCTCCAGAAATATTATCCTCAAAAGAGTACCCTTCTCCCGGTTTTGCTGGTGATACATCAATTTCTACCTCTGCGAATTGACCAGAACCACCCGTTTGTTTCTTATGAGTGTAGGTATTCGTAACAGGCTTTGTAATTGTTTCGCGATATGCAACTTGTGGCTTTCCAACTGTTGCATCAACATTGAATTCTCGAAGCATCCGATCTACAAGTACTTCCAAGTGAAGCTCTCCCATACCGGAAAGGATTGTTTGAGCTGTTTCCTGATCAGTTTGGACTCTGAAGGTTGGATCTTCTTGGGAAAGAGCCATTAACGCTTTTGAAAGTTTTTCCTGATCCGCCTTAGATTTAGGTTCGACAGCCACATCAATAACAGGATCTGGGAAAGTCATTTCTTCAAGAATTACAGGATTATCTATAGCAACTAATGAATCGCCAGTTCTTACATCCTTTATTCCAATAGCTGCCATTATGTCTCCGGCATACACGGCATCAACATCTTCACGGTCATTTGCGTGCATCTCTAAAATTCTTCCTATGCGTTCTTTATTGCCTGTTCGGCTGTTGAGAATTTGAGATCCTTTTTCAAGAGATCCAGAATAGACGCGGAAAAAAGCTAATCTACCGACATGTGGATCTGTCATAATTTTAAAAGCAAGGGCAGCGAAAGGTTCATCATCGGAAGGTTTTCGGGTCACTTCCTCATTACCCTTCAAGCTTTGACCAATTATTTCTGGAATGTCTAGTGGAGAAGGCAGATAATCCACCACGGCATCTAGTAATGGTTGAACCCCTTTATTTTTAAAAGCTGTGCCATTTAGAATTGGCACTAAATCATGGTTAAGAGTTCCTTCACGAATAGCGCTTTTAAGGTCATCAATACTTATTTCTTCTTCTTCGAGGTACTTCTCCATAATTGTCTCATCGAATTCGGAAAGTTTATCGAGCATTAATTCTCGGTACTCATCTGCTTGTTCTTGATATTCCTCTGGAATATCAACTTCATCCCAAGAAGCACCCAAATCTTCACCTTGCCAAATAAGCGCTTTCATAGAAAGAAGATCGATAACTCCTTGGTATTCGGATTCTGCACCTATCGGAAGTTGAACGACAACAAAATTGTCAGTTAGTCTTTCTTTAATAGTGTCTAGAACAAAGAAGAAGTCCGCTCCTGTTCGGTCCATCTTATTCACAAAGCACATTCTAGGAACGCTATATTTTTCGGCTTGTCGCCAAACGGTTTCTGATTGTGGTTCTACTCCTGCGACACCATCAAATACTGCGACAGTTCCATCTAGAACACGCAAAGACCGTTCAACTTCTACAGTAAAATCAACGTGGCCAGGGGTGTCAATAATATTTATGCGGTGATCATCCCAGTAGCAAGTTGTTGCTGCAGAAGTAATAGTAATTCCGCGTTCTTGTTCTTGCTCCATCCAATCCATGGTGGCAGCACCATCATGGACTTCTCCTATTTTGTAGGAGCGACCCGTGTAATAAAGGATACGTTCAGTTGTTGTAGTTTTTCCAGCATCAATGTGAGCCATGATGCCGATATTTCTTGTTTTCTCTAAAGGATGACGTGCCATAACTTTATTCTTTCATTTCCTTGTCTAACTTATACGTGTCGGTTGTTAACAAACCCAGTGACAATTGTAGATTCTTCTTACCAGCGATAGTGCGCAAAGGCCTTGTTAGCTTCTGCCATTTTATGAGTATCTTCTCTACGTTTCGCTGTAGCGCCTATTCCATTGGATGCGTCAAGCAATTCATTAGCTAATCGCTCAGACATAGTCCTTTCTCTTCTATCTCGAGCAAAGCTAACCATCCAGCGAATAGCTAGTGTCGTAGCTCTTCGTGGCCTCACTTCAACTGGTACCTGATAGGTTGCTCCACCAACTCTTCGGCTTCGTACTTCTAGTTGCGGACGGACATTTTCAATTGCGCGTTTCAGTGTATCTATTGGGTCTGAACCAGTCTTTTCTTCAATTGAGGTCAGTGCATCGTAGACAATTTTTTCAGCTATCGAACGTTTCCCACTTTGTAGAATCTTATTGACCAGTTGTGTGACTAGTACAGATTTATAAATCGGATCTGGTTGAAGGTAACGGCGAGCTGGTGGTCCTTTACGAGGCATAATTATTCCCTAATCCTTCTTGGCGCCATAACGGCTTCGAGATTGTTTACGGTCACGAACTGACGCGGTATCTAAAGTCCCACGAACAACTTTGTAGCGGACGCCGGGAAGATCTTTAACACGTCCACCTCTAACCAAAACAATGGAGTGCTCCTGAAGATTATGCCCTTCGCCAGGTATGTAGGCTGTAATTTCAACGCCACTTGTTAAACGAACTCGAGCTACTTTACGAAGTGCTGAATTTGGTTTTTTAGGGGTAGCAGTATAGACACGCGTGCAAACACCCCTTCTCTGAGGAGCACCTTTTAATGCTGGGGTCTTTTCCTTACGGAACTTAGACTCTCTTCCTTTTCGAACAAGTTGTTGTATGGTTGGCAATTTTTTCTCCGGCGAACTTTCGTACGCTATGTTTAATTTGATTTTAGAATCAGCATTTAAGCCTAGGGGGTCTTTGCAAAAGGTCCACACTAAATAGCAAATCTTCTTTAAGATTCATCCCAAAAATAATATCGTTGGGAATCCAATCAAAAAATAAAATGCCTTAACCTATGACTTCTTCGGTAGCTTCAATCTCAGAATCTTCTTCCGGTTCCTGAAAGACATCCTGCTGCGCCATCCAGTCAGCTAGATCTTCGTCTTCTTCATCTGATGAATAGAATTCCATAGGTCTATAATCTGGAGTTTCTACTGAAAAATCTCGGTAGTTTGTCAAACCTGTACCAGCAGGGATGAGCTTTCCAATAATTATATTTTCTTTAAGGCCTATAAGGTCATCTGATTTAGATTCAATCGCAGCTTCAGTAAGGACTCTGGTTGTCTCTTGGAAAGAAGCAGCGGAAAGCCACGAATCAGTAGCTAGAGAAGCTTTCGTTATACCCATTAGCTGTGGTCTTGCTTTCGCTGGCTCTTTTCCTTCCTCTACTAGCTTCCTGTTAGCTTCAACATATACTCGACCATCAATACTTTCACCTGGCAAGAAACTTGAATCTCCTGCATCGTGAACAAGAACACGTCGGGTCATCTGTCTAACAATTAGTTCTATGTGCTTATCATGGATAGACACACCTTGATCTCTATAAACACCCTGAACTTGTTCAACTAAATACCGTTGAGTTTCACGCATACCCCGAATCTCTAGGAGTTCTTTAGGGTCACGCGGACCTTCAATGATTGGGTCGCCGGCCGTGATTTCTTGACCATCTTTTACTTCCAAGCGAGCTTCCATAGCTATTTTGTCATAGACATCTTCTTCGCCATCATCGCTTACAACGGTTACAGTTCGGTTTCTTCCATCTTCATCTATTCGGATAACTCCTGAAGTTCTAGCTAGCAAGGCCGCCCCTTTAGGTGTTCTTGCTTCAAAAAGTTCCACGACTCTAGGTAAACCACCCGCAAGGTCTTTCCCAGCAATACCGCCTGTATGGAAAGTACGCATGGTTAATTGTGTTCCAGGTTCACCAATTGATTGTGCCGCAATTACCCCGACAGCTTCACCAACTTCAATATATTCTCCAGTGGCCATTGACATCCCATAACTAGCAACAGAAATACCATTTTCACTTTCATCTGTTAAAGGAGTTAAACACCTAACTCGATGAATATCTGGATCGGAAGCCATGTTTTCCATCATCTCTTCAGTGATCATTGTTGCTTTTTCGTAAATTGTCCCATTAGAGAGAGTTACGTCTTCTCCAAGAACACGGCCATAGAGGCGAGTCCGCAGATATGCCCTCTTCTTCTCATCACCTGGGCCTGTGGATGTAGTTCCAACATAAGTTCCGGAAGAGTCAACAAAATAATCTTCCTGATATATATCTTCTATCCAAGCCGATTGAGGTTTAGCACCATCAGCGAAAGGGTCGTCTTCATTGATGATAACTTCCTGAGAAACGTCAACAAGCCTTCTAGTTAAATAACCTGAGTCTGCAGTTCTCAGAGCAGTATCGACAAGACCTTTTCGAGCACCAGGCGTTGCTATGTAGTACTCAAGCATGTCAAGACCTTCACGAAAGTTGCTCTTTATAGGACGAGGGATCATATCGCCACGAGGGTTTGCTACAAGACCTCGCATACCAGCGATTTGTCGCACTTGCATCATATTCCCACGAGCTCCTGACCCGACCATCATGTCAATCGGATTAAATGATTCTTCTTTCAATCCGCTTTCCATATCTTGTTTCACTTCTTCAGTAGCTAAAGACCAAATTTCAACTTCTTTTTGCCTTCTCTCTCCGTCAGTAATAATTCCACGACGAAATTGTTTCTCGACTTTTTCAGCTTCGGCTTCATGCTTTTCTAGAATTCCTTTTTTCGTAACAGGTGTTTTTACATCATCTACAGAAACTGTTACCCCAGACTTCATAGCCCAGTGGAAACAAAGATCCTTTAATGAGTCAAGGCTTTGGGCAACTGTTGCTTTTTCAAATTCTCTTGCAAGTTGCTCTACAATGGCACCCATTTCTCGCTTCGTTACTTTTTCATCAATCCAAGGAAACTCTTCAGGTAAAGCATGATTAAATAGGACTCGACCGGCAGTTGTTTTGTTATACCCAGGATTAGATTCTGATCCTTCTTCAGCTTCCTTTTGGGTCCGCGGCGAGCGAAACTCTATTTCAGCATGCAGACTTACTTCACCTGATTCAATTGCGCGCTCTACTTGATCAAGTCTTCTAAATACTCGACCTTCACCTTTAGCTCCTTCAACATATTCCGTTAAATAGAAGGCTCCAATAATCATGTCCTGAGTAGGAACTGTTAGAGGGTTTCCATTTGCTGGTGACAGAATATTATGAGCGGAAAGCATTAGGACACGCGCTTCAGCTTGAGCTTCAGCAGAAAGTGGCAGGTGAACTGCCATTTGGTCTCCGTCAAAGTCAGCGTTGAAGGCTGTACACACTAGAGGATGAAGTTGAATTGCTTTTCCTTCTACAAGAACAGGTTCAAATGCTTGAATACCTAAACGGTGAAGTGTTGGAGCCCTATTCAAAAGAACCGGATGCTCTTTGATAACTTCATCTAAAACTGGCCATACGGCAGGACGCCTTCTCTCAACCATTCGTTTTGCGGACCTGATATTAGGTGCGAGGTTATCGTGCACTAAAGTTCGCATCACAAAAGGCTTAAATAATTCCAGTGCCATAAGTTTTGGTAGGCCGCACTGATGTAGCTTTAAGTTAGGCCCGACAACAATTACGGATCTGCCGGAATAATCAACCCTTTTCCCTAGTAGGTTCTGACGGAATCTTCCTTGCTTTCCTTTGAGCATATCTGACAACGACTTCAAGGGCCTATTTCCTGGTCCCGTAACTGGTCGTCCTCGCCGACCATTATCAAATAAAGCATCAACTGCTTCTTGAAGCATACGCTTTTCATTATTCACAATAATGGCGGGCGCTCCAAGATCTAAAAGTCTTTTCAGACGATTATTTCGATTGATTACCCGACGGTAAAGGTCATTTAGATCAGATGTTGCGAATCTGCCTCCATCAAGTTGGACCATTGGACGCAGTTCCGGTGGGATTACTGGAACAACATCAAGAATCATTGCTCTAGGGTTATTTACTCTATTTCCTCTATCATCACGCCGGTTGAATGATGAGACAATTTTCAGCCTTTTGATTGCTTTTTGCTTTCTTTGAGCAGAAAGTGGTTTCTGGCCAGCAGGTGGATCTATAGCATCCCGAAGTTTCAATTCTTCTTCGTCAAAATCTAGGCGCTCAACCAATTGAGCAATTGCATCTGCGCCCATTCCACCTTCAAAATATTCGCTATACCTATCTACAAGTTCTCGCCAAAGCATTTCGTCTTCAACAATTTGTCTTGGAAATAAGCCTTTAAATTCGTCAAAAGCTCTTTCGCAAAGTTCTACTTCTTGTTCTGCATCCTCAACAATAAGCTCAATATCTTTCTTGCCTTGCTTTTCTATAGCCTTTAGCTCAGATTCAGTAGCATTGTCATTCTCTAACTCTGCTAGTTCTGTCTCTAACTCCTGTTGGCGTTCTTCAATTCTTTCATCACGCTCTTTAAAAATAGCTTCCTTTTCTTCAAGCATTTCAGTTTCGAGTTCAGCTAAAGCCTCATCGCGCTTATCCTCATCTACCCAAGTAACTAAGCTGGCCGCAAAATAGATAACTTTTTCTAGTTGTTTCGCCTTTAGTTCCTCACGTGGCTGAAGTCCCATTAGTAGATATGCCAACCAAGATCGAGTCCCTCGTAAATACCAAATATGCACAGCAGGAGCGGCAAGTTCTATATGGCCCATTCTTTCCCGCCGTACCTTTGATCTTGTTACCTCTACTCCACACCTTTCACAAATAATTCCTTTAAACCGGATTCGTTTGTACTTCCCGCAGGCGCACTCCCAGTCTTTAGTTGGCCCAAATATTTTCTCGCAGAAAAGGCCGTCTTTTTCCGGTTTTAAAGTTCGATAATTAATAGTTTCAGGTTTTTTGACCTCTCCGTTTGACCATGTGCGGATTGCATCTGCTGAAGCAAGTCCTATACGGAGTTGATCGAATTCATTTACGTCTAGCATTCTTCTCTATCTCCTAATCCTAACGAATTCCGCTTGCGCGAGCGGCTTCTCTAGCTGCATCTTCTTCATCTGAGCCTCGTTCTGGTCGTGATATATCTATTCCAAGTCCTTCGCTGGTGCGGAAAACATCTTCATCAATCTCCCGCATTTCAACTTGTTCGCCTTCTAGGTCTAGGACCTCTACGTTGAGACAAAGTGATTGCATTTCCTTTACGAGAACTTTGAAACTTTCGGGTATGCCTGGCTCAGGTATATTATCCCCCATGACGATTGATTCATATACCTTTATTCTTCCCAATACATCATCTGATTTAGTAGTTAACAATTCTTGTAAACAATATGCGGCGCCATATGCTTCAAGAGCCCAAACTTCCATTTCACCAAATCGTTGACCGCCAAACTGTGCTTTTCCGCCTAATGGTTGTTGGGTGATCATGCTATATGGGCCAGTTGACCTTGCGTGTATCTTGTCATCTACTAAATGATGCAATTTAAGAACATACATAAAACCGGTCATTACTGGATTATCAAATGGTTCGCCTGTGCGTCCGTCAAAAAGTTGAACTTTCCCATCAGACTGAATTAGTCGTTCACCATTATCTGCTTCTGGATTCAGATTCTCAAAAATCTGCTGAATAGTCGGGTGCTTTCCTGCCAAGTCCTCTTCATCCCATTTAGCACCATCAAAAACTGGTGTAGCAAGGAATTTTGCAGGAGTTGTTTTAGGTCGAGTTTTTTTCGCTGTGTTGGATATTGGACTATCTCCAACAATTGCTCCATCTATGTTCCAACCCCATCTAGCTGCGTAACCAAGGTGGGCTTCAAGAACTTGCCCAATGTTCATTCGCGAGGGCACACCCAAGGGGTTAAGAACAACATCTACAGGCGTTCCATCTTCCATAAATGGCATATCTTCTATAGGTAGAACAGTAGAAATTACTCCTTTATTACCATGCCTACCTGCTAGTTTGTCACCAACGCTGATCTTTCGTTTTTGGGCAACGTAAACACGAACCAATTCATTAACTCCAGGCTGGAGTTCTGCACCATGTTCGCCATCGCGGACAAATTTATCAACAGCAATAACAGTTCCTGTTTCACCATGTGGAACTGTAAGAGATGTATTACGGACCTCTTTGGCTTTTTCTCCAAAGATAGCTCTTAGAAGCCTTTCTTCAGGAGTTAGTTCGGTTTCTCCTTTCGGAGTTACCTTTCCAACTAAGACATCCCCAGGGCCTACTTCTGCTCCTATTCTGATAATTCCATCTTCGCTAAGATCAGCAAGCATTTCTTCAGAAATATTTGGAATATCTCTAGTTATTTCTTCAGAGCCTAATTTTGTATCGCGAGCATCAATCTCATGCTGATGGATGTGAATAGATGTTAAGACATCATCTTTTACTAGTCGTTCGCTAATGATAATCGCATCTTCAAAGTTGTATCCTTTCCATGGCATGAACGCAATAAGGAGGTTCTTCCCTAAAGCGAGTTCCCCTAAATCTGTGGATGGACCATCTGCGAGAACATCACCCTTTTTAATCCTATCTCCCTCATTTACAAGAGGTTTTTGGTTGATACATGTATCTTGATTTGATCGCTGAAATTTCTTTAGCTTGTAAGTTTTTCTTCCTAGGGTCTTCTCTGCTTCGTATTCTACGGTCAGAGTTGTTCCGGTTATCTGGGCGATCGTCCCATTTCCCTCAGCAATGATCATGTCAGCAGCATCGAATGCAGCGCGTTGTTCAATACCAGTACCGATATATGGTGCCTCAGATTGAAGAAGAGGCACAGCTTGCCTCTGCATATTTGCTCCCATAAGTGCACGATTTGCATCATCATGTTCAAGGAACGGAATTAAAGCAGTCGCTACAGATACAATTTGCCGAGGGGATACATCCATAAGCCCCACTTCTTCAGGTGCAACATATGATATTTCGGTAGTCGCCCCGAAAAAAACTTCTTGTTCTAGAGCTGTCTTAAGACCTTGAAGAGTCGCTGCTTGCGGCGAGCGCCTTACAAGCACCCGATCTCGCAAAAAATTTCCTTTATCATCAATAGGCGCATTTGCTTGTGCCACGACGTATTCTTCTTCTTCATCTGCAGCAAGGTATCTAATCTCATCGGTCACTCGACCATTTTGGACAACTCGATAGGGAGACTCTATAAATCCAAAGTCATTAACTTTCCCGTAACTAGCGAGCGCACCGATCAATCCAATGTTTGGACCTTCGGGTGTTTCAATCGGACACATCCGACCGTAATGACTAAAGTGCACATCTCTAACTTCAAAACCTGCTCGCTCTCTCGAAAGTCCCCCTGGCCCAAGAGCCGATAGGCGTCGCCGGTGAGTCAAGCCTGATAACGGATTGACTTGATCCATAAACTGGGAAAGTTGTGAAGTTCCAAAAAACTCCTTTATTGATGCAACTACTGGACGTATATTAATTAGGGACGTAGGAGTTATTCCCTCTACATCCTGCGTCGTCATTCGTTCTCGAACAACTCTCTCCATCCGTGACAACCCAATACGAACTTGATTTTGAATCAATTCGCCAACACTCCTAATTCTTCGATTGGCGAAGTGATCTTGGTCATCAAGCCTGTATCCCGGTTCAAATTTCATTAAGTGCAGCAGGTAGGTACTAGTGGCAAGAACTTCGGAAGGACTAAGAACAGTTGCGTCTTCGTCTGGGCGTTCTAGTTCTATTCCGAATAGCTCTTCAAGTTTGTCTATTTCCGGACCTAACTTTCTATTGAGCTTGTATCTACCAACTCGTGAAAGGTCATATCGTCTACTTTCAAAGAAAGCATTTCGGAAGTAATTTCTAGCAGCATCAAGGTTCTGCGGTTCACCTGGACGAACTCGCTTGTAGATTTCCAATAATGCTTCTTCTTGCTTATTCTCTTCAGAAACTTTCTCAAGTTCTTTTAAGTACTGTGGTTCCAAAAAGTCAAAATGTTTAACAAAATTTGGAAGGAAATTTGGTTGGTTCTCTTCATCGAAGCCCAAGGCTCGTATGAGAGTAAAGATACTTAACCTTCGTTTCCGAGCTATCCGAGTTCCAGCAGTTGGATCTTTCCCAGGTTTTTGCTCTACATCAAATTCAATCCACTCTCCGCGGTATGGATGGATAGTTCCTGTAACTAATTGGTTTCTAGCGAGATTACGGAGTCTATAGCGTTCACCAGGTTGAAAAATTACTCCAGGAGATCGGACTAATTGTGAGACAACAACGCGCTCAGTTCCATTTATTACAAAGGTCCCTTCATCGGTCATCATAGGGAACTCACCGATAAAGACAATTTGTTCCTTGAGTTCTCCAGTATCCCGGTTTCCGAACCTAGCGCGCACAAGTATTGGGGATGTGTAGCTAATTTGGTTCGCTTTGCATTCTGCGACTGTGTATTTAGGGCCTGGGTTCAAATCTTCATCACGCGGATCAAATTCAAGTTCTAATTGAAGTGTCTCGGAAAAATCTGTAATTGGACTTATATCGTTAAAGGTTTCAGCTAAACCTTCTTCTAGAAACCATTTAAAGGATTCTCTTTGGACTGAGATGAGGTCTGGAAGTTCTAGAACATCATCTAAATTTGCGAATGAATATCGGTTGCGTATTGGAGACAAGAATTACTCCTAATTGTGACGGTGGGTATATGACAAAGGCGTTATTTAACGCCATTTCTTGCTAGAGCAAGGAGGTGAAGCTCCTTTTATAAGTCGATTTGACGCGCGTAAAACCAAGAAATGCTTCTTGGTCAACACACATGGGCAGAAATAGAAGTCTATGTGCAATATTGCTAAACACAAAGCGATTTTTCGTCAATTTTTTCAAATATGACAAATTTTTTCTGCACTGATACGGAATATCGTCAAATTTCGTTAAATTTGGGAGATTTCCAACATCTAGCGGTGTTGATAATTGCAATTATTGTACTTCTACAGACGCTCCTGCAGCTTCAAGCGCTTCTTTAGCTTTGTCTGCATCTTCTTTTGACGCCCCTTCAAGAACGGCTTTGGGTGCTGACTCTACTAGCTCTTTAGCTTCCTTGAGACCTAATGAAGTTAGGCCGCGGACTTCCTTGATGACATTAATTTTCTTTTCACCAACTCCGGTAAGGACAACATCAAATGAGCTTTTCTCTTCTCCGGCATCATCTCCACCAGCTACTGGAGCTGCGGCAACGGCAGCAACAGGCGCTGCGGCTGTAACGCCGAATTTTTCTTCGAACTCACTCAAAAGTTCACTCAGTTCTAGGACACTCATATTGGCTATTGCTTCGAGCACCTCTTCTTTGGTAGTCATAATTTAACTCTCCTCATTTTCTTTGGCTTCGCCATCGATTTTTTCTTTTTCCGCGGATTCGTCATTTGAATCCTCGACTTCTTCAGCAGCCTCAACCACTTCCTCAGCAGCCTCAACCACTTCCTCAGC
>CENZ01048373.1_pt1 | contig 16736 bp, 18 predicted proteins | sample 361341 | NCBI WGS metagenome assembly CENZ01 (sample SAMEA2619782, study PRJEB7988) | marine metagenome | biome: marine biome (ENVO:00000447); feature: deep chlorophyll maximum layer (ENVO:xxxxxxxx); material: "saline water (ENVO:00002010), including plankton (ENVO:xxxxxxxx)" | depth 50 m
GGCTACTTGCTCCAAGTAATGCAACTCTTTTTACAAAGGTCTTTAAAAGGTTAGGTAGCCTCAAAGGCGTGACTGAAACCTACAATCCTCAAGAAATAGAGTCGCGTTGGCAACAAAGGTGGATCGACGACGGTACCTACGAAGTTGATAATGACGATCCGCGCCCTTCGTACTATGTCTTGTCTATGTACCCCTATCCCAGTGGACCAGCTCATATGGGGCATGTGCGAAATTACACCATGGGTGATTTGTTGGTTAGGTACCGGACAATGCGAGGAGATGGAGTATTGTCGCCTATCGGCTTCGACTCCTTTGGGCTTCCAGCGGAGAACGCTGCAATAAAAACAGGCACCCACCCACGAATCCATACAGAGGAAAATATTGAAAAACTATCTGCCTCTCTTCGTAGGATTGGTGCAGCTTATGACTTGAGAAGGTCTTTTAATAGTCACGATAGTCAGTACATGAAGTGGACTCAGTGGATTTTTCTTCAGCTCTACAATGCAGGTCTCGCCTACAGGGATAGAGCCCCGGTTAATTGGTGCCCCGGTTGTCAGACTGTTCTAGCGAATGAACAGGTGTTGGCTGATGGCACTTGTGAAAGATCAGGAGACCTTGTTGAAAGTAGAGAGATGGAACAGTGGTTTTATCGGATAACTGAATATGCACAACAACTACTTGATGACATGGATACCGTTGAATGGCCAGAAAAGGTCAAACTTATGCAACAAAACTGGATTGGTCGCTCCGAAGGAGCTGAGTTTGGTTTACCAATCGCTGACATCAATGGCAAGAGAAGAGAAAATGTTCCTCCTTTAGATGTCTACACGACACGACCCGATACAGGTTTCGGTATGACTTTTGCAGTGATGTCTCCAGAACATCCACGAGTCGATGAATTGGTAACAAAAGAGAATCAATCGTCAGTGGAAGCCTTTCGGCAGGAAGTAGCTAATCGCTCTGAAATGGATCGGCTCTCTTCTGAAGGAAATATCGAGAAAAGAGGAGTGTCTACAGGGGCTTTTGTGATAAATCCATTTACAGGTTTACCTGTTCCCCTGTTTTTAGCTGACTATGTTTTAATGACCTATGGAACCGGTGCGATTATGGCAGTTCCAGGTGAAGATCAACGTGACTGGGATTTTGCTATTGCACATGGATGTGAAATCACTAGAACCGTTAAGCCACCAAAAGATTTTGAAGGAGAGGCTTATACAGGAGATGGTGAATCTATAAATAGCGACTTCCTTAACGGAATGAAAATAAAGGAAGCTAAACAAACTGCTATTCAATGGCTTGAAGATCAAAATATTGGTTCACACAAAATCAATTATCGCCTTAGAGATTGGCTAGTTTCACGGCAAAGATACTGGGGTTGTCCAATACCCATTATTTTCTGTGATACCTGTGGAGAGCAAGCAGTCCCAGAAAAAGACTTACCTGTCGATTTGCCTGATGATGTAAAGTTTATGCCGACAGGCAGGTCTCCTCTAACGACACACGAAAATTTCCTTAAAGTTGAATGTCCAAAATGTGGTGAAATCGCTAGACGTGAAACCGACACAATGGATACTTTCGTTGATTCATCTTGGTATTTTTTAAGATTCACCGACCCGTGGAATAATGAAAGCCCTTTTAGTGAAGAAGCTATCGACCACTGGTTACCTGTTGACCAATACATAGGAGGAGTGGAACACGCAATTCTTCACCTCATGTATGCAAGATTTTTTACTAAGGCACTGTCAGATCTAGGAGTAGCTCCAAAAGATCTACGAGAACCATTTAAAAGACTTTTCACACAAGGAATGATCCGCCTCGGAGGGTCAAAAATGTCAAAGTCTAAAGGAAATTTAGTAGCACCAGAAGCAATCCTTGATCAGCAAGGGGCTGACGCTTTACGTTTAGCACACCTACAAGTAAAGCCGCCCCAAGAAGATGTTGATTGGGAAGATTTCGGTATTGATGGATGCGCTAAATTTTTGAGTCGTGTTTGGAGAATTGCACACCCAGAAAACTCTTTGGTAGGAGAACTTAGACAAGGGGCTACAAACAAACAAGATGAAGAAATCGTTCGTCTGACAAATCGTTTAATTGAAAAAATCACTAGCGATTATGATCGTTGGTCCTACAACACAGCGGTTGCAGCTTTCATGGAGTTTACAAATACTTTGTACCGTTGGGTTCAAACTGAGAATAAGGCTCACGTGGAAGTGCTTGGATCTGCCATTGACACACTTCTCTTAGTAATGGCACCGGCAACTCCTCATTTTTGTGCAGAACTTTGGGAGATTAGAAACTCGGGGCACGTACACCTAGAGGCTTGGCCAGAAGCAGATAAATCCAAAATTAAATCTGAAACAGTAACGCTAGTAGTGCAGATAAATGGAAAGCTCAAAGATCGTATTGAAGTGGCATCTGATTTAACTGAGGAAGAACTTCAGAACTTGGCTTTAACTTCGGAACGAATAAAAGAGTTATTGAACGACCAGGAACCTAAACGTGTAATCGTCAGACCCCCTGCTTTGATCAACATTGTGGTCTGACAAAACTTTTAAATCAGTTTTCTTCTTGTGAACGAAGAAAATTCTGTAACTCCTCAGCAAGATCGTCACCTGAAGGCAAGCTCTCATCAGGGCTATTGAGTTGATCATAAGCAAGTTCTAATTTTTCTATCATTGTTAGGTGCTCTTCGTTGCTGCCAATCAGTTGATCTAAATGACTCCTAGTATTCAAAGCTTTTCGGTCGAGTTGTAAATCTTGACTGTAAATACCAGAGATACTTCGTAGACCCTCCAATAGCTCAACTGCAGCAGGCGGGTAGGGTCCAGTTGAGAGATAGTGGGGGACTTGAGCCCAGAGACCTATAGAAGGAATTCCAGTTTTAGAAACTTCGTTTTCAATCACAGCTTGAAGCCCGGCAGGGACTTTGACAGAGGCTGTAACAAAATCCAGTTTTTTGGCCATTTCAGAAGAGCTTGCTGTGCAAGAAAGTCTAGTTGGTCTGGTATGCGGCACTGCAGCAGGGTACGCTCCGAGTCCTACTACTAGAGAGACAGCAAGATCGTGGCAAATATTTGTCACAGCCTGAGCAAAAATTTTCCATCCATGATCTGGTTCCGGACCGTGCAATATGCAAGCATCAGGTCCTTCCAACCCTTCGATATGAGAAAGCTCTATCAAAGGCCATTCCAAATTCTCCACTACACCATTATTTAAATTAAGAATAGGTCTACGAGCACGATGATCTAGAAGCTTGTCTGTGTTGAATTTTACTATCGGGTGAGTTTGGGCTTTTGATAATAGTGAGTCTTTTACACTGCGAGCAATTCCAGATGAGTCTATCCAGCCATCTAGAGCCAAAATCAAAACAGGTTCTTGAAGTTTTTTAAGTTGAATGAATTCGAAAAGATTCTCTTGATTATTTTCCATCTGTTCAATCTTTCAAAAAATCTTGGAATGTCGAGTTAGCTAAGTCAATTAGAAGAAGAACGCGTTCTCCAAAAACTTCAATAGCTGCGGCATCGGCTTCACTGCCCATTACTCCTGCCGCATATCTTGTATAAACACCTTCAAGTATGCAAGCAAGTCTCCAATAAGCAAATGATATATAAAAATCTAATTTTGAAAGGTCTCTTTCACTCAAGTCGTCGTAAAGGTCATGCACCTCCCTAGGGGTAGGGAAACCCTCAACTGACATTGCTTGTGTTTCCATACCTGTAAGATCATTTGAATAGGAAATAATTGCTGCAAGGTCTGAAAGAACGTCACCTAATGTGCAAAGTTCCCAGTCTAAAACCGCAGCCACTTCACCCGTTTCTGTCATGATCGTATTATCTAATCTGTAGTCGCCATGCACTATCCCGACACCTTGCTGTTCAGGAATATTTCTCAAAAGTTTGTCATGAACTTCGAAAACACCTGATATTTGTCTATTAGTAGATTGTTCAAATTGTGCTTTCCAGCGTTTGAGCTGGCGTTCGATATAAGCATCTTTTCTAGCTAAGTTTCCAAGTCCTACTTGGTCAACGTCTACTGCATGTAAAGAAACAAGTGTTCCTAAGAGAGATTCACCCATTTTCTTTCGAGCTGAGAAGGACTGGGATCGTGCAATTTCAGCGTCACGTACCACTACTCCTTCCACAAAATCCATTACATAAAAAGGGGCGTCGTTTATCTCTGTGTCTTCACAAAGACCAACTACTTTGGGAACTGGGACGTCACTTTCAGCGAGTGCTTTAATTACTCGGTATTCACGGCTCATATCATGTGCAGTTGCAAGAACATGTCCTAGCGGAGGGCGTCTAAGAACCCATTTTCGACCTGATTCTTCCATGACTGTATAAGTCAAATTAGAGTGACCTCCAATAATTTGGTGATACTCGAGCTCACCTTCAACCCCGTTCACATGTATATCTAACCATTTTCGCACCTCATTTTTTCTTATACCCGGAGTTGTATTCATGCTCAGACGGTAGTGGAGGAAAGAGGATCTCTCTACCCTAAAGGTAAGGAAATTTGTTTTCTTGTTTGGTGGATGAAGATGACTCTTGAAGTAGCTGATAGTGATTTTGAAAAAGAAGTATTAGAACGCTCGGAAAATACTCCGGTGGTAGTTGACCTCTGGGCGCCATGGTGTGGTCCGTGTAAGAGCTTAGGTCCAATACTTGAAAGAGTTATAGAAGAGACAAATGGGAAAGTTGTTCTTGCCAAGGTAAACATTGATGAAAACCCCGGCGTTGCAGGAGCATTTAAGGTTCAGTCAATTCCGGCTGTTTTCGCAATACATAATAAAGATGTTGTCAGCAGTTTTGTTGGAGCACAAGGTGAAGACGCTGTAAGGGATTTTGTTCAAAAACTCCTTCCCTCTGAAGAAATGACAGAATTAGAGAAACTAATTAACAGTGGAGACGAGCTGTCCCTCAGGAAAGCTCTGGAAATAGAGGCAGATAATCCGGTAGCAGTTACGAGTCTCGCACAACTACTTGTTGCGAGAAATGAAGATGGGGACAAAGAGGAGGCGATAAAATTTCTTGAAAAAATACCTGAGAGCCCTGAAACGAGAAGAGTATTAGCGATAGCACGTCTCGAAAATGTAGGCGACATTGATTCGGAATTAACTGAATTGATTGCAAAAGTAAAAACAGACGAGGATGCAAGGGATAGGTTCGTAGATTTACTTGAATTATTAGGTCCTGATGATCCAAGAACAAGCGCATGGAGACAACGCTTAACATCCGCTCTTTTTTAATGACAGAAAGCAAAAAACTGTGGCTAAAGATATGAAAATTGAGATCCCAGCAGTGGAAGGTTTCTTCACTGTTGAAGAAGAAGCACATTTGATAGGTGGTCGTTTTAAAAAATCTGGAAGTTATTGTTTTCCAAAAGATCTTGGAGGTTCTGACCCCAATTTTCCTGAAGATGAAGTGGAAGAAGTTCTTTTAAGCAGATTTGGAAAAATTTGGTCCTATACAAATAGTGTCTACCCTCCACCGCCGCCTTTCATAGCGGCTGATCCTTATGAACCTATTGTTATTGCAGCGGTAGAATTAGAAGAAGAAAAAATAGTGATAATAGGTCAGGTAGTAAATGGTTACAGAGTTGAAGATCTAAGCATAGGCATGTCAGTTGAAGTAAAAGTTGGGACTTTGTATGAAGATTCTGAAAATCGTTACTTGACTTGGATGTGGAAGCCATTGTTAGAAGAGCAGAAACAGGATAAGAGTTAGAAATGGAAGATATAGCGATATTGGGAGCTGGAATGCACCCGTGGGGTAAATGGGGTCGCAATTTCGTTGAATATGGAACCGTTGCTGCGAAGAAGGCTTTAGATGATGCCCGAGTCGAATGGAGCGAAGTCGGTTTTATTTCTGGAGCAATAACCGTTAGATGCGGTTACCCCGGTTATGTCGCTGGATCAACCATGGCTCGTGCTTTAGGTTTCAATGGAACCCAAGTGGCTAGCTCGTATGCAGCTTGCGCTTCGGGTGCTACTGCTCTTTCTGTCGCCCGTGGACAGATTCTTTCTGGCGCATGTGATGTAGCTCTAGTTGTTGGAGCTGACACCACGCCAGACGGATTTCTTGCTCCTAATGCTGGAACTAGAACTGACGACACTGATTGGCTTCGCTTTCATATGGTTGGAGCAACTAATCCCGTCTATTTCGGTTTACATGCTAGACGACGCATGGAATTGTATGGAGCGACTCAGGAAGACTTCGCTCTAGTCAAAGTCAAAAATAGTAAGCATGCAGTATTCAATCAAAATGCACGATTTAACAAAGAGTACGCACTGGAAGATGTCTATAACTCTCCCGTGGTATCTGATCCATTAAGACTTTTAGAGATATGTACAACAAGTGATGGTGGAGCGGCAGTCGTAGTTTCTTCTCTTGATTATGCTAAATCGATAGGAGTGTCTGATCCGGTTCGAATATCAGCGATTGCTTTAAATACTCCTACTTACCCAGATCCTTTAATAGACCTACCATATTTAGCAACTGACTCTTCGGCGAGTACCCTTCCAAGCGAAACAGGGTTCAAGGAATCAATTGGAAAATACGTTTACGAAGAAGCAGGGGTCGGGCCAGAAGATGTAGATGTTGCCGAAGTCTATGATCTGGCATCCTCTATGGAGCTTGACTGGTACGAACAGCTTGGATTTTGTCAACCCGGTGAAGCAGAGACTCTTTTACGAGATGGAAGCACTTCGATTGGAGGAAGGATCCCAGTAAATCCAAGCGGTGGACTTGGAGCATTTGGAGAAGCCGTTCCAGCTCAAGCCATCGCTCAAGTGTGTGAAGTTAACTGGCAGCTTTCCCAGCGAGCAGGAAATCGACAAGTCGAAGGTGCCAGAATAGGCATTACAGCAAATCAAGGTCTGTTCGGACACGGTTCTTCAGTCTTGCTTAGAAGGTAGTGTCTGTAACATATTAAATAGTGAAATGGAGTAGTGAAGTATGTCAGTGCATGAAACTATAGATAATGGAATAGCGATTCTAACTATGGATAATCCGCCTGTTAATGCACTTAATAGCACAGATGCGTACTTCATTGCAGAAAAAATCTGTTCCTATAGCAACCAAAAAAATAATATTAAAGTCGTTTTACTGCGCTCTTCTGGTAATGGTTTCTGTGCAGGAGTAGATATTAAAGAAATGCAAGGTCTTCCAGAAAATGAAGGTATTTTGAAAGCTAATCATTCCTGTTATGAGATGGCCGACGCAATACATAATTCAAAAATACCTGTCATAGTAGCAGTAAATGGTCACTGTCTGGGGAGTGGAATTTTGATAGCCGGTAGCGCTGATATCGTCATAGCTTCCGATGATGCTACTTTTGGTCTTCCTGAAGTAGACAATGGAGCGCTCGGCGGTGCAAGTCACCTTATGCGTTTGGTTCCTCCCCAGAAAGCAAGGTGGATGCTTTACACCTGTGAGACTGCGACCGCTCAAGAGCTATTTTCTTACGGATCGGTTCTTCAAGTGGTGGAAAGTGAAAAACTTGAAAATACTTCTATGGAGGCTGCTACAAAGATCGCAGAAAAAAATGGAACATTAATACAAGCGGCAAAAGCCTCATTTGACGCTATTGAAGAAACGAATCTTTCGAAGCGTTACAGGCTAGAACAAGGTTATACATTCGAGATGAACCTATTGGGCATAGGCGATCAAGCTCGTGACGCATTTTTGGATAAATAAGAATTAGGTATTGCTCAATGAATGATGTATCCCTCGTGATCATGGCAGCTGGACTGGGAAGTAGGTTCGGAGCACCCAAGCAACTGGTGCCAGTCGGCCCAAAAAATGAAATTTTTCTTGATTATGCAATTCGAGAAGCGATAGAACTAGAAATAAAAAAAATAGTAATAGTTACTCGTAGTATCTTAAATAAACAGCTAAAAAAGCATCTCCTTCAGTACCAGCAAAATAATTTACTTATTGAAATCGTTCATCAGGATTCTTTTGAACCAAAACGCGATAAGCCATGGGGGACAGGACACGCGGTTGTAACAGCTTTAGATGAAACAGACGGCCCGATTATTGTCATGAATGCAGATGACTATTATGGGCCCACAGCGTTAAGGCAGATTCTTAGCGGATTTGATGGTATAAACCCGGCGATTCTAGCCTTTCAGATAAAGAACACGATTCCTGAAAATGGAAGTGTGTCACGGGGAATTCTTTCAGTAGAGAACGAAAAACTTTTGAGCATTGAAGAAACACACGAAATAAGAAACGAAGAGAATCTAATTAGAAGTAGGGATCAAGAGTCAATCTCTAGCGAAACTTATGTTTCGATGAATCTATGGGCGCTGCCGTCGAAAAGTTTAAAGTTGCTCAAAAAGCAATGGGATATTTTTGTAGGTCTGCATTCTTCAGAGGAAGAATCAGAGTTTCTTTTACCTTTGGCAATTGAAGAGCAACGGTTAAATAACGACATTGAAATAGATGTGATTAGAAGCAGCGAGTCGTGGATCGGGGTTACAAATCCTGAAGACTTAAAAGTGGCGAGAAGTAACCTAGCGAAAATTAACGAGTAATTGGAGTAAGAATGTTTGTATTACGTTTTGATTTACGTGTTCCACCTTTTGTGGAGACCTTGACCCATGGTGATCAATACCGAGAGTTTTTTAAAATGGTTCAGTGGGCTGATGACAAGGGCTTTGCAGCAGTTGTTCTTTCAGAACATCACGGCACAGAAGACGGATATATGAATTCGCCTCTGTTATTAGCGGGGAGCGTGTTAGGGGCAACGAATAATCTTTTTTGTTCTGTCTCTGCTTTGCTATTACCTTTACATGACCAGATCAGAATTGCAGAAGAAATAGCAACTGTAGACTTGATTGCTCCCGGGAGATTTAACGTTGTAATGGGTATTGGATACAGAGAGTCAGAGTTTGAAATGTTTGCTAAGAACAGAAAAACTCGTGGTAAAGATACTGAGAACGCTATCAGAACAATTCTCACTGCCTTAGAAGGTGAACCTTTTGAATACGAAGGAAGAGAAGTGCTTATTAGCCCTAAGCCAGTTTCAGCGCCAAGTTCCTTAATTTCTGTTGGCGGTTCAGTCGAAATATCAGCGATACGAGCAGCGAGCTTAGGGTTACCATTTGTACCAGCGGTTAGAGATGAATCTTTGGAAACTGCTTATTATAAGAAAGCAAAAGAGATTGGCTACGAAAGTCCCATGTGCATGATGCCTTCTGGTCCCGGGATGGTGATGGTGAGTGAAGATCCAGAAAAACTATGGAACGAGATAGGGGAGAATCTTTTATACGACGCCATGGCATATGCTGCATGGCAATATAACGATCAAAGATCTTCATGGCATGTAGAAGGAACAAGTACTGATGAGTTGAAAAAAGGGGGCCAGCATTTAATTGTCACACCTCAAGAGTGTGTGGATCTTGTAAGAAATGATGGCGCAGTAGTTTTACATCCACTAGTCGGGGGAGTGGATCCAGGTATTGGGTGGGAAAGTTTGGAGCTAGTTGCTAATAAAGTAATTCCTGCTTTGAGTTAAAGCAGACGAAATATATTTAAACGATTTGTTAGGGAGAAAAATGAGCGATTTGACTGTAGAAAAAGATGGATCAATCTTACTTCTAACAATGAATAGGCCAAGTCGTCAAAATGCAATGACTCTTCCCATGTTCGCCCGACTAGCTGATGCTTGGGAAATGATAGATGAGGATTTAGACATCCGAGTTTGTATTTTGACAGGAGCTGATGGAAATTTTTCCTCAGGAATGGATTTGCGATCGCTCTCAGGTGATAGTGAAAACACAGATGATTATGACGTTAGTGAACGTATGGAAAAAGAAGGTTCGGATTTTATTTATAGAGGTTTATTGAAAACAAAGCACCCTAGAGTTCCTCTGATAGCTGCTGTGGAGGGGAATGCTATTGCTGGAGGAACGGAGATCCTCCAAGGAACTGACATAAGAGTAGCTGGAAAATCAGCTGTTTTCGGCGTCTCTGAAGTCAAATGGTCTTTATACCCAATGGGTGGATCGGCAGTTCGACTTGCACGGCAGATACCTTTTACAGAAGCCGCAGACATACTTTTAACAGGAAAGCATATAACAGCTGAAGAAGCTAAGAATCTTGGCTTAGTCGGTCATTTAGTAGACGATGGCAACGCACTGGATAAATCTATGGAAATAGCTAAGACTATTAGTGAAAACGGCCCGCTCGCTGTTGAGGCTGTTTTGCGAACTCTTAGAGAGACGAGCGGAATGACAGAAAAAGAGGCCTTTGAATTCGAAGACCCAATCGGTAAGGAAGTATTTGCCTCAGAAGACGCAAAAGAAGGCCCTAAAGCATTTTCGCAGAAAAGAACGCCCGATTTTAAACGTTCCTGATTAGAAACGGTCTCTACCTTCTTCAAATCCTGGAAGTTGAGATTGGATTTCGAAACCCATTTTTGTCGCCTCATCTAAGATTAAGTGTTCACAAGACTCCCAGTCATGTGCTCTTAGTCCCTCTAGATTTTGATTATAAGGGGCGTCAAAAATTATTACCTTATTACCGGTAGATTCAAGTGCCTCAATGTTATGGGGAGCGTCGTCGATATATAAATGAGCTCCCACTTGTGGTTTGTCTCCTAAAAAACAAATATCTCTATACGGTATCTTTGTTTCATCTAGCCACTCGACCGTGTCGACAACTGCTTTAGCATGAGTCCAGTTTACGTAGAGGCGGTGAGTGATAATTCGAATCCAAACACCGGCATCAGAGAGTCTCCACAGAACTTCTGATGCTTGATCCATAGCGGGCATCTGTCTCATCATGTTGTACTCATCAACTGCCAGATGGTGCAACTTTCTATACTCCTCAGTGCTTAGTCCCCATTCGCTGAAATCCCAAGAACGTTTAAGTGGAAGCTCGGATTGGTCTACCCCAAGTTCTTGAGCAGCAATTTCCCTAAATGCGGTTGTGTAGTCGGCGCATACACCATCTAGGTCGACACCTAGGACAAAAGGGGTTTCACTATGTTGGGTTTTTTTGGAAGCCATTTCAACCTGCTGTTAGTCCACCATCGACCGCAATGACGGCTCCGTGTATTCTTCTGGCATCATCTGATACTAAAAAAGAAATCACATTTGAAATTTCTTCGGGTTCAGCCATTCCTCGAAAGCCCATATATGGTTTCACCAAATCCATGTTTATGTCTTCCGGTATAGAATAATTGTTAATAAGTGGAGTCTGGACACTACCAGGCGCTACAGCATTTATCCTGACACCAGTTTTGACGTATTCCATTGCCAATGACTTAGTCATGGCAATAACACCACCTTTAGTGGCAGAGTAAGCGACTGTATAAGCCTGCCCCATGAGTCCTGAGCAGGAAGCAACATTGATCAAAGAACCGTTGCTTTCTATCAGGAAGGGTATTGCCGCCTGCGAGCACCAAAAAACTCCCGACAGGTTGACGCCAAGCATTTCATTCCAGGACGCTTCGGAAACTTCGGTAGCGTGTTCGCTTCTTGCAATTCCGGCAATATTCGCAAAGACATCGATTCTGCCGTTTTTTTCAAATATTCGAGAGATAGTTGAATGACATTGTTCTCTTGAAGAAATATCAATTACATAAGTTTCACAAAGGTCTTTATTTAACTTAATAACGCTTGACAATCCATCAAGGCCGGCAGCGTCTACATCCATCGCGGCAACCTTAAATCCCTGATTAAGCAAAGTAATTAAGGTTGCCTTTCCTATTCCGGAAGCGGCACCTGTTACCACAGCAACTTTAGGTTCATTTTTTGTCATAGAGAGTTTCTGCTTTCATTGATTAACCGTAGTCTTCAGAACAGTATTTGTGCAGTATCTCAGAATACTTTAGGCAATCAGAAAGTGGGACTTGTGTCTGGCGAATTAGTGTATTTAAACGAAGTGACCAGACGCTTGATGAAAGCGGTTCGCTTGATCGACACAACTGATGAAGTTATAAATGAATTAAGTAGAAAAATTTTTGATGTTGTTTCGGAGGCTGAAAATTATAGCTACGAAGGGACAACGGCACAGGGGTCTTTGAAGAACGATAAAAACCCAATTGAAAGAAGAGATCAGAGCCCGTCAGAATTTTTTCCTTACAGTCCGGCTGTAGGCCCTCTTAATCCAATAGCACCACCTTTAAAGGTGGAAGTATGCAATGAAGGTGAGTACAAGGAAATAAGAGCTCTTGGAAAACTTGATGGAGTCTATGTAGGGCCACCTGATCTTGTCCAAGGAGGTGTAATTGCTTTACTTTTTGACGACATAATGGGAAGCGTTTTGGTTGTCAATAATTGTGGCGCTATGACAGGAACGTTGGAAGTAAGATATGAAAAACCTACTCCCATAGCTAAAGAACTTTTATGGATAGGGAAGATAGAAAAAATTGAAGGTCGAAAAATTCATGTTTCAGCTGAGCTCTGGGCGGAGGAAACGAGGACTGCAATAGCAAAAGGAATTTTTGTGAAAGTAGAAATGTTGAGTTGATGGTCCATATAAATGCAAAAAACCCCGCCACCGAAGTGACGGGGTTTTTTTAGTTATTGCTACTTAGCGGGCTACGCCTTTACCAAGAGCAGAAATTGCTGCATTTCCGACCGGAATAAATGCACAAATTGCTAGTGCAGTTCCGATATCAGATCCGAAACTTCCCATTCCGAGAATTTCGGTTGATGCACCGTAGTCCATACCACCAAGTTCGGTGATTGCTACGAAAAGATAAGCCCAAATTAAATTTAAATTAGGCCCGATAATTGGAAGTCCTTTAAGCATCCCATTGACACCTGCGGTGTCGAGAATACTGTCAAGAACAGCAACTACACCCTGAAAAAGCATTCCTAGAATTATCAGAGTGAGAATTGTTGACATCATGGAGAGGTACCCCTTTTATAGTTGTAACTCGACTGGTCTCACCGGACCAATCGAACTTTCAAACGTTAAATTAGAAGAATCAAATGACGCTGTGGTGGATCCTGTTTGAACTTTCTTTAATATTTTTTGATTTTCCTTTTTTTTTAAGCAAAATGCACTAATATTGCCGCTTTATAGTAAAGATAGGCGGTTTTATGCGGAAAAAGTCTTCCAATGAAGCTCTTAAATCTTTATTCGTGATGTGTTTCTTTCTTATTTTCGCTTCTTTTTTAGCACCTGGTGTGCTTGACATATGGGCCTCAACACAAAAAAATGATTTTCGTCGTGATTTAGCCAGAGAATGGTCAGAGCCAATAGGTGACTTAAGTAGAAAAATTAAATTTGATGAAATAAGAGATTTTTCAGAACGCATAATTGATACTTCTCCATCAGAACAGATGCTTGAACCATTAGTGAAACAAGTTTTGATCGTCCCAGAAGAAAGCTTTCCAATACTTTCAATAAAAGAAGCAAAGGAAGAAAATGACAGCGGGGTAAAAGCAACTGAATTGAAATCAACATCATCGAGTATTGAGAATCTAATTGATCTGCCGCCTAGCCCGACGATTTTACCTCCTCAGATAACCGCAAATGCAATAGCTGCAACTACAACTACAACTACAACTTTAGTTAACCCAGAGTCTTTAGCGAAAATTCGAAGGACAGCTACGGTTGAAGATCCGCTAAGGATACTTGCCGTAGGTGACTCTCTTATGCTTGATTTTCAATATGGACTGGAAAGAATTTTAGAAGCACGGCCTGATGTAAATATTGAAGGCAGGGGTGCGCTTGGTTTTGGCTTCACGGTTCCTTATTGGGACTGGGAAGATGACGTAATACCTGATTACAACTCGATGGTCAGAAAAGTGCGTCCGGACATTGTCATAGCAATGATTGGAGCTAACGAATTTCAAGGGTATGCAATCGAAGGGGAAGATCTTGAACCAGGTTCTTTGCGGTGGAGCGAGGTTTTAACTGAGCGAGCGAACGACGCAATTTCTCATTGGATAGCAGATGGAGCATACCTGTATTGGTGGACTACCCCTAAAATGTCGGATCCCTCTTATTTGACGGACGATTTGAACAGCATTTGGCATTCTGTAGTCAGTGATTGGTATCCAAAAGCTGAAATGCTCGACAGTATGGAAGTCTTAGGTGATGAAGAAGGAAAATTTCGTTGGAATATGAAAATGCTTGATGGTTCCATGGTTCCTCTTCGCAAAGAACATGGCGTCCATTTTTTTGAAGTAGGAGCCGATGCTTTGTCTAGAGAATTTGAAGAAATCTTAGAAAAAGATGGATGGGTTGAAAATCTGTTGCCAGTTTCTTAATCTTCTTTTTCTATTTTTTCTTTCAGTAAAGAGATTTCTTCGACGAGAATCCTTACACGATTTTCTATTCGCGAAAGTTCATAAGAAAAATGCATAGCCAAAAGCAATAAGAAGCCAATTGCTAAGAGAAGGAACAGAGTTGGTTGATACCAAATGCCAAGTTGTTCGGCACTCCAATCGAGTATCTGGGGAACGGCAGAAATAACCGCTAATGATGTTCCAACTGTTAGCCACAGAATTGAGTATTTTGCTTTAAGAGCTTTAAGCCTAACTAGTCTTACGATCAGAAATAAAGACCCTAATGCAAGAACAGCTATCAAGATATGTGTCGATGTACTCATTGAGTCACTCCTTTTTCTTTCCGCGAGTACCAGCAAGTAGAACTATCAAGAGTCTTAAAAAATAATAAACTAGGCGAAAGTTACGGTTAGATGGCTGTCCAGCAGATCGTTCTCTCATCTGAACGGGGATTTCTGAGATTTTAAAACCATTTTTTGAAGCTATAAGTAGGGCCTCCACAGAGTCCATATATTCAACCGGATATTCCTTAGCGAAAAGCCTGATTACTGGTTTTCTGAAAGCGCGAAAACCAGAAGAAGTGTCAGTAAATTTTTGACCGGTATAAATTTTCACCAAGAACCTTAGGAAGTTCATAGCAGCTTTTCTACTCTTGCCAACCTCGTAAGAATAATCAGTGGAAAATCTGCTACCAATCACCATGTCAGAGTTCTCGAGTTCAGATAGTAGTGAAGATATTTGCGTTGGGTCATGTTGGCCGTCTGCGTCAAATTGATACGCGTAGTCAATTTCTCTGTCAAGGCAGTAGCGAAAACCTAAACGAAGAGCTCCTCCAATTCCAAGGTTAAACGGCATGGAGAGGCACACACAGTCAAATTTTTTAGCAACATCAGCGGTTTCATCTGTTGAACCATCATCGACTACAACTATTAGATGGTCTGGAAAAAGCTCTTTAATTTCACGGATTACACTTGGCAGTGACTCTGCTTCGTTAAAAGCTGGAATGATGGCCGCAGTTTCCATTAAAAGAACGGTATCTGCGCTTGAACATTTTTCTTCGACATCTAAAAAGCATCGAAGTCTAATAATTCAAATTCTTTAAGTTCGAAATCGCGGTTCCTTTCAAAAAAATGAACGACTAAATCAAGAGGGCTGGGTTGAAATTTTCTTGGGACTTTAAGTCCATTCATCTCAAAGTATTGATTTTGACCCCAATAAGCAACAAAAGGCGTTTTGTGGTACTTGGCAACACCTGAGGCAATCGGTGCAATTGGGATTGGTGTCTTGTTCATGTCTATAGGAAATGCTTTTAGCAGAACAGCTATTTTTAGCCCCTTGAGAGAAATTTTTGTACTCACGATAAAAGCCGATTCACATGTATGTAAATAGTAATCAGCTCCTGGCCTTGAAAGCCTCCACTCCAAAAGTTCTCTGTTCCAAGCAGGGGAAAATTCAGAAGGGTGTTCAAAAGTTTCAAAATCAAAAACTCCTTCTATAGCAATTTTTTTGAATTGATCAGATTGCAATTGAAATGTTTTTAAAGCAGTTTCTGATCTCGAGAGTTTTAAAAGTCGAAAATCGAAAGAAGGCAGTTTTCTCCATCCCATCGCTTCGGTCATCCTTGGTGAAGATTGCGAATTCGCGACTCCAAGAATCCCATCTAAATTACCTTTAATGCCGGCTTCGTAGCTATTTTCTATAGTTTTACGAAATAATCCTTTGCCACGACTGTTAGGTGACACGGCTAAATCAACACCTATACCTAAAGTGATTCTTTCTCCGAGATAGTTTTGGAAAATTTTTGGAATCAAAGCGTAGTTACTTATTTGCTTATTTGCTTCAAGTAGATATCCAATACAAGCAGATCCAGAAGGATTTTTAAGATACTGCCATTCCAAGTATTCAACTGTTACATGAGTTTTAGGTTTGAACACGCCGTTTAAGAGTTGTGCAGTAAGTAAAAGATCTAAGTTTTCCATTTTTTATTTCTTTTAAAATAAATTATTAAACATGTGCCCAAAAGAAAAAGAGAAAATCCAAAGACGAAACGGAAAGTAGCTCTACTAGAGCAACTAATAGATTGATTTATTGTTGGATCTCCAATTTTTGGTTTAGGGGAGACATAAACATCATAAGAGGGTGAATCTTCAGCAAAAGTACCAAAAATTGGACTTCTGCAAGAAGCCTCTGGAGTATTTTCAAACGAGAAAATCTCTCCACCTGGTAAAGGCCGTGAAAAAGGAATTAAAGCAACCCAAAGTCCGAGAATTATTAGAAGAGTTGCAGAGATAGGTAAGATTTTGTTTTTCTTCACAGCACGCTGATCCTATACGGTCGGTTAGCCTCACCAAGTGTTTAGAAAATACTACAAAGAGTGTGTTATTACGTCCATTTGTTTTCTATCAGCATGCAGCTCTACAGAAACCGCTTTTGGAAATCTATCTGTAGAGGAAACAGTGACATCAACTGCAAGACAGGAAAT
>CENZ01062527.1_pt1 | contig 16605 bp, 18 predicted proteins | sample 361341 | NCBI WGS metagenome assembly CENZ01 (sample SAMEA2619782, study PRJEB7988) | marine metagenome | biome: marine biome (ENVO:00000447); feature: deep chlorophyll maximum layer (ENVO:xxxxxxxx); material: "saline water (ENVO:00002010), including plankton (ENVO:xxxxxxxx)" | depth 50 m
TTCCTCAAAATTGGTCGTGCACATCACACACGACGGAGCGCGTCCTTGGTGCTACTGCTGAGGCTCGTTCGCGTATATCAACAAACGCCAAGACCGGATTTGCTTCGATGCATCCAGGTACTTATTTCGCTGGGACTAAGCATCAGGTATGGCGGCCTCCAGAGGAGCAGATGTAGCTGCAAAAGCACATCAAAGCAATCCACTGTCTGGCCGCCGGTTAACCGGCGGCCTTAATGCTTTTATCCCATCAAATAGTCCTTATTCAGTTAACAGAAAGAAAATGGAGAATCTAATGCTTGAGCTCCTTATTGAAACCGACGATGAATGGAACGTTGCAGGTCGATGTAATGACAACAACGGGACATTGACTCATTTGTTCTTCTCGGACAACACCAATCATCAAGCACGTGCAAAGGCGATGTGCTCCAAATGTTCCGTCTCCACTCAATGTTTGGAAGCGGCTCTCACCCGCAGAGAACTATGGGGGATTTGGGGGGGAGAGTTAATCGAGAATGGTCGAGTTGTGATTGGCAAGCGGGGACGAGGCCGGCCACGTAAGCAGCCACAGCCAGTCCTTGAGGTCAACGAAGTCCCGATTCCGCCGGAATTGATTCCGGCGTAACCGAAAAGAGGAGTTGTGCCTTTCCTTCTCCTCTGACAAACGACTGACGCTTAACCGCTGAGGGCCTCCGAAATGGCCGCCCGCCAGCACAACGTTAGGACTGGTTTGGTCGAGGAGCCCCCAGGTTAATTACCCGGGGGCTCCGACGCGTTTGAGAGGTACCGTGATCTATGCGAATCGCACACGTCGACGCTTGAAAGCAGCATGGCTCATTCTTGGCGAAAATCAGCAATCGGCTTTTTATGCCTTTACGTCCTAGGCGCTTCGATTTTTTTATTCAGTGGAGCAGGTGGGCCGTCAAAGGTCGTAACCCCCAACGCGAATGATATTGATAATCCAACAGAGAGTGCGGGTTTATATCTTCTTGAGTTTTCCACATTCGAGGGCGATCGGCGTTCTCTCTTCACCTTCTCCGGACAGCCTCTTATTATTAATTTCTTTGCTTCGTGGTGCGCACCTTGCGTGAAAGAGATGCCAGATTTCGAGAGGCTCCACCAAAGCCATGGCAATCAAGTCACTATCTTGGGGCTAGCAATCGAGGAGCTCAGGCAGGCCAAGGAGATAGTGGCATCGACCGGAGTCACTTATTCCGTAGGGCTTGATGAAGACGATCTTCTAGCCAGCCTTAATGGATTTGCTATGCCAACTACTGCTTTCATTTCACAAGATGGCAGGCTTCTCGAGAGCCACAGCGGGGTGCTCGACTATTCTGGACTCGTTAGCCGGGTAGAAAAGCTGTTCAGCAATGAGTGATGTAAATTTAGCCTTCGCTTTTACAGCAGGAATCGTCGCAACCATTAATCCCTGTGGCTTTGCAATGTTGCCGGCGTACATTTCTTATTTCTTAGGTATCGAAGCCACCTCGAGCCCAAGTCTCGCTTCAAGTATCACTAGAGCTCTAGTGACCGGATCGGTTGTTTCAGCAGGATTCCTATTCGTCTTCGGTATCGCTGGGCTATTAGTTTCATTGGGTTTCACCGCTATCCGAGGAATTGTTCCTTGGATAGCGATCGGCGTTGGCGTAACTCTGATCATTCTTGGCTGTTTGGTATCTAGTGGTAGACGAATAGATATTGCTCTACCAAAATTCAGTGGAGGGACCGACGGAAAAAACTTACGCAGTCTCGTGATTTTCGGTGTTTCTTATGCGGTGGCATCCATTTCATGTGGTCTACCTACCTTTATTGTCGTTGTATCCACTTCAGTTACCGGTTTCCGGTCAGGCTTCACAGCATTTATTTTTTATGCCTGCGGCATGTCAGTGACTTTGTTAGCCCTAACAATCAGTTTGGCTCTCGCTCGTTCTGCCTTTCTTGAAAGACTCCGATCTTTAGTTCGCTACGTAGACCGCGCTTCAGGCGCGTTGATGATTTTGGCCGGTTCCTATCTAGTCATATTTTGGGTGATTGAACGAACTGGAAGTTCGTCGAATTGGTTTGTGACGTTGATAGAGGATTGGAGTTCGAATTTGACGAATGCGGTTAGCGATATCGGAGGTGTTCGCACGGGAGTCTTGTTAAGCATTGTCGTGGCTCTTGGGTTGCTGGTCTGGCTACTGCAATCAAACTCAGCCCAGTCCGATCAAGCACCAGAGGAGGCTATGTAGTGGCGTTACATCTCGGGAATCATGAACTTCTGGAAACAGATCGACCTTTCGAAGCCTTGCTTTCTCAACCTGGTGTAAGTGAAGTACTGCGTTTGGGCTCGCGGTTTGGCTTTATGGCCTTCCACGGGGGTTGGTTGGAAGAAGTGACAGATGATATTGCAAGCGCTGCATCTGATCGGTCTGGAGCGTCCTACTACGGGGTTTTACAAGGCCCCAACAACCAGTGGCACATTCCTTCTCGCCTAGTGAACCCTGAAGAGTCAAGAAATCTTCAGCTCTTTATAGACCACGTTGATGTGGTAGTCGCTATTCACGGTTTCGGACGGCCAGATTTGCTTCGCTCTGTTCTTTTAGGCGGCCAAAATAGGGATTTGGCAGAGTTTGTCGCTTGCCGCTTAATCGGTTATTTACCTCAGTACGAGATAGTCCACGATCTTTCGGCCATGCCTATCGGGCTACGCGGGCAACACGCGAAGAATCCTGTCAACCTAACTCGTGGTGGTGGCGTCCAAGTCGAGCTTCCTCCTCGTATTCGAGGCAAGAGCCCACTGTGGACTGGATTCAAAGGTCCAGGACGAGTACCTCATCATGAAGCATTGATCAACGGCTTAGCAACTGCCGCTAGAGACTGGTCAGCTCGCTATGAAAGCTCTTAAGCCTTAGGGAGCTAACCGGCTAACGTTCCACTCATTATCGGTCTTCCGATATTGCAGCCGGTCGTGAAGCCGGTAATGGCGCCCCTGCCAAAATTCAATTGACTCTACAAAAAGTATGTAACCCCCCCAATGGCTAGGACGTTCAGGCAACCGATCGCCCAATTTTTCGTTGAGCTCGTCCCATGCCCCTTCTAGCTCAGCTCGGTTTTTAACTGGGCGACTCTGTTTCGAAACAGCTGCCGAAATTTGGGAACCTCGTTCCCGAGACAAAAAGTATTCATCACTTACTTCCGCGCTTGTTTCCTCGACGTAGCCAGTAATCCGCACCTGTCGCTCCAATTCCAACCAGCCAAGTAGAGCTGCCGCCTTGTTGTTATGACCTAAATCTGATCCTTTCGCGCTCTCGTAATTTGTGTAAAAGATCAAGCCACCATCTACTTGGCCTCGAAGCAGGACGTTTCGAGAAGATGGTTCCATTCGTTTGTTGACAGTTGATATTGTCATCGCGTTTGCGTTGTAGAAGCCAAGCTCACGCGCATATCTCAGCCACAAATTCAAGAGATCCATGGGATCGTCTGGTACTTCAGATTTGGACAACCCCTCAGTCATCAAGAGATCTCGTATCTGTTGTAATGAGTTTAATTCCGGCATCACAGTTTGAACTCCACTTCTCTACTAGGCACTATGCCATGGCAATACGATCCGCGACCGCAGTAGGGCTTGCTGCGGTCACAGGAGCCGCCTCGCGTTGGGCCTTCAGTTCCTTAATCGGCGACTCATGCGGTTTACTGGCGGCAAATATCATTGGTTGCGCTCTCATTGGCTGGGCCTCGAGTTCCAATCAGTCAAATTGGGATCAAACATGGCTGACAGTTGGCTTGTGCGGATCATTAACTAGCTTCGCGGGTTTGGCAGTGCTACTCGGTTCCGGGTTAGAAGAACAACGCTGGGCTTTCGTCTTTCTTTGGGGTTCGGCAACTTTGATTAGCTGTGGAGTTAGCTTCGACCTAGGCCGTTCATTTGGAGACACGCGATGACAGCGGTCTTATTTGCAGCGTTTGCAGGGATAGGTGCGTTCACCCGATGGAAGGCTTGTGCCCGGTGGGGAAAGTTAGGGACGTTGATCCTCAACCTATCTGGTGCTTTTGGGCTTGGTCTTATTTCAGGTCTTGACGGCCCAATCGCACCTGTCCTTGGTACTGCAGGAATCGGCGCTATGACTACCGTTTCAGGCCTCGCCCAAGAAGTCCACTCCCTGAGTGCTTTGTCAAAAGCTCGAGGTGCTTTTTATCTCGCCGGAACATTAGTCACTGGAGTTGCTGCCGCTTGGCTAGGAGTTCATTGGAGCTTATGAATGATCGGGGCCAGCAATTGAGTCGAATCCCACGTAAGGCTGAAGGGCCTCAGGGATCGCAATCGAACCGTCACTCTGTTGGCCATTCTCCATAAGGAAGACCAAGGTTCGAGAAATTGCGCACGCAGTTCCATTCAAGGTATGTAGCAATCCTGTTCCTTCGCTATCTCTATATCGGCTCCGCATCCTTCGTGCCGAGTAGTCGGTGTAGTTAGAACAAGAAGTCACTTCACGGTACGCACCTTCTGATGGAAGCCATACTTCTAGGTCATATTTCTTGGCCGCAGCTGCCCCTAAATCTCCTGAAGCAACATTAATTACTCGATACGGCAGCTCGAGCGAAGACACGATTTCTTCCTGCAAGGATCGAAGGGTTTCTAATTCGTCCCAACTGACATCAGGATCACAGAATGTAAACATTTCCACTTTGTCGAACTGATGAACCCGAAAAATACCTCTCGTGTCTTTGCCATATGTCCCTGCCTCTCGTCGGAAGCATGAGGAAAACCCTGCGTACCGCACAGGTAGCGATTCTCGGTCGACGTGCTCGCCCCGATGTAAACCAGCTAACGCCACTTCGGAGGTTCCAATCAGAAATAGATCATCGCCGTCTATCTCATATACCTGATGCCGGTCAGTAGGGAAGAACCCAGCGTCGATCATCATTTCTTCGCGCACTAGAACTGGAGGCACAACCGGAATAAAGTCGTGTTTTTCGAGAATGTCGTAGGTGAATTGGACTAACGCGAATTCGAGACGCACGGCGGGCCCCATCAGGTACGCAAATCTACTGCCACTATTTCTGACGGCCCTTTCGCTATCAACCAGACCAAGCAATTCGCCTAACTCAGCGTGGTCGTAGTTTCGAGCTGGTGTCTGCTCACCGACTTCTTTTTCGGTAATGAAATCATTTTCGCCACCAACCGGCACTGATTCATGAGCCGGGTTCGGAATCTGAAGCGCTAGCTCGTCAACTTCTTCAGTCGATTCTGCTTCTGTTGCCTCTAGCTTTTCGAGTTCAGTCTTTATTCTGGCGGCTTCAGCAATTTTTGATTCGCGCTCATCTGGATTCGCTCGACCAATCTCTTTGGAAGCAAGGTTTTGGGCAGCTCGAGCCTCTTCGGCAGCATGCATAGCTGCTCGCCGCCGTTCATCAGCAGCCAAAGTTGCTTCAATAAGCGAAGGATCTGCGCCCTTCTTTTCTGCTCCAGCTCTATAAGCAGTTTCGTCTCTTAGCCGTCGAAGGTCGATCACAACAATTGAAGGTAGCGGGGTATCAGGCTCTACAGAAATCAAATATTACGAAGAGTTGCCAGATCCGTTAACAATAAGCGCTCAGATCGCACCCGGAGGGGTTCTGCCAGAACACCATCGAAGTTCCCATCGCTGCAAACACAACCATCGCGAGGATTACACCGGTGACAAATATGTATGTGAAAACCTTGCTGTCGAACTTGAGGTGCATGAAATACGAGACGACTATTTGAAATTTGACGACCATCAAAATTAAAAGCGAAGGGACTTCTAAAACGCCGAAATCCCAGAAGTAAGTCGCTACCTCGACCGCTGTAAGTACGGCGAGAAGTAATGCAATCTTGATATAACCGACGTCACTTAATCCATGGTCTTGATGTTCATCGTGTGTTTCTTCTTCCGAAACGGCAACTGTATTCATGTGACCATTAGTCCTATGGGATCAGGTAAACAACCGCGAAGATAACAATCCACACGATGTCAACAAAGTGCCAATACAAGCCTATTATCTCAATAGTTTCTGCTCGCTCTGGGCCCAATTGGCCTCCAGAAACCAAAGCCCACATAGTGACGAGCATCACAATCCCAAGTGATACGTGAACACCATGGAAGCCTGTGAGAGTAAAGAACGCAGAGGATGAAATATTGGTGGTAAAACCCAAACCTTCGCGGTAAAAACTGGTGAATTCGTAAACTTGGCCAGCAATAAAGATAGACCCAAGGCCAGCTGTGGTTAACAACCACAGCTTGCAGCGCTCCATCTCCGCTCGTTGTATCGAGGTAACGGCAAGCACCATCGTCAGCGAACTCATTAGAAGCACAAACGAACTTACCGAAGTAAATGGAATATCAAAAAGATCTGCCGCCGTTGGGCCAGTGGTAGACGGGCCAACACGGTTCCGCAGCAGCAGATAAGTCGATATTAACGCACCGAAAAGCAGGCAGTCCGAGCCCAAGAAGGCCCACATGGTGACTTTCTCGTTGGTAAGGCCTGTATTCGTCGGCAAGTGATGATAGTCATCCCACTCTGTGCGGCCGTAAGCGATCTGGGCATCTGAGTCATGGGTAGTTTCAGACAACAGGGGCCTCCTCAGTTATTTCAGAGGCTTCATCGCCCGGTGAGTCATCGTCATCGGGCCCATGCTCGTCAGCGTGATCACCATGCCCAGCATCGGGGTCGGTAGCCGGCTCCAAGCTCCACCCATACATTGCGCCAAGCAAGAGTAAAAGACCAATACCGGAGATCCAGAGGTTGTATATCAACCCAAGGGCAATTAGCGGAAGCGCCGAAGCCAGCACGATCGGCCAGTAAGAGGGCGACGGAAGATGTGGGTTTTGATCGCCTTTTTGTGCAATCTCATTTCCATCCGCCACCTTGCGAAGTTTGCCATTCTCATCTGGCTGATACTTTTTATGCCAAAAGTCATCAACGTCAGTAATCACTGGTACATAGTCGAAATTATGTTCTGGAGTGGGGCAAGGGATCGCCCACTCGATGGTTCGGCCATCCCAGGGGTCCGCTGGCTCTTGTGGAACTGTCCCAGCTTTATAACCGAGCCAAGTCCGGACAATGTTCACAGCGAAAACAATCATCCCGATAAGGATCACAAAAGCGCCAATTGTCACAACAGCGTTCCAAAAGTCAAAGCCGTCTTCGGGCCCGTACCGACTGTGTCGACGCGCCATCCCTTGAAGCCCAACTATATGCATTGGACCAAAGGTCATATTAAAGCCCACAAGCAAAATCCAGAAATGCCACTTCCCCAGAGACTCATTGAGTTTGTAGCCAAACGCCTTTGGCCACCAGTAGTACATCCCAGCAAAGAGGCCCATCAATGCGCCGCCAAACAATACGTAATGGAAGTGGGCGACGATGAAGTAGGTGTCAGTTTGTTGTGTATCTGCAGGTGCTACGGAATGCATTACGCCGGAAAGTCCACCAATAGTGAACATCGAAACCAACGAGATTGAGAACATCATGGGCACTGTGAATTTGAGGTTGCCACCCCACATTGTTGCGATCCAATTCAGAATCTTCACACCAGTTGGGACTGCGATGAACATAGTTGTGGCTGAGAACGCCGCCACGCCGACGGGGCCAAGCCCCGAAACAAACATATGGTGGGCCCATACCCCCCAACCCATAAACCCAATCGCTGCACCCGATATGACGATGACCGAGTAACCAAATAGCGGCTTGCGAGAAAAGACCGGCAAAGTTTCAGACACAATACCGAATGAAGGCAAAATGAGGATGTAGACCTCTGGGTGGCCGAAGATCCAGAAGAGATGCTGCCAGAGGAGCGGGTCGGCACCCATCGCTACGTTGAAAAAATTCGCGTCGAACGTTCGGTCAAAGCTCAGCAGGATCAAAGCAACCGTGATGACAGGCAAAGCAAACAAAAGTAGCAGCTGAACCACAAAGATCATCCACGTGAAGACAGGCATACGCAGCAGCGTCATCCCAGGAGCTCGCATATTAAGAACTGTGACGATGAGGTTTATTGCCCCTACCAGCGAAGCTATACCCGCTATTTGAAGCCCAAGAGCATAGAAATCCATACCAGCGCCTGGACTGTACGTAACTCCAGTGTTGGGGGCGTAGGCGAACCATCCACCGTCGGGGCCACCGCCAAGGAACCAACTGAGGTTCAGGAAAATACCAGCAAATACGAAGATCCAAAGTCCCAAGGCGTTCATCCTCGGGAAAGCAACATCGCGGGCCCCGATTTGTAACGGGACGATGTAATTAGCAAACGCAGCCGCTAGCGGCATAATCACAAGGAAAACCATGGTTGTTCCGTGCATTGTGAAAATTTGGTTGTACTGCTCAGCTGTAAGGACCGTGCCATCAGGCGTAAATAGCTGGGCCCTTATGAGAAGGGCTTCGACGCCTCCCCACAGAAACCAGAACATGGCGACAGCACCATACATAATGCCGATTTTTTTATGGTCGACTGTGAAGACCCATGCCCGCCAGCCACTGGCGTTAGTGGGGCGCGCGAACGCGCCGGTCGACGTACTGGTATCTCCAGATTCAAGTTCGAGGATTTCTGGGCGTTCCTCGGTTATGGCCATAGGGATCGATCTCCTGAAAGCCGCTGCGTGCGGGTCAACTTGGCATTAACGGTGGGGGTCCACCGAGGGTCATTAGATAGGTAACAAGGTCGTCGAGCTCTTTGTCTGAAAGTGTCTCGGCAAAAGAAATCATTCCCTGGCGATTTTCGGGACGAGAAGGTTTCTGGCCAGGGGCATTACGAATCCATTCTTTAAGGTCAGCAATATTGACAGAGCCGTCTTCTTCGTAAAGTTCAAAAATTGCTCCGGCAAATGAGGTTCTGGTCATCAAATGAGTCAGATTGGGTGCATATCCCGAAGTCAAGTTAGCGTTCCCATCAGCTGCTGACTCATAGACACCATTGATCACGTGACAGCTGACGCAATGTCTACCGAACAAGTCGTAGCCGCTTTTTGCTGCTGCAGCTGCTGGAATGTTGGCTGGCGTTAATTGCTCTCGGACCCATTCGTCATAATCCTCGTCGGTGAGTACCACTGCACGCATTTGCATATTGGCGTGACTTAGCCCGCAAAATTCTGTGCACTCGCCATAGAAGATGCCTGGCACAGGTGAGCTAATGCGCCAAGAATGCACCCGCCCGGGGACGGCGTCCCGCTTTCCATTGAGTTGTGGAATCCAGAATGAGTGGATGACGTCATTTGAGCGGATATCTAGATTGATTTCTTCGCCTACTGGTATGACTATCTCGTTAGCCGTGACGATGTCTGAAACTCCATCTTCGTCTACGTCATAGCTGAACTGCCACCACCACTGTTGGCCTTCAACTTTGATCGTTCTTCCATCGCTTTTACTGCTCAGATCAAAAACGGTAGGGATAGTTACGATTGCGAGGAACACCAACATAAACACCGGGATTAGTGTCCATGTCAGTTCAGCTTTTCGGTTCCCATGGATTTGTTTAGGGAGTTCATTGGGGTCATCAGTAGGTCGTTCACGGAACTTAACAATCGCCGTTATGACTGCGCCAGCTACAAATAAGCCGACAGCGGCGGCCATGTAACCCGATAACCGCATTATCCCGTCAATTTGTTTCGCATTGTCTCCGACTGGATCCGTGGGGTCAATTCGCCCACTAGCGCATGAGGCAATTAACATTGATCCCAACAAAAGGGGGAGTAGTCGGAGCAGTCGACTCATAACAGACTGGGATTTGGTCATTTCTAGGCTTTTGACCTCGGTTGATATGGGGATTCTTGGACTCATTTGATAACTACCGGGAGGCGATGGTCTGGAGCAGAGTGCTCGTCGCTCGAATGGCTTTCCTCACCATGGTCTTCTTCGCCGTGGTGATCTTCGTCATGGTGGTGAAAATCACGCTCGCCGCGAGCGGTAGCGGCAATGCCCCCAACTATCAGGGCCAAGCCGCCTAGCACTAACACTGATGCCACGACAGCTTTACGGAGGTCCGGCTTCGCATACAAAACGAACGCGAATGCCAGTACCAAACTGGACGCGATTATTGCGAACCAACTGGCTCCATTCTTGCTCGAAGCTAAGAAAATTCGAGAAACCAACACAACGGGAAGGGCGATTGAAAGAGCCCCGTAGAGCGGTATTTCAAAGGGGGCTAGAATCCGCTTCCGTTCGACAGCATTAGCTTCCTGGTCCTTCGACAAATGTTCCGACCATGAACTAAACGTCCATTCGACCGCTGAAACGAGCAGGGTCGCTATGCCGAGAATGGCAATAAAACCATCGACAACCAGCCCCACCATCAATATGCCGAGGCCGATAGCACCCATTACCGGCCACCAAGCAGGAACTGCAGGATGGCTGTGGGCACGCTCTCTATCTATCGAGTCGCCATCACCAATCGACAAAGCCAAACCTGCCAGAAGCGCGAAAGCTGCGGCGGCCGTGCCCAGCACTATTGTGCCAAAAAAGACGATATGGCCATCGCCATCCATACCCGTAACTAACCCAAGCGCGACTGCTGCCGCAATGGCAAGTGTTACGCGTCCAGCAAAGTATCTGCTTGCAATTCCGAGCATCAGTCCCCTACTTCACCACGTAAACCGTGAACCATGTCACAGTCCATACAAGAGCCGCGAAATCCCAAAAGAAGACAGCGGCTCCAAAGGCTGTACTCCCTTGTTGCCCAACGCTGCCGCCTAGAGACCGAAGCCCCATTAGCCCAAGATAAAGGAGTCCTACAACAACAACGGCCAACGCAAGACCAGTAGTCGCAAACGCAAGGTTTTGATATTCGCCGGCGCCTATCTCTACTCCCATACGGTTAAGGCTATACATCACCATATTTACAAACCCAAGCCCCAAAAGAAGAGTCGTGGCAATGGCCGTCCAGGCATGTGCCGTATCTTGCCGCCTACTAGCCCATAGCGCCCAGTGGGCGGTAATCATCGATGCCCCAAGGGTTAGAAGTGCATAATCGAATTGGGGGTTTGGCACAGCTAAACCATCGAGCCAATCAGAACCCGGGTGGGGGCCTGAGGCATGCCGCCGAGCCATATAGAAGCCAAGCGCCCCTGCCATCATCATTGAGATCGCGGCACAGGCAAACCCAGTTGCTACAAGTTGGGTTCTAGGTCTTTGAGGTCGTCCCGATGCAAGGGCCGGGGTGGTAAGAGCGGGGGTGGTATCTGACATCAGGCAGTTACTTCTTCGGAGTCAGTGGAATCGAGTAGAGGGGTGCCCGAAGTGAGCATCGGCAAGTCATCTGCTTCACCTATTGGCGGTGGCGACGGCAACATCCATTCTGGAGACAGTGCACCCCAAGGGTCATCATCTGCCTGTAGGCCCTTTTTCAAGCCTACGGAAATGAGCAAATTGAGAAGAAGTAAGCCAGCGCCCGCTATAAGAAGCGCTACTCCTGCAGCCCCAATAGCGCTCAGCCCTTCGGCTCCGCTGTCATCAATCCAACCCGAATACACAGCAGTTGCATTTGGGTCTGCGTAAACAAAGTCCGGTTGCTCGGTGAGAAGGCCAGAAAGAGTTGGGCCAACGAACGCCAAAAGTGCTCCTGCGCCAATCGCCAGAAAATTCAGCAGGCCCAAAAGTTCATTCAGTTGACGCCCCCAAATCTTAGGGGCCCACCAATGGATGGCAGCTAAAAGACCAAGTAACCCAGCGCCATATATCAACACGGATTGTTGACCTGTAACCCAAGTCGTCATGCGAAGTTGGGGGTTTCCATCGTTACCTCGGCCAGCTATCTCTAGCCAATCAACTGCTGCTCCAATGAAGCCCACAAGCGCACCAACCAGGATTAGTGTCCCGGCTGCAAAGGCAGCAAGCAATGAAGTGCTGATCTTTGGCAACTTACGATTTTGGATTACTGCCAGACCTAAGAGTCCAAGCAGTCCCAATGTGCCGAGAAGTGCTCCGCCGTAAAGCGCAACTAGAACCACGCCTTCAACACCATCAATAATGTCCGCGCCTTCTCCGGTTATCGCAAAGTTGGTCCAGGCCCCAAAACCAAAAAGCCCAACCAGCCCAATAGTGAAGTACATCGCTAGGGGCTCTATTACCCGACGCCGGGCGTTAGCAAGCACTATTTCTGCTGCAACACCGAGGACAGGAACGACATAAATAAATAGTTGTGGGGTTCGGTGGATCCAATCAATCCGCTCCCAAACCCCGTAGTTACCGAATAAGAAAACTCGTCCATACCGATGATCTACATAAATAATCGCTATCTGCCCGAGCAAAACAGGAAGGCTAACGACCAGCATTGACGCTGAAACTAAAGACGACCAGGTAAAAGGTGGCGTCTCATCCATGTAGAGGCCCGGCGACCTCATCGTCATTATTGTTGTTGCAACACTTATAGCACCAAGAAGCAACGCCACTACAAGTCCACTCAATGCAAGAAGATGCAAGTCAACCCCGTTGGCCCAGCCTCCATAAGGACCCCCATTACCTAGGTATGCCCCGATTAATACAACCGCCGATACTTTCCAAGTCCAAAAAGACGCGGTCGCGGCACGCGGGAACGCAAGGTTAGAAGCGCCAATCTGCAAGGGCACGATGTACATCGACACACCCAGGAAAGCTGGAATTATGAAAAGGAGCGTTAAAGCTTCGCGAGAAAAGGCAAACCCTTGAGCAAAGCTGTCAGAGCTGAGAGTGACGAACTCGGTGGCTGAAGTGAGATCCAGTCTGACTAATAAATCGAGAACAGTTCCTAAGACCAAGTACAGAACCGAGCAGACGATGAAAAGTCGGCCAGTTCGCTTATGGTCAGCGGTCGTTAGCCACCCAAAAGGGGTCGGGTCTTCCACGGGCACGCCGGGGGCTGTTGAAGCGTTGTTGTTTTCGCTCATCGTGTCCTGCTGCTTGCTGCCTCGATAACTAGGGATTGGTGCCTACCTGACGGTTGGCTGTGCCCGTATGCGCGGGCAAGCCCGCACAGGTGCTGAGTAAGCACTTTACTCACCAGATTGCCAGTCATGAAACTCGAAAGCTCGTTCTGTCATAGTCTTTTCGACACTTATTTTGCTGAGAGACAATCATGCGGAAGCTCCGTAAACCAACACATCAACAGCAACGGCAACAAACAACGCCCCCAAGTAGATGATCGAAAAATGAAAAACCTTCATCGCTTGCACCGAATTAGGTCGGCGGAGCAACTCAATCGTACGCCACAAGAACACCAAACCACCCGCTACTGCGACTGCAAGATAAAGCAAACTAGTTCCGGCGACAATGTGAAACCAAAGTGAAAGACCCATGACTACAACGGTGTACGCAATCATGCTTATGGCAGTACTGCGAATACTCGTGACTACTGGCAGCATCGGTACCGAGGCCGCTTCGTAGTCATCCGCGTACTTAATAGCTAACGCCCAAAAGTGTGGCGGTGTCCAAAAGAAGATGATCGCGAACAAAATAAATGCGCTGAGGCTTAGAGATCCTGTTACTGCGGACCAACCGATCAACGCAGGAGCTGCACCAGCAGCGCCACCAATCACGATGTTCTGTTTTGAAGTTCGTTTCAACCAAAGGGAATAAACAAAGACGTAGAACAAACATGCACCAACTGCCAGAACTGCTGAGAGCCAATTCACCCAGAGTACGAATAAGCAAAATGCCGAAGTCTCTAACATCACCGCAAAGACGAGCGCCGCCTTGGGAGAAACAGCGCCTGTTACCAAAGGACGGCCCTGAGTCCGCTCCATTAAGCGATCTATATCTCGATCGATGTACATGTTGAATGTATTTGCGCCGCCGGCAGCAAGAGTCCCACCAACGACGGTTAACAGAACTAACGAAATATCTGGCATGCCGCCTTCGGCAAGAATCATTGAAGGGACGGTCGTGATCAAAAGAAGCTCGATAATGCGTGGCTTTGTGAGCATGACAAAGGCGGAGAGTGTCGCCATCACTCCCCTGTCGCCAGTTCTGATGGTCGTTGTGCCGTCCTCCATCGTGCGCCACGATACGGCCCAGAAGCCCTTCTGACCCAACTAGATGGCGTGATTCGCGCAGAATGTTGTTTGAGTCGTAAATTCATGACTGTGAAAATTGTTACTTTGACCCCTCGCCAATACCACCGGCTGACACAAATAGCCCTTTGGCTTCTGGCTCTAATAGTAGTTTCTGGGGCCGCCGTCCGGCTCAGCGGTAGCGGCCTCGGGTGCAGCGACTGGCCAAACTGTGAGCCCGGTCAACTTATCCCAGAAGCAAATTTTCATGCTTGGGTGGAGTTCGGTAACCGACTCATCACTGGTCTTGTTTCGATCGCAGTAGTTCTTGCAGTTTTAGGATCTGCGAGACGAGTTCCAAATTTCACGCGCCTGACTAAATGGTCTTGGGGCCTTGTCGCAGGTGTCGCTGCACAAATCATTCTCGGGGCGTTCACGGTCCTTAGCCATTTATCGCCACCAATAGTGATGAGTCACTTCCTGCTCTCAATGGTTTTGGTCTGGAACTCTGTGGTGCTCGAAGATATTGCTCGACCTGATAAGTCAAATCGTAACGATTCGCTTATAGGCAGGGGACTTCGATACCACGCTCAAGCGGTCGGCGTAGCAGCAGTTGCAGTGATCTTGACAGGCACAGTCGTTACAGCCAGCGGTCCTCACGGGGGAGATGAAAACATTGTCCGTTTAGGTTTTTCATTTCCATACGTAGCAAAAATCCATGGTTCGGCTGTAGTGCTACTCGTCCTTTTGACTCTTTCACTAGTTGTTAAAGCGCGTGAACTGGAAAAGTCTTTGTTCAAACGCCGAGTCTCTATTGCCCTCGGCATCACTCTGGGTCAAGCAGCGATTGGTTACACCCAGTACTTCACTAAATTGCCCGTCCTACTTGTGGGTTGCCATATAGCCGGAGCCACACTTTTGTGGATAGCTATTATTCGGCTGCTTCTTGCTAGCAGTAGCAGACCGACCGAGGGAGTCTGAGATGTTTATTCTGTTTTCCAATTTAAACAGCGAATCTGAGACAGAAGTTGAGAACTCCCCAGTCCTTACTGAAGAAGGTGACCCAACAGCATCAACAGACGAAGATGTGCCTTGGATTGTTTTAGTGTGGAATGACCCAATAAACCTTATGAGTTATGTCACACATGTTCTTCAAAAGCTATTTGGGTACAGCACTGAAAAAGCCACTCAACTAATGCTTGATGTGCACAACAAAGGCCGAGCTGTTGTCTCAAACGGATCAAAAGAGAAAGCTGAACTCGATGTCTTCAGACTTCACGAATATGGCCTGTGGGCAACTATGCAGAAAGACTCCTGAGATGTTTGTCGACCGGCGTTTTCGGGTGAAGCGAAACGGGAACGTAGAAATCAAAATTGCCGAAGATGAGCGACTCTTACTAGTAAATCTGATCGGACAACTTAGAGAGCTGGTCCTTTCGACCGCCCCCGAAGGAGAAGTAGATCCTTCGCTAAGACGGTTATATCCAGCCGCCTACGCTGATAATGCTCAGCAAGAGTTGGAATATCAACGTTCGATGAGAGATCAACTCCTAGAAAGACGTCTTTCGAATCTTGATGCGGTTGAAACAACACTTAGTGATCGCGAACTTGGACAGGAAACTCTGAATTGTTGGATCATGGCCATCAATGATTTACGGCTTGTCCTTGGCACGCATTTAGACGTGAGCGAAGAGGATGAACCCAACTTTCTCGACGATGATGACCCTCAACAACACCAAAGCGCTATCTACCATTACCTGAGTCATTTGCTTGGCGAGTTAGTTGAAGTCGCTGACAACTAGGCGCCCATTTCGTAGATCGGTGGTTTCCCGACCTGAGGCCCCTAGTCTGGGCCTGCTGGCCCCCATCGTCTAGCGGCCTAGGACACCGGCCTTTCACGCCGGCAGCACGGGTTCGAATCCCGTTGGGGGTGCCAATTTGTCTGTCAACCAATAGGCCCTTCTCAGCCCGGTTATCCAACTGGTGGGAAAGAAAGTTCTATTGTTGTACCTGGTTGACCGTCATCAATTATCCGAGCTTGACCTCCGAAGCTCTCGGCTACATGTCGGACAATTGAAAGACCCAAACCAGAACCGGGTAGTGATCGAGCCCCTTCGGTCCGATAAAAGCGTTCGAAAACCTGCTCGTGCTCTTCGACTGGTATCCCCGGACCGTTGTCCGACACTCTTACCGATCCGTTCTCTACTCGAACTTGAACTGAGGAGTCCGGTGGATTCCACTTCAATGCGTTGTCGACCATGTTCGATACGGCTCTTTCGACCAAAGCTGGCGCCGCTATGATTTGTGATGAGGTGGCGGTGTAGACGATGTTGTAAGAGGTTCGCCGCCGGTGACGCTGCACGACGGCATCAACTAGTTCATCAAGTTCTATGCACTCTGCTTCACCCATGTGATGTTGATCTGTCGCTAAGTCAACTAGTTCAGTAACCAAACCCGTTAATTCATCGAGTTCGAACAAAACATCATCCAAGATCAGTCGTCGCTCATCCTCTTCTATCGAAGAGTTGCGTTGCATATATTCCAAGTTCGTCCGAAGGCTTGTAATCGGGGTTCGAAGTTCATGGCTGGCGTCAGTCACCAGTCTGTGCTGTTGTTCTCTAGATATGCTCAACGCCCCCAGCATTTCGTT